>Ga0187851_10000719_pt1 | contig 33228 bp, 26 predicted proteins | sample June2016WEW_6_10_FD_132997 | JGI IMG/M metagenome (GOLD analysis project Ga0187851, IMG submission 132997) | Peatland microbial communities from SPRUCE experiment site at the Marcell Experimental Forest, Minnesota, USA - June2016WEW_6_10 | ecosystem: Environmental > Terrestrial > Soil >...
GGCGCTGGCCGTCCTGGTGCCCTCCTACCTGTGGTTCGGCCGCCCGGCGCTCACCGTGCTGACCAACCACCGCGACGCCACCGCCGACAACCTGTACCGGCTGTTCGCGCACTCGTTCGTGCGGCCGTCCGTGGCTGAGGTCGACTTCGTGATCGTGCCCGTCGTGATCGTCGTGGCGGTCCTGCTGCTGTGGCGGCTCCCTGACCGGCTGGCGGAGATGCCCGCGGTCATGCCGGCCCTCGCGCTGAGCCTGGCCTGGGTACTGGCCTGGCCTTATCAGCGGCCCTGGTACGGCGCGGCCGTGCTCTGCCTGCTCGTGCTCTACCCGGCGACCCGGCTGGACTGGGTCGTCCTGGGCCTGCTCGCCGTGGGCACCGTGGAGTTCATGCCCGGCATGCCGGGCTTCCCGCCCCGGCACAGCTCGCTCCACGCGGCGCTGGACGTGCAGACCAACTTCGTCATGCCGCTGGCCCGGGTGGCCGCGCTGCTGGCCGTGATGGCGCTCTGCGTGACCGGGGCGTGGTACGCCCGGAACCGGGTCCCCGCCCCCGGCCAGCCGGACCAGCTGTGACCACTACGCCGGTGACCAGCACGCCACCGGGGATCAGTGCGCGAACGACTGCCGCTTGTCCGCCGGGGCCAGCGGCACGTGGCTGCGCGGGTGCGCGGCCAGTGCCCGGACGTGCCGCTGGATGTCGCTGAGCAGCAGGTCGGCGAGGTCCTTGCTGAAGCCGTTGCGCACCACGACCCGGAGCACCGCGACGTGTTCCATGTTGGCCGGGAAGGTGTAGGCGGGCAGTATCCAGCCCCGGGTCCGCAGCCGCTCGGACAGGTCGAACACGGTGAAGCCCGCCGACTCGTCGCGGATCTTGAACGCGAAGACGGGCAGGTCGCTGCCGTCAGACAGCAGCTCGAACGGCTCCATCCGGGCGATCTTGCTGGCCAGGTGCATGGCCACGTCCTGGCAGGCCTGCTGGACCCGCTGGTAGCCGTCGAACCCCAGGCGCAGGAAGTTGTAGTACTGGGCCGCGACATTGGCCCCGGACCGGGAGAAGTTCAGCGCGAACGTGGGCATCTCCCCGCCCAGGTAGTTCACCTTGAAGACCAGGTCCCCGGGCAGCGCGTCGGGGCTTCGCCAGACCACCCAGCCGACGCCCGGGTACACCAGCCCGTACTTGTGCCCCGACGCGTTGATCGAGGCCACCCGGGGGAGCCGGAAATCCCAGATCAGGTCAGGCTGGAGGAACGGTGCCACGAACCCGCCCGAGGCGCCGTCCACGTGAATCGGGACATCGGGGCCGCCGCTGGCCGCGAGCCGGTCCAGCTCGGCGCTGATCTCCCCGACTGGCTCGTAGCTGCCGTCCATAGTGGAGCCCAGGATTGCCACCACCCCGATCGTGTTCTCGTCGCACTGCGCGGCGGCCTCCGGGCCGCGCAGGTGCAGCCGGTCGGGCTCCATCGGCACCAGCCTCGGCTCCACCTCCCAGTAGCGGCAGAACTTCTCCCAGCAGACCTGGACGTTCGCGCCCATCACCAGGTTGGGCCGGGTAGCGTCGGCGCCCGCTGCCCGGCGGCGCGCGCGCCAGCGCCACAGCAGCGCCATCCCCCCGAGCATGCAGGCCTCGCTGGACCCGGTGGTGGAGCAGCCGGTCGCCGATCCGTGCGCCGGTGCGTTCCAGAGGTCGGCCAGGATGTTCACGCACCGCGACTCCAGCTCCGCGGTCTGCGGGTACTCGTCCTTGTCGATCATGTTCTTGCTGAGGGTCTCGGTCATCAGCTGCTCCGCCTGGGGCTCCATCCACGTGGTCACGAACGTGGCCAGGTTGAGCCGGGCGTTGCCGTCCAGGGTGAGCTCGTCCCGCACGGCCTGGAGCGCCGTGTCGGGCAGCAGCCCGTGCCGCGCCAGCCGGTGCCGGGGCACCGAGAAGTGCAGTTCGCGGACGTAGACCGGGTTGATCTCGACCTCGTCCTGCTGCTCGACTTGCCTGTGCAGTGCCATGCGGCTCCCTCGCTCGCCAGATCGTCGCTGCTGGGGTGGTTGCTGCGGCTGGAGTTGTTGCGGCTGGGTCCAGCGGCTGAGGACACAGGCTATCCCGGCCCCGGCGGCCGGACCTGCCTGATGATCACCTGTTGAATCCCGGTTGACCTGCCTGGCTGACCTGCCTGGCTGATCCGCCCGGTGCGCTGGCCCGCCCGGACGGACGGCCAGGCAGGATGGGGTCATGAACCTTCCGGTCAACCCGCCGGTCGCGCCGATGCTGGCCCGGCCGGTACCGCAGATACCCGAGGGCCCGTTCAGCTTCGAGCCCAAGTGGGACGGTTTCCGGTCCATCGTCTTCCTGGACCGGGGCGAGGTGGAGATCGGCAGCCGCAACGAGCGCCCGATGACCCGGTACTTTCCGGAACTGGCCGAGGCCCTTGCCGCGAACCTGCCCGCCCGGTGTGTGGTGGACGGGGAGATCGTGATCCCTGACGCGTCCGGCCGGCGGCTGGACTTCGAGGCCCTGCTGCAGCGCATCCACCCCGCGGCCAGCCGCGTCGCGCTCCTCGCCGAGCAGACACCGGCCCACTTCGTCGCCTTCGACCTGCTCGCGCTGGACGACACCGATCTGTGCGGAGAGCCGTTCAGGAAGCGCCGGGCCGCACTCGAGCAGGCCCTGGCCCCGGCCTGCCCCCCGGTGCACCTGACTCCGGCGACCACCGACCGTGACCTGGCCGGGCAGTGGTTCCAGCAGTTCGAGGGGGCCGGGCTGGACGGGCTGATCGCCAAGCCGCTGGACGGAACGTACCAGCCGGACAAGCGGGTCATGTTCAAGATCAAGCATGAGCGCACCGCGGACTGCGTCGTCGCCGGGTACCGGCCGCACAAGAGCAGCCCGGAGGCGGTCGGCTCGCTGCTTCTCGGCCTGTACACCGACACCGGCGACCTGGCCAGCGTGGGCGTGGTGGGCGCGTTCCCGATGGCCCGCCGCCGCGAGCTGCTGCGGGAGATGCAGCCCCTGGTCACCACTTTCGAGGGCCATCCGTGGCGCTGGGGCGGGGGGGACGAGCGCGCGGCCGACGGCGCCCCGGCCGCGCGCAACCCACGGTCGTCGGAGACCAGCCGCTGGAACGCCGGGAAGGACCTGTCCTTCGTGCCGCTGCGGCCAGAGCGGGTGGTGGAGGTCCGCTACGACCACATGGAGGGCCGCCGGTTCCGGCACACCGCCCAGTTCGCCCGCTGGCGCCCGGACCGCGACCCGCGCTCGTGTACCTATGACCAGCTGGAGGAGCCGGTGAAGTACGACCTCGCCGAGATCCTCGGCAGCACGGCTGGCTAGGGGACCGGCCACGAACGGTTCGTTGCGGGAAAAAAGGGGGTCTGAAGGGGAGCGGGTCGTGGCCTAGGAGCCCGCGCGCAGGTAACGGCACAGCAGGTAGTCCCCGTCCGCGAGGACGTGCGCGAGCGTCAGGCGGCTGGGACCCGCGGGGACCGGCCCATCCGGGACCGGGCCGCCCGGCGCCGCGCCGCCCGAAGCTGCCAGGGCGCCCTGGATGATCCGGCCGGCGGGGCCGCCGGCCAGGACCGGGCTGATCGTCACGCAGAGCTCGTCGAGCAGGCCCGCCGCGGACAGCTGGCCCAGAAGGTGCGGGCCGCCCTCGGCGAGGATCTCCCGGTAGCCCCGGCCGGCCAGCGCGCTGACCGCGGCGGCGGCGCTCACCCCCTGCTCCCCGGCGATGATCACGTCGGCGTGCCTGGCCAGTTCCGCCCGGCGGTCCGCGGGCGCCGATTCCGCGGTGATCACGATGGTGCGGGCCCAGGCCGGTGCCCCCGCCACCAGCGGGCCCGCCGGGTCCAGGTCCAGCCGGCCACTCAGCACCGCGATGGGTGGCGTGGCCGTCCGCCCCACGCGCAGTGCCGTCCAGCGCGCCGCCACCCGGGCCGGGCGGTACCCCTCGGCGCGGGCGGTGCCCGCACCGACCAGGATGACCCCGGCGAGCGCCCGGAGCACGCCGAAGACTTCGCGGTCAGCGGGACCGCCCAGGCCGCCGGAGAGGCCGTCCACCGTCGCGGCCCCGTCCGCGCTCTCGATCATGTTGGCCCGGACCCAGGGCCGGTCCGCGCTGCCGCGGTCCGGGCAGGCGTAGAGCCTGGCCAGGTCCGGCTCGCCGTCACCGGCCGGGCCGGGATAGATCAGCCGCACCGTGTCAGCTCCGTGGGAGGCTCATCCGCCCGTGTCGGACTCGCCGACGCGGCGCAGCACCATCATGGAGCGGCCCGCCAGCATCACCGTCGACCCGGCCCGGTGCTCGCGGGTTTCCAGCCGAGCCGCGACCGCCGCCTCGGATCCGGGCAACGCCGGGTGTGGCAGCCCATCACCAGCGATCGCCGCCCCAGGCCGGCCGTCCTCGGAGTGGGCCGCGCCCGTGTCGAGCACGACCTCCCAGCGGTGCCCGAAGCCCTCGGCGGGCAGGGTGAACCAGGCCGGCTGGCTGTCCGCGCTGAACAGCAGCAAGAACGTTTCATCCCGGACCCGCTCGCCCCTGGGGTCCGGCTCGGTGATGGCGTCGCCGTTCAGGAAGACGGCCATCGCCTTCGCGTAGCCGGTCTTCCAGTCCGCGTCGGTCATCTCCCGGCCGGAGGGGGTGAACCAGGCGATGTCCCCGGGCCGGCCCGCCGCCCCGTCGGCAGGCCCGGTGAAGAACCGGCGCCGACGGAACACCGGGTGGTTGCGCCGCAGCTCGGCGACCCCCCGGGCGAACTCCAGCAGGAAGATTTCGTCCTCGGCCATGTGCCAGTCCACCCAGGACGTCTCGTTGTCCTGGCAGTAGGCGTTGTTGTTGCCGCGCTGGGTCCGGCCGAGCTCATCCCCGGCGAACAGCATCGGGACGCCCTGCGAGCACAGCAGCGTGGCGAAGAAGTTCAGCCGCTGCCGGGCCCGCAGCTCGCCCACCGCCGGGTCGCTGGTCGGGCCTTCGGCTCCGCAGTTCCACGAGCGGTTGTCGTTGGTGCCGTCCGCGCCGTCCTCGCCGTTCGCCTCGTTGTGCTTGCGGTTGTAAGAGACGAGGTCGGTCAGGGTGAACCCGTCGTGGCAGGTGACGAAGTTGATGGAGGCAACCGGCCGGCGGCCGCTGGTTTCGTACAGGTCGCTCGACCCCGTCAGCCGGGAGGCGAACTCGGCCATCGTGTACGGCTGGCCGCGCCAGAAGTCGCGGGCGGTGTCCCGGTACTTGCCGTTCCACTCGCTCCACAAAGGCGGGAAGTTGCCCACCTGGTACCCGCCCTCGCCCACGTCCCAGGGTTCGGCGATGAGCTTGACCTGTGACACCACCGGATCCTGCTGGACCAGGTCGAAGAACGCCGACAGCCGGTCCACGTCATGCAGTTCCCGGGCCAGTGCGGAGGCGAGGTCGAACCGGAACCCGTCCACGTGCATGTCCAGGATCCAGTACCGCAGCGAGTCCAGGATCAGCTGGAGGGCGTGCGGGTGCCGGACGTTCAGGCTGTTCCCGCAGCCCGTGTAGTCCACGTAATAGCGCGGGTCGTCGTCGCGCAGACGGTAATACGCGGCATTGTCGATGCCGCGGAAGGACAGCGTCGGACCCCGCTGGTCGGACTCCGCGGTGTGGTTGTACACGACATCGAGGATCACCTCGATGCCGGCCGCGTGCAGCGCCTTGACCATGGCCTTGAACTCGCCGACCTGCCCGCCGAACTGCTGCGACGACGAGTATCCCTTGTGCGGGGCGAGGAACCCGATCGTGTTGTAACCCCAGTAGTTGGTCAGCCCGCGGGCCTGCAGGTTGTGCTCGGGCACGAACTGGTGCACCGGCATCAGCTCCACCGCGGTGACGCCCAGCCGGGTCAGGTGCTCGATGATCGCGGGGTGGGCCAGGCCGGCGTAGGTGCCCCGCTGGCCGGCACCCACGTCCGGGTGGCGCAGCGTCAGGCCGCGCACGTGCGCCTCGTAGATGACGGTCTCGTGGTAGGGGGTGCGCGGGGCCCGGTCGTCGCCCCAGTCGAAGAACGGGTTGATGACCACGTTCGTCGGCATGTACGGCGCGCTGTCCGTCGTGTTCAGCGCGGACGGGTCGCTGAAGCGGTAGCTGAACACCGCCTCGTTCCACCGCACCTCGCCGTTGATGGCCTTGCCGTAGGGGTCGAGCAGCAGCTTGGCCGGGTTGCAGCGGTGCCCGCGCGCCGGGTCGTAGGGGCCGTGCACGCGGTACCCGTACCGCTGGCCCGGGGCGACGTCAGGCAGGTAGCCGTGCCAGACGAACGCGTCGACCTCGGTCAGCGCGATGCGCGTCTCGCTCAGCGGGCCGGGCTCGGTCCCGTCCAGCAGGCAAAGTTCGACCTGCTCGCCAGCTTCGGAGAACAACGCGAAGTTCGTCCCCGTGCCATCCCACGTTGCTCCGAGCGGATAGGGAGCTCCCGGCCAAACGCGCACCTGCAGACACTACCCGCGTGCCGGCGTGGCATGCTCAAAGACACCGTCCAGGGCCAGCCCGTCAGGGAGTGTCCCGAACGGGACCCCGGGTCCGGGCAGCGTCCCCGGCTCGAGGCGGGAGGCGCAGAACGCGTCCGCGACCTGCCCCGGCGCGTGCCGGACCAGCAGGGCCGCCTGGAGGGTGACGGTGATCGCACCGGCCAGGCGGCGGCCCGCGAACTGCGCGTCGGGTCCGGCCCGGGTGGCCAGGTCGCGGAGCCCGGAGCTGAGCCTGCTGATCGCCGCGTCCAGCCGTGGGTCCCCGCCCCTGGCCAGGGCAAGCTCCTCTGTCAGGGCGTCAGCGGCCCCCTGCTGGCGTTGCAGGGCACGGAGGAGGTCCAGGGCGGTCACGTTGCCGGAGCCCTCCCAGATGGAGTTCAGCGGCGCCTCGCGGTAGAGCCGGGGCATCCCGGACTCCTCCACGTAGCCGTTGCCGCCCAGGCACTCCAGCGCCTCGGCGGCGTGCAGCGGCGCGCGCTTGCAGATCCAGTGCTTGGCGGCGGGCAGCGCGACCCGGAGCAGGGCCCCTTCGGCCGCATCCCCGCGGGCGGCCCGGTCGGCCGCGCCCGCCAGCCGCAGCGCCAGCGTGGTCGCGGCCTCGGATTCCAGCACGAGGTCGGCCAGCACAGACGCCATCAGCGGCTGGGAGATCAGGCTCGCGCCGAAGGCCCGCCGGTGCGTCGCGTGGTGCACGGCGGTGACGCAGCCCAGGCGCATGCCCGCCGCGCTGCCCAGCACGCAGTCCAGCCGGGTCGCGCTGACCATCTCGATGATGGTGGGCACGCCACGCCCGGCCTCGCCCACCTGCCAGGCCAGCGCGGCGTCGAACTCCACTTCGGCGGAGGCGTTCGACCGGTTGCCGAGCTTGTCCTTGAGCCGCTGCAGCCGGATGGCGTTGCGGGTACCGTCGGGCCGCACCCGGGGGAGCAAGAAGCAGGTCAGCCCGGCCGGGGCCTGGGCCAGGACCAGGAACAGGTCACTCATGGGCGCCGAGCAGAACCACTTGTGCCCCGTGAGCAGGTGGGCGCCCGGCCCGTCCGCCAGCGCCGGCTCGGCCCGGGTGGTGTTCGCGCGCACATCAGAGCCGCCCTGCTTCTCGGTCATGGCCATGCCGGCCAGCAGGGCCGCCTTGCCCTCCGGCGGCCGCAGCCCGGGATCGTAGTCCCGGGCGGCGAGCAGCGGCACGAACCGGCGGGCCAGGTCAGGAGCGTGGCGCAGCGGCGGGACGGACGCGTAGGTCATCGAGACCGGGCAGCCGTGGCCCGCCTCCGCCTGCGACCACACGAAGAACCTGGCCGCCCGGGCGACGTGCGCGCCGGGGGAGGGATCCGCCCACGGCGCCGCGTGCAGCCCGTGGCCGACCGCGGTGCCCAGCAGCACGTGCCAGGACGGATGGAACTCGACCTCGTCGATCCGGTGGCCCCGCGCGTCGTGGGTACGCAGCACCGGCGGATGCTCGTTCGCCAGCCGGGCGTGCTCCTGGGTCTCGGCAGCGCCGGCCAGCTCACCCAGCTCGTGCAGCCCCGCCTCGGCCCAGGCCGCGCCTTCCCGGCCGGCCGCGGCCAGGAGCGCAGGATCGTCGGCGACGTCGTAGTCGGCCAGCGGCGGAACCTGGTTGAGCACATCGTGGGTGAGATGCTGCCGCCCGGCGGTGGCCTGGCCCGGGCTGGCCTGGCCCGGGCTGGCCTGGCCCGTGGTGGTGTGCAGCGACGTCATGATGTGACACTACTTTGCTTGCTACCAGGCGGAAACCCGCCGCGATCGCGCTTGCTACCACGAGAAAACCCGCCGCGGTCGGGCGGGTTACCGCGCGAAGACACGCTGGTCATGTCGCTGGCCTGCGACGCCTTCCCGCGCCGGACCGCCCGCGACGGCTTGCTGGAAGCGATCGAGCAGCACGTCCGCCACGTCGTCCGCGGCCCCCAGGGGCGCCGAGACAGCCGTGGCTCCCGCAGCCAGGGACGTGTCGCGGATCCGGTCGGCGAACAGGCCCGGGGCCAGCAGGTAGCTGGCGACCACGACGCGCCGTGCCCCGCCGCGGAGCAGGTCCGCGACAGCCTCGGCCGGGGCAGGCGAGGCGGCTGACGCGTACGCGGGCCGCACCGCGAGCCAGCCGCGGGCCGCCTGCCAGCCGGACGCGATCCGGGCGATGGCCGCGTTGGCGCCCGGATGGCTCGACCCCGCGGAGGCGAGCACCACCGCCGTCCGGGCCGGGTCGTCACCGGGATCCTGGCCGGCCTCGGCGAGGCGCCGTTCGAGCGCGCGCACCAGCCCCGGGTGCGGGCCCAGCGGCTCTCCATAGCGGATCCGGAGTCCGGGCAGGCTGGCCGTGGCCCCGGCCAGCAGCCCCGGTATGTCCGTGCCGCTGTGGTAGGCCGCGGTGAGCAGCAGCGGGAGCACCACCACGTCACGCTGCCCGGTGCCCTGGCCGCCGTCCTGCCCGTCGTCCTGGCCGGCGAGCGCGGTGAGGACCTGCAGCGGGGCGGGCGGCGCGTGGCCCAGGAAGGCCCCGCGGACCTCGAGCCCGGCCAGGCCGTGCGCGACCGCCCGGTCCCGGGCCAGCGCGAGCAGCCCGGCGAGGGTCGCCCCGGCCCGCGGGTCCCTGCTGCCATGCGCGATAGCGACCAGGGACGGGGTCAGGAGGTGTGGATGCCGCATTCGGTCTTGCCTGTCCCGGTCCACCGGCCGCTGCGCGGGTCCGCCCCGGGAGCCACCTTCATCGTGCAGGTGGCGCACCCGATGGAGGGGTACCCGTCATAGACCAGCGGGTTCACCAGCACGCCCTGCTCGGCGATGTAGGTGTCCACCTGCTCCTGGGTCCAGGCCACGATGGGGTTGACCTTCACCATCTGCCGCCTGGCGTCCCACTGGACGGCCCTGGTGTCGCTGCGGGCGTTGGTCTCCTCCCGGCGGACGCCGGTGATCCACGCGTCGTACGGGTCGAGTGCCCGCTCCAGCGGCACGACCTTGCGGAAGTAGCAGCAGAGGTCGGGGTTCCGCCCGTAAAGCCGGGGCCCGAGCTCGGCGTCCTGCTCGGCCACCGTCCGGGACGGGGTCACGTTGACGACGTTGACCGGGTAGATGGCGGACACAGCGTCCCTGGTGCCGATGGTCTCCGGGAAGTGGTACCCGGTGTCCAGGAAGATCACATCCAGCCCGCTCTGCACCTTCGAGGCAAGATGGATGATCACCGCGTCGGTCATGGAGGACGTGATGCAGATGCGCGACCCGAACGTGTCGACCGCCCAGCGGACGATGTCTTCAGCGGGTGCGTCGGCGAGTTCCTCCGCCGCCTGGGCTGCGAGCCTCTCCATGCGGATTGGTTCCTCCCGAGCTTCAGGATCGGAGACGTCAGGTACTGCCTGACCTGGATAAGTACGTTTTGTCACGCCGGGCTCACAGGATCACTCCCGTTCCAGCAAATCGTAGCTGGAAGGACCGGATACAGCTACGACACCGCCAGCCGCCGTCCTGTTCCTGTGGTTCCAGGTCCTCTTCACCACAATATGGGCAGTAAAAGGGGATTGCGCGTTCTGTCCCAGATGCGTGGAATGTCACGCGAAGTCCTCCTCGCTGGCCCGGCTGGCCCACGCGGCGAAGGTCTCGTCCGCGCCCCGGCCCTCCTGGAAGCGGCGCAGAACCCGCTCCAGGTAGTCCGGCAGGTCCTCGGCGGTGGTCTTCAGGCCCCTGACCTTCCGGCCGAATCCTGAGCTCTCGCCGTCGCCCCCGGCCAGGGTGCCGCCCAGGTGGATCTGGAATCCCTCGGTCTGCTGGCCGTCGGGCCCCATCACCAGGGATCCCTTGAGCCCGATGTCAGCGGTCTGGATCCGGGCGCACGAGTTCGGGCACCCGTTCACGTTGATCGTCACCGGCTCGGCGAAGCCGGGTAGGCGGCGCTCCAGCTCGGCGATGGCCTGGGTGGCCCGCGCCTTGGTCTCCACGATCGCCAGCTTGCAGAACTCGATCCCGGTGCAGGCCATCGTATGCCGCCGGAACACGCTCGGCGTGGCGGGCAGGTCCGCCGCGTCCAGTTCGGCGGTGAGGCCGGCCACCTTGTCCTCCGGCACGTCGAGGATGACCATCTTCTGCTCGGTGGTCGTCCGGACCCGCCCGCTGCCGTACCGCGCGGCCAGGTCGGCGACCCGGGCCAGGGAACTCCCCGACACCCGGCCCACGCGGGGCGCGAACCCCACGTAGTACCGCCCGTCCCGCTGCCGGTGCACGCCGACATGGTCACGCCTGCCACCGGCGGGCGGCGGCGGGGGAGAGCCGTCCGGGAGCGCGTAGCCCAGGTACTCCTTCTCCAGCACCTCCCGGAACTTCTCCGGACCCCAGTCGGCGATCAGGAACTTCAGCCGGGCCCGGTGCCGCAGCCGGCGGTAGCCGTAGTCACGGAACACCGCGGTGATCCCGGCCCAGACCTCGGCGACCTCGCCAGGCCGGATGAACGCCCCGAGGCGCTTGGCGATCATGGGGTTGGTGGACAGGCCGCCGCCCACCCACAGGTCGTAGCCGGGCTCGCCGTCCGGGCCGATCACGCCGACGAAGGCCACGTCGTTGATCTCATGCACGGTGCACTGCGCCGTGCAGCCGCTCATCACCGACTTGTACTTGCGCGGCAGGTTGGAGAAGGCGGGGTCGCCCACGTACCGGGCGGTGACCTCGGCGATCTGCGGCGTCGCGTCGATCACCTCGTCCGCGTCGATCCCGGCCAGCGGGCAGCCCAGCACCACCCGGGGCGTGTCGCCGCAGGCTTCCGTGGTGGACAGGCCGACCGCCTCGAGAGCCTCCCAGATCGCCGGGACGTCCTCGATCCTGACCCAGTGCAGCTGCACGTTCTGCCGGTCGGTGAGATCGGCGGTGCCCCGGGCGTACCGCTCGGAGATGTCGGCGATCGTGCTCAGCTGGTCATTGCTCAGCTGGCCGCCGTCGATGCGGACGCGCAGCATAAAGTAGCGGTCGTCAAGGTCCTCGGGCTCGAGGGTCGCCGTCTTGCCGCCGTCGACACCCGGCCGGCGCTGCGTGTACAGGCCGAACCAGCGGAAGCGCCCGCGGAGGTCGGCCGGGTCGATGGAGTCGAAACCCTGCCGGGAGTAGACGTCGATGATCCGCTGGCGGACGTTGAGCCCGTCATCGTTCTTCTTATTTTCCTCGTTCTTATTCAGCGGCTCGCGGTATCCGAGCGCCCACTGGCCCTGGCCACGATGATGGTGGGCTGACGGCATCTGGCGCGTCCCTTCTTGTCCTGCTCGGTCCGGCCCGCTCTTGCGGGTCTGGCTGGGGCGGGACGCGTGACGCGACGGGCAGCCGGAGTCGGCTACGCCGGCTACCTGCTGGCCACGGCGGCGGCTTCGGTGATTCGCGATTCAGGCTCGCAGGAGCCAGGCCGCCAGGGGTTCAGGTGCCGGCCGCGGCACACGCCCACGATCGGGGCAGTGGTCAGCGGCCGTGTCGACACGCAGCGCTGCGCACCCGGAGCAGGTCGACATGCCTGCGTGCCACGAGAAGGGGGTCAGCAGCGCTCACGATATGAGCATCACACGAAAGAGCACGGCCTGTCGAGATAACTTCGCAATCCGAAGTAAATCCCTGTCCCGGCTGTCCGGCGGCCGGGGCGCCCAGCGTGCCCACGAACCATGGCAACCCCGGGCCGGCCGGACCTATTCCTGTTATCTGCGCCCTGGCCAGGCGCGGTCGGCTCAGGCGCGGTCCGGTCAGGCGCGGTCCGGTCCGCCTTCGCGCACCTGGCGGAGCGAGCGGGCCGCGCGTGGCGGCTCCGGCAGCGCCGACAGCGGCAGATGCTGGCAATCGCACCAGGTGCCTCCCGGGCAGTCCTCATGGTGCTGGTGACGGCAGGACGGGCAGACCATGGACAATATTGTGGCCGGCCGCGGCGTCCGCCGCGGCCGGCCAGTGTTCAGTGGTGCCTGTGTTACCTACCGAATTAGAGAAGTGCCCGGTCAGGCCGCGTTCGCGCGGCGCATCCGGCGGCGCCGCTCAGAAGCGCGCTCGTCCTCATTCAGGCCGCCCCAGGTGCCGTACTTCTCCGGCCTCGAGATCGCGTAATCCAGGCACTCGGTGCGCACCGGGCAGGTGGCGCACAGCGCCTTGGCCTTACGCTCGCGGATATCCCGCTCCGGCTGCCGTTCGCCGTCGGGGCCGAAGAAGAGCACGACATCCGTGCCGCGGCACGCGGCGGCATCTTGCCAGCCCCAGTTCGGCCGGGGAGGCAGGGTAGCCTGCCGCCGTACCTCAGACATGACTTGATCTCCTCAACAAGTTCAGTGTGTGTATTCCGCGTCCAGCCGACCTCTAGTTCCGTCGGACATCTGGTTCGCCCTGTGCGGCTTTTGCCCCGTCACAGGTATGCAACGCGCTGCATCACCTGCGTGTTCCCGGGAGTGGGCAGCCCCAAGGCACCCGTGACCGCCACGGGATTAGCTAAAGGAGCAACCCTGCCGGATAAGCAGCGGCAACTGCGGTGCCGCCCGCTCTGACGAAACCAGTCCTGTCCAGCGGACCGATGATCAATGATGCCATCCGCAGGGGCAGTTCCGCAGGCAGGATCGCGAATCCGGGCCAGAGATGTTGAGCCCGTCCGGGAGGGTCGGCCCGGACGGGCATCTCCCCAGCCTGGAGGCGGTGCGGCCGTTCGGTGCCCAATCATAGTCCCGGGTTAATTGGACAAACCCGTGAGTTCGGCGCCACCATGGGCTCCATGTCAGCGTCGGACGCAGCCCCGTTGCCCCGGCTCGGTGAGGTGTTCTTCGACGTACGAGGCGACTCCCGCAGCATGCGGCTGAGCTGGTACGCCGACACGGGCGTCGCGGTTTTCAGCATCTGGCAGGGCGGTACCTGTACCGGTACGTTCCGGCTGCCCATGGATGACCTGGCCCGGATGGTCGAGGCGCTACGCCTCGGGCCGCAGGGCCAGCGCGCAGGACGCCGGGAGGTACCGGGTGAGGCGGGCCGTGAAGTGCCGCCAGGCCGGGCCGCGGGCGGGGCCGTCCCGGCGGGCAGGAGCCCGGAGGAGGGCCAGGCCACCGTCTCCATGCGGATACCTGCCGGGACCGGAGCCCCGCCGGGCCAGCGCCCGGACGGGCCGCGTCCCGAGCCGGGATACCAGACCGGTGCGCCTGGTGACTACGGCACGGGCCCGGCCCGGACCTACCGGGGGGAAGCTGGCGGCTACCCGGTTGACCCGCTCGACCCCGCCTACCCGGTCCCGGCGGCCCGGTATCAGGAGGAGCCGTCCACAGGGTCCTACCGCAGCCCGGCCCAGGAGTACGGAACGGGCCCGGGTTACCCGGCCGACCCGGGTTACCCGGCCGACCCGGGGTACCAGGGTGGCCCGGGGTACCAGGATGGCCCGGCCACCGGCGACTACAGGCGGGCCGGCGCGGCGGGCTACCAGGATGTGCCCGCCACCGGCGACTACCGTGGCGGCCAGTCCGGCAGCCACCGCCGTGAGCCGGGCGACTTGCCCGGCGAGCCCCGGCGGTCCCGGTACGCAGGAGACCCGGCCGGAGCAGAGTACCGCGATGAGGATTCCCGCGCGGGGTACCGCGACCCCGGCTACCCGGACGTGCCGGGCACCGGTGACTACCGCACCTCCCAGTCCGGGAGCCACCGCCGGCCCGCGGGCGGGTACCCCGATGACCCCTCTTTCCATCCCTATTCCGGCCAGCGGGGCATTACGGATTATCCCGGCGAAGTGCCCGCCGACGACTCGGGGGCTTATCCCGCTGAACCCGATTATGGCGAGGGCGGCGAGTGGGAGGACACGGCCGACCACTCCCTCGAGGACTACGGCAGTGAGCCTGAGGAATCCTTCCCCTATGGGCCCCCGCCCGGCAATCACGACCGCCGGGAACGGGGACGCTATCCCGGCCGTCATTGACGGATTGCCGCCCCTGGACCTGGGCGGCGGCCCGGATCACCGGGCCTGCCCGGGCAGCACCGCACCGAATGGCGGCTTCCTGGGTTGCCGCTCTGCCCCTCTTTGGGTGTCGTTATGGTTGGGCCGCCCGTGGCGGGATATATTTGCCACCAGAGGAAGGGGGGCCTCCAAGTGGCACAGAAGGTTTCCGTCACATTTGCCTGTGACTACGATCAGAAACCGATTCCTGACGGCCAGCATCACGCTCGCCGGTTCAGCCTGGACGGCCGGGAGTATGAGATCGACCTGTGCGCCAAGCACAGCCAAAAGTTTGACGATGTGGTCGGCCGGTACGCGCAGCGCGCCCGCCGGGCGTCCGCGCGGCCTGGCCGCACCAAGCGCCGGACGACGGCTCACCGGCAGCACAGCGCGGCGATACGGAGCTGGGCCAAGGAAAGCGGGATTACGGTCAGCGATCGCGGCCGTATCCCGGCCGACGTCGTGGCCAGTTACGAGGCGAACCACCACTGAGACGGGGCGTCATGGCGATCCGTACGGCGGCCCGCCGTACGGCGGGTCGTCATGAGCCGGCTCGGGCGGCTCGCGAGCCGGTACGGATTCGCCGGGGAGCGGTTCTGATTTCCCGGGCCGTGGCCACGCGATAGGCCCCACCGCGGCCGCGAGCACCTGGGAATTGGGCAGATGCAGGACGCCGTCGTCAGTGTCCAGGCGCAAGTAGGTAATGCCTATCTCGGCCACGAGGCCGTCGGTCACGCCGCCCAGTGCCCCGGATTTGAGCCGGATATAGTCCCCGACGACGAAGGGCCGCGACAGCAGCAGCACCAGGCCTGCGAATACGTTCGCCAGCGACTGCTGCGCGGCGATGCCGAGCAGGATGGTGGTGACCGCCCCGCCGACGAGGAGTTGCCCGATCGGGACCTTCATCAGCCCTATGCCCAGGACGAAGATGGTCGCCCCGCCGACGAGCAGGATGGCGTAGCGCACCACCGCGGCGTGGGACGAGCCAACGGCCGGGGTCAGTACCTGCCTGGCTTTTCCGGCCAGCCCGACCACGGCCACCGCGCCGAACACGAAGAACGCCGCGATACAGCCCGCGGCCACTATCTTGTCGATGTAATGGCCCTGGCCGGTCCAGTCCTTGAAATCCGTGCCGGCCTCGGAGGCGACCCCACCCGCAATGATGGCCGCGGTCGCCGCGATGATGGACCGCCAGGGCCGCGCGTGCGCTTTCGCCTTGGCCACATGCTCGTTCACCCGGGCGATGTGATTGGCCCGGTCGAGTTGCCGCTTCTCCTGCAGATCCACGCGCACAATCCTGCCCGGGGCCCGGGAAACGCGTGATCCCGGGGGGCCTGCTTCGGCCTCCCGGGATCAGCTCACCCAGTGCGAGTCTGGCTGGGACCCGCTTAGACGCGCGGGGCCAGCAGTGGCCGTCCGACGGGCAGCCTCAGGCGGCTGCCCATCCCGTTGGCGACACCCGCCGCCGAGGTGTACCAGGCGACCACCGCGGTGAGCACGCCTACGTACCCGCCGATCTTGACGGTGCTGCTGCTGCCCTCGAAGTTGCCGATGAACAGGATGATCTCGGTGATCTCCAGGGTGAGGAACACCCCGAACACCGCGGCGTTCACCTGCGTGGCCATGAGCAGCATGTAGGTGTTGAAGATGGCGAAGGCCAGCAGGATCCAGCCGACGTCCTTGTCGAACAGGGGGGCCGTGGCCGGATGCAGGACCAGCGCTTTCCCGACGAGATTGAAGTAGAAGAACAGGCCGATCCAGAAGCCGCCATAGCTGCCGAACGCGGTCGCGCCGAAAACGTTCCGGTTGCGGAATTCCCACATGCCGGCCAGGAGCTGGACCAGACCGCCATACGCGAGTGCGTAACCAAGCCAGGCCAGGCCGCTGGCCGCGGTCATCCACTGGGCGTTGAACGCCGACAGCAGGAACGTCGTCAGGGCGAAGGCGGCGAGCCCCAGGGGTGCCGGGTCAGCTATCCCGGACAACGGGGCGGCCCCAGGAGCCGCGGGGGACACTGGACCCGCAGGTAGGTCATCGTTGACGCTCAAGTGATTCCTCCTGATGAGGCGGTGCACTGCCCGGCCACGAGGGCTGACAGCCCGGAGATCCGGAACGGCGCGTGGGTTGACTGAAGATCCCGGCGGCAGTTATTGGGCAGGCTGGTGGGCCTGGCGCCTGGGTCGTGGCAGGCGTTCCCTGAACGGGACCAAAAAACCGGATAGAACGGACCATTTGGGACCTTCTTCCGTCTTCACAAGCGGCTCAGCAGAACCACACGGAAGATCTGCCCTGAGCGTAACGCCGGATGCCTGCCTGGGGGAGACCCAGGTTTTTGCTTACGCTGGCGCGACTGCGCCGCCGCGCTGGCTTCGCGCCAATACCCCGCTCAGCCCGGTGCGGGTGGCCAGAATGTAGATCCGGTCCTGCGGGGCGATCAGGTAATCGGGGCGCGGTGACCAGTCGACGCCGTCGGCGGCGGCACGCTGGACCGCGATGACCCGTATCTCACCGTCGCGGTGCACGTTCTCCACCGGCTCCCCGGCGAGCTCGGATCCGGCCCCTACCCTGACGTCCGCGATGAGCAGCACGTGCCGCCCGACCGGGATGGTGCGCAGCACCTGGTGCTCCAGCATGGCAGCGGCGAAGGCTGGGGCCGCGAGGTAGGGGACGCTACGCGAGATCGCGTTGCCGACGGTCTTCTGCACCCGCTCGGCCAGGTCGTCGTCGGACAGCCGCAGGACCAGGCGCACGTCGGTGGCCAGGGCCCGGGCGTGCAGCGCCGTCTCCAGGTTCACGATGTCACTGTTGGTCACCGAGACCAGGGCCTGGCTGGTGCGGACACCCGCCGTCCGCAGGGTCTCCTCCCGGGTGGTTTCACCGATCACCACGCGCAGCCCCAGCTGGCGGGCCAGGCGGATACCGGCCGCGTTCTCGTCCCGGTCCACGCAGACGACATCGACGCCCAGGTCGTGCAGCTGGCCGGCGATGCGGGTGCCGACGTTGCCCAGCCCGGCCACGATGACATGGCCGCTCAGTGGCCGTTCCTTGCCGCGCACCGACCCGGTGAGCCGGGCCCCGACGACGGCCGCGGTAACCACCGGCAGGAACGCCATCCCGTCAAAGGTGAGCATGAACTGGGCGACCTTCTCCGGGGCGCTCAGCCGGGGATTGGTGAGCGCCGCGCCCGCCGCGTCGAGGAAGGTCAGGTACAGCGCGTTGCCGGGGGAGTAGCCGCCGACGGTGGCGAGCAGCACGAAACCGGCCACCAGGACGCCGAACAGGGCCAGGAACACGAGCCCCAGCTTGTACCCGAAGAGGAGCCGGGGCAGGTCCACGACGGTCCGCAGGGGCCGCCGGCGCGGTCTGGTCAGCGGGTTGCGCGGGGTGCCGTCGGCCACGGCGAGCACCAGGTCGGCCAGGTCCTGGTCCGGGGGCAGCAGCTGGGGCTGGCCGGGCGCCCCGGTCGTGGCCAGCCCGCAGACGAGGTGCGCGGCGTCGGCCTCGCCGGGACGCGCCACGAACAGGGTCCGCCCGGCGAGCCGGACGTGGCTGGGAGCTGGCTCCCCCAGCGCCGCGGCGACGAACGAGGGCGCGGCCATCGAGGAACTGGACAGCACCGCACAGTCCGGGAAGAAACTGCGCATCCGCTCGCCGAGCCCGGTATTGAAGATCCGCATCACCAGCCTGAGGCCGGGGCTGACATCCTGGGCGCGGAGCGCCGCGTGGAAGTTGGCCAGGTCGTCCCGGCCCATCAGGGCGATCGCCCGTGCGGACCGGGCTCCCGCGTCGGCGAAGGCGGTGCCGTCCAGCTCCGGCCGTTCGATGACCCGGACGCCCGGCAGCCGGGCAATCCGCGGGCCGTGACCGCGGGCCCGGGCGCTGAGCAACACCGTTACCCGCTCGCCGTAGTTGACGGTGAGCTCCTCGACGACCCGGTAGGCCAGCGCGTCGTCCCCGCACACGATCAGATGGTTCCGGTCCTGGGTGAGTCGGCGGGGCACCGGGGGCACGGCGAGATCTAACCATAGCGGGGCACTCTTGACCACGCAGGGTCCGCGGTGGCGGTCCGCTTCCGCCTCGCTGACTGTCCCGCCGACCGTCCCGGACCCGGACTGCGGCCGGCTTTCCGGTCACCCGGCCGGGGTCCGCCGTGACCGGTCCGGGGTATCCTCCGGATGAAAGGGGCGAATGGTGGATGACAGGGTTTCGGGGAGGTCCGGAGATGACGGATGACGGTGGTATCCGCGCTTCGGACGCCGACCGCGAACACGTCGTCGAGATCTTGCGCGAGGCCTACAGCGCCGGCCGCCTGAGCCTGGAAGAGTTCGACGAGCGGACCACGCTCGCGTTCGCCGCGAAGACCTGGGGCGGGCTCCGTGACCTGACCCGTGATCTTCCCCAGCAGGCCAGGCTGGCGATTCCCCGGCCGGATCCCGCGGTCAAGCCGGCCAGGGACAAGCCGCTGCCGGTCTCCGCCGGGCCGTCCCGGCGCCGGCTCAGCCCGATGCTGCCCATCCTGATCATCTGGCTCGGTATCGCGCTCAGCGCCCGGGATCCGTACGCGTTCATCCCGGTGCTGGTCATCTTGTTCATGCTGCTCCGGCTGGCCACCCGGCCATCCCGGGGCGACCCGCCTGGGCCGGACAACGGGCCCGGTGACCGCGACTCAGGGCCCGGTGACGGGGCCGGCCGTTATCCCGACTGAGGTCACCCGCTGAGGGTGAGACGGCTCGGGGGTTGAGACGGCTGAGCCTTGGGATGTCTCAGTGGGATGGCTGGCTCAGGGTGAGGCAATCCGGCTGAGCTGGGGCGGGAGCTGGCTGGCCGCGCTGCGGTCCAGCATGAAGAGGGTGCGCTGCTGGCCGCGCGCGCCCGCGGCCGGGACCTGCACGGGCCCGGCGTCGGACAACGCCAGACGGACCGCCCCGGCCTTTTCCTCACCGGCCGCGAGCAGCCACACCTCACGGGCCCGCCGGATAGCGGGCAGCGTCATGGTGAGCCTCGTGGGCGGCGGCTTGGGTGCGCCGCGGACCGCGACGACCGGCCGCTCGTCGTACAGCGCCGGCATGCCGGGGAAGAGCGAGGCGACGTGCCCTTCCGGCCCGACGCCGAGCAGCAGCACGTCGAAAGCGGGCACCGGGCCGTGGTCTTGCGGCTGGGCGGCCCGGTGCAGCTCGGCCGCGTACCGCGCGGCCGCCGCCTCGGGGTCATTGCCATCCGGGCCGTCCGTGCCCGGCATCCGGTGGACACGGGCCGGGTCCGCGTCCACGAGGCTGAGCAGGGCCCGCTCCGCCTGCGCCTCGTTCCGCTCGGGATGGCCGGACGGCAGGAAGCGCTCATCGCCCCACCAGATGTCCAGCCGCCGCCAGTCCACCGCGCCGAGCGCCGGTGCGGCCGCCAGTTCGGCCAGCACCGCGGTGCCGATGCCGCCGCCGGTCAGCACCAGGTCCGCCGTGCCCGAGCTCGCCTGGGCGTCCACCAGCCTGGTCACCAGCCGGGCCGCCGCCGCCTTGGCCAGCAGGCTCGCGTCGTGATGGACGAGTACCTCAGGCGTGCTCACCGCGCTTTGTCTTTGCGGGACGTGTCCGCGCTGGCCGTGGCCCGCTTGCGGCCGCCGCCGTTCCGCCTCACCTCGGCATGGGCCGCGACGAAGGGGGCGATGGTCTCCGCGTACACCTCATCGGGGTCGAGCCGGCGCAGCTCCTCGGACAGCAGTTCCGCGGTGTCCCGGCGGTGCAGCGCCACCCTGCGCTCCGGCTCGCCAGGCCGGCGCAGCATCGCCAGGCGGCCGTCTGGGCGGGCCAGGCTTATCTCCCCGTCGCTGGTGTCGAAGATGACCCCGGTGACCCCGGGCCCGCCGGACACCCGGTTCTCGAACGGGGCTCCCAGCCGCACGGTCAGCCAGGAGGCGATCAGGTCCGCGCTCGGGTTGGCGCGCTCGGCCTCGACCCGGCCACCGCGGATAGCGCCGTGCGGCTGGTCCAGAGTGGCCGCTATCAGCGAGCGCCAGGACGTCGCCCGGGTCCAGCTCAGGTCGGTGTCCCCAGGCTGGTAGTGCGAGGCCAGGCTAGCCAGGCAGTCGTGCGGCGCCGGGGACGAGGCGGCGTCGGTGATCCGGCGCTGGGCGAGGGCGCCCAGCGGGTTGCCGGCAGGGACGACCGGGGGAGTCCCGGGCCACCAGGTCACCACCGGGGTGTCCGGCATCAGCAGCGGGGTGACCACCGAGTCGGCGTGCTCGCCCAGCGCACCGTACATCCGCAGCAGCACGACCTCACCCGGCCCGGATTCGCCGACCCGGATCTCCGCGTCGAGCCGGGAATTGGCCTCGGGCCGCCGGGTGATCACCGCGAGCACCCGGCACGGGTGCTCGCGGGCCGCCTCGCTGGCTGACCGGACGGCGTCATACTGCGCAGCCTCGTCCGTCACGATGACGAGCGTCAGCACCATCCCGCTGGCGGGACCGCCGAGCCGCTGCCGCGCCTGGCGGATCGCCTCGTGAATCCGGTCAGTGGTCGTCTCAGCCAGGTCGATCATCATCGGAGGCAGTCCTTTCCGCCCGCGCCAACGCGGCACGCTGTCGTGGCGGCCACGGCTCCGTCCAGAGGCGCTGCCGCGGTTCCATCCCGGGGCGCTGCCGCGGGCGGGGCCGGTGCGCTCAAAGCCGTCTCCAGGCCCGTCCGTCGCGGGCCATCATCGCGTCCGCGGAGAGCGGGCCGGCCGTGCCGGCCGGGTAGGGTTCCGGCCTGCCGTGCTCAGCCCAGAATTCCTCGATCGGGTCGAGGACCATCCAGGACAGTTCCACCTCGCGATGCCGCGGGAACAGCGGCGGATCGCCGATCAGCACGTCGAGCAGCAGCCGCTCGTAGGCCTCCGGGCTGCTCTCGGTGAACGACTCGCCGTAGGCGAAGTCCATGTTCACGTCGCGTACTTCCATGGCCGAGCCGGGGACCTTGGAGCCGAACCTGACCGTGACCCCCTCATCCGGCTGTACCCGGATGACCAGGGCGTTTTGCCCGAGCTCTTCGGTGTCGGTGGCCGCGAACGGCAGGTGCGGCGCGCGCTGGAAGAGCATCGCGATCTCCGACATCCGGCGCGGGAGCCGCTTGCCGGTCCGCAGGTAGAAAGGGACCCCGGCCCATCGCCTGGTATCCACCCTCAGCTTGACCGCGGCGTAGGTCTCGGTCCGCGAGTCGGGCGCCATGCCCTCTTCTTCGAGGAAGCCCTGCACCGGGACGCCGCCCTGCCAGCCGGCCGCATACTGCCCGCGCGCGGTGGTCGCCCCCAGGTCCTCGTGCAACTGGACCGCGGACAGGACCTTCTCCTTCTCCGCCCGCAGCGCGTTCGCGTCGAACGAGACAGGTTCCTCCATCGCGGTCAGCGCCAGCAGCTGCATCAGGTGATTCTGGATCACGTCCCGGGCCGCGCCGATACCGTCGTAATATCCGGCCCGGCCGCCGACGCCGATGTCCTCCGCCATGGTGATCTGCACGTGATCCACGTAACCGCGGTTCCAGATCGGCTCGTACAGTGTGTTGGCGAAGCGCAGGGCCAGGATGTTCTGGACGGTTTCCTTGCCCAGGTAGTGGTCGATCCGGAACACCGACTCAGGCGGGAACACGGCGCTGAGCGTCTCGTTGAGCGCGCGGGCGCTCGCGAGGTCGTGACCGAACGGCTTCTCGATCACCACGCGGCGCCAGGGCCGGGGCTGCCCGGTGGGCGGCTGCGGCGGGGTGGATAGCCCGGACCGCTTCAGCTGGGTGACCACCAGGGTGAAGAACTTCGGCGGGACCGACAGGTAGAACGCGTAGTTCCCGCCGGTGCCGCGCGCCTGGTCCAGCTCGGCCACGACCCCGGCGAGGCGGTCGAACGCCTGGTCGTCGTCGAACTCGCCGGGCACGAACCGGACGCCCTCAGATACCTGCTGCCAGACGGCGTCCCGGAACGGGGTCCGCGCGTGCTCCTTCACGGCCTGGTAGGTGACCTGCGCGAAGTCTTCGTCCTCCCAGTCGCGGCGGGCGAACCCGACCAGTGAGAAACCGGGGGGGAGCAGTCCCCGGTTGGCCAGGTCGTAGATGGCCGGCATGAGCTTCTTACGGGCCAGGTCCCCGGTAACGCCGAAGATGACCAGGACGCATGGACCTGCTACCCGGGGGATCCGCCGGTCACGCGGATCCCGCAGCGGGTTGGCCGCGTAGCCGCTCACGACCGGGGTCAGCGCGGCCGGCTGGGCCAGTGCTTCCTGCCCCGCCTCGCTGAGGTGACCCTCAGCGGGCGCCTGGCCGCCAGGCTCGTTCCCGGCCGCCCGGGTGCCGTCCTCAGCCGCAGTCGCCGAATCAGTCATCACTGTGCTCCGTCTGCTGTTACCAGGCGGCCCAGCGGTCATGGCTTGCCCACCGCGGCCATGTTCGACTCGATCGTGCCCAGGAACTCGTTCCAGGAGGCGGCGAACTTCTCGACACCCTCCTCTTCCAGCACCCGGACCACGTCGTCGTACTCGATCCCGAGCTTGGCCAGATCGGCGAAGACCTGCCGCGACTGGTCGTAGGTGCCGTGCACCGTGTCCCCGCGCAGCCTGGCATGATCGGCGGTGGCCCGCAGCGTGGCTTCCGGCATCGTGTTGACCGTGTCCGGGGCGACCAGGTCGACCACGTACATGGTGTCGTCGTAGGCAGGGTCCTTGGTGCTGGTGGAGGCCCACAGCGGGCGCTGCACCTTGGCCCCGGCCTGGCGCAGGGCCTGCCACCTCGGGGTCGAGATCCGCTGCTCGTACAGTTCGTAGGCGAGCCGGGCGTTGGCGATCGCCGCCTTGCCGCGCAGCGTGGCCGCCTCGGGAGTGCCGATCTTGTCCAGCCTGCTGTCCACCTCGGTATCCACCCGGCTGACGAAGAAAGACGCCACCGACGCCAGCCTGGAGATATCACGGCCCGCCTCGAGTGCCTGCTCCAGGCCGGTCATGAACGCGTCGATCACCTGGCCGTACCGCTCCAGGGCGAAGATCAGCGTGACGTTCACGCTGATCCCCTCGGCCAGGCTGGCCGTGATCGCGGGGAGCCCCTCGAGGGTCGCCGGGATCTTGATGAACATGTTGGGCCGGTCCACCATCCACCACAGCGCCCGGGCCTCGGCGATGCTCTTCGCGGTGTCCCTCGCGATCCGGGGGTCCACCTCGATGGAGACCCGGCCGTCCACGCCGTCCGTGGCGTCGTACACCGGCCGGAGCACGTCGGCGCCCCAGCGGATGTCGTAGGTGGCGATGTCCCGCGCGGCCTCCTCGGTCTGCACACCGCGGATAGCCAGATCCCTGAGCTGCTGGTCGTAGGCGTCGCCGTGGGCCACCGCGTGCGCGAAGATCGTCGGGTTGGAGGTCACGCCGGTAACGGCCCAGTCGCGGATCAGCTCGGCCAGGTTGCCGGTCCTCAGCCGCTCCCGGCTGATGTCGTCGAGCCAGATGGAGACACCCGCGGCGGTCAGTTCGCGGAGGACCGGGTGGGCCGGTGTCTGTGGGGTGTGCTGCTGGGAGGTCATGAATCCTCGCTTCTCGCGTTCGCGTCCGCTGCGGCGCCCAGCCGGGCCAGGCTGGATCGGGCGGCTGTTGCCACGTGCTCCGCGGTGAACCCGAACTCCTCGTACAGCTTCATGTAGGAGGCGGATGCCCCGAAGTGCTCCAGGCTCACGCACTCACCGAAATCGCCGGTGAACACGTGCCAGGGCTGCGCGACGCCGGCCTCGACGCTGACGCGCGCCCGGATGTGCGGTGGCAGTACCTCCTCCTGATAGGAAGCATCCTGCCCGGTAAACCATTCCACGCACGGCATGGAAACAACTCGTGTCGGGATCCCCTCGTCCTGGAGAATGTCCCGTGCCGCCAGCGCGATCTGCAGCTCGCTGCCTGTCGACATCAGGATCACTGTCGGCTCACCGCCCGCTCCTTCGGCGAGGATGTACCCGCCCCGGGCCACCCCATCCGCGCTGGCCAGGCCTCTGCCCTCCGAGCGGTCCAGGACGGGCAGGTTCTGCCGGCTGAGGCAGAACCCGGCCGGCCGGTCGGTGTGCTCCAGCACGGTCCGCCAGGCCACAGTGGTCTCGTTCGCGTCGCCGGGCCGGACCACGTCGAGCCCGGGGATGGCGCGCAGCGCGGCCAGGTGCTCGACCGGCTGATGGGTCGGGCCGTCCTCGCCGAGCCCGATCGAGTCGTGCGTCCAGACGTAGGCCACCGGCAGCTCCATCAATGCGGCGAGCCGGACGGATGGCCGCATGTAGTCGCTGAAGACCAGGAACGTGCCGCCGTACGGCCTGGTCAGGCCGTCCAGCACGATGCCGTTGAGGATCGCGCCCATGGCGTGCTCACGGATCCCGAAGTGCAGGGTACGGCCGTACACGTTGCCAGGGAACATCGCGGTCTGGTGCTCGGCCGGGATGAACGACGGCTCGCCCTTCATCGTGGTGTTGTTACTCCCCGCAAGATCCGCCGAGCCGCCCCAAAGCTCAGGGAGCACGGGGGCGAGGGCGTTCAATACCCCCTCCGACGCCTTGCGGGTAGCTATGCCCTTCTGGTCCGGGGGGAAGGTGGGCAGCGCCTGTGCCCACCCGTCCGGCAGCCGCCGGGCACTGAGGCGTTCCAGCAGCGCGGCCCGCTCCTGGTTGGCCCGGGCCCACGCGTTGAAGGCCTCATCCCACTCGGCGTGCAGGCGCTTGCCCCGCTCGGCCACCTTCCTGGCGTGCCCGACGAGCGCCTCCTCGGCGGGGAACGTCACCTTCGGGTCGAAGCCGAGGACTTCCTTGGTCGCGGCGACCTCGTCCTCGCCGAGGGCGGCACCGTGCGCCGCGCCGGTGTTCTGGGCGTGCGGGGCCGGCCAGGCGATGATGGTCCGGAGCGCGATGAGGGAGGGCTTGTCGGTGCGGGCCCTGGCTTCCTGCAGCGCCTGGTACAGCCCGGCCGGGTCCTCGTGGTAGCCGTTGGGCCGGCGCCAGTCCAGCCGCTGCACATGCCAGCCGTAGGCCTCGTAGCGGGCGGCCACGTCCTCGGACTTGGCGATCTGCGTGTTGTCCTCGATCGAAATCTGGTTGTCGTCGTAGAGCACGACGAGGTTCCCCAGGTCCTGGTGGGCGGCCAGCGAGGACGCCTCGTGGCTGATGCCCTCCTCGATGTCGCCGTCCGAGACGAACACATACACGTGGTGGTCGAACGGGCTGGTCCCCTCGGGTGCGTCCGGGTCGAGCAGGCCGCGCTCACGGCGGGCGGCCATGGCCATGCCGACCGCGTTGGCGAGGCCCTGGCCGAGCGGGCCGGTGGTGGTCTCCACGCCCGGGGTGAGGCCATGCTCCGGGTGTCCCGGGGTCAGGCTGCCCCATTCCCGGTAGCGCTTCAGGTCATCCAGCGTCAGCCCGTACCCGGACAGGTACAGCTCGAGGTAGAGGGTCAGGCTGGAATGCCCGCAGGACAGGACGAACCGGTCCCTGCCGAGCCAGTTCGGGTCGGCGGGGTCATGCCGGAGCACGTTCTGGTAGAGCAGGTAGGCCGCGGGAGCCAGGCTCATCGCCGTGCCCGGGTGGCCGGAGCCCGCTTTCTGCACGGCGTCCATGGCCAGGACCCGGATCAGGTCGACGGCACGCCGGTCGGCCTCGGTCCACTCCAGGGTGGCCGAGCCTGCCGCCTGGGTGTTTGCTGCCTGGGCGTTCGATGGGCTGCTCACCGCGGGATCAGGGCTCCTCTCATGGCCTCCGCCCGGCCTCCCCTCGGCCAGGCAATCGAAACCCTATCCCCAGTTTCGCGTCGTTCCCGGACCGCCCCCGCGGTCCGGGAACGACGCTGTGAGCGCCGTGCTCACGGCCGCGGGCTTATCGCTGCTGTTCCCGGTACGCTCCCTGCCATGGCGACCCCGATGCCCGGCTTCGACCCGCGTGCGGTGATCGAGGGCCGCCCCCCGGGCAGACCGCGGACCGGGCTGATCCTGGGCATCATCGCCGCCATCGGGTGCGGGATCGTGGTCCTGGGCACGGACGCCCTGCAGAGCGTGGACGCGGCCGGTCACAGCGTCGCGCCCTTTCTCATCGCACTGCCGTTCGCCCTGCTCCCGGTGCCCTTCCTGGTCGGCTGCGTGCTGCTGATCGACCGGCTGGAACCCGAGCCCCGGGTGAACCTGGTGCTCGCCTTCGCCTGGGGGGCAGGGGTCGCGGCGCTGCTCGCGGCGGTGATCAACACCGCCGGGCTGCTCTTCATAACCCAGCCGGCACTGGGCCACAGCACGGGCCAGTATGTGTCCGCCACGTTCGGGGCGCCGGTGGTGGAGGAGAGCCTCAAGGGACTCATCCTGATCATCCTGCTCTGGCGCCGCCGGCAGGAGCTGGACGGCCCCACGGACGGCATCATCTACGCGGCCATGGTGGGACTCGGCTTCGCCATGACGGAGAACATCGGCTATTACATCGGCGCCCTGGTCCGCCCTGAGATCGGCGGCGTCAGGCTGCTGGGCGCCACGTTCGTGCTGCGCGGCGTGCTCTCCCCGCTCGCGCACCCCATCTTCACGTCCATGACCGGCCTCGGGGTGGCGTACGCGGCCACCCACCGGCACGGCCGGTGGGCGGTGCCGCTGGGCCTGCTGACCGCCATGCTGCTGCACGGGCTGTGGAACGGGCTGACCTCGTTCGGGCTGCACGGGCTGGCCCTCGCGTACGCCATCCTGGCCTGCGTGCTGGGCATCCTGGCCGGGGTGATCGTCGCGGACCGGCGCCGGATCGTGCGCCTGATCTGGCGGTTCCTGCCCGTGTACGAGGCCATCGGCGTGGTGACCGAAGCAGACCTGCGGATGCTGAGCACGCTGCGCGAGCGGCGGGCCGCCCGGCTGTGGGCCCGCCGTACCGGGGGCCGCGCCGCGGCCCGGGCCATGGAGGACTACCAGCTGGCCGCCACCGAGCTGGCCCTCGTCCATCTGCGTGCCCAGCGCCAGATCATCGCCCCGGCCCAGTTCGAGCAGCGGCGGCGGGACCTGCTGCGGCTGATGGCCATGGCCCGCAGCGCGTTCTTCCAGCGCCAGCCGGAGCCACCGCAGCCACCCTGGGCGCCGCGCGGTGTGTCAGGTTTCGGCCGGCACCGTCAGGGGCCGGCCCACGCGCCGTAGCTCGTCGGCCGGGACCACCGGGCCGCCGGCCGGGACCACCGGGCCGCGATCCCGGGTGGCGAACATCAGCCGAAGGGCGGCGATCCAGATCAGCACGGACCCGCTGACGTGGAACCAGACCAGCCCGGCAGGCAGGCCGCTGAAGTACTGCGAGTAGCCGATTACCCCCTGCAGCCCGACCAGGCCGAGCACCAGCCAGCCAAGCCTGCGCACCCGCCGCGGCGCCCCGGTCAGCTGCAGGCACACCGCGAGCACGGCAGCCAGGGTGCCGAGCATCCAGCCGATGTCCGCGTGCAGCTGAGTCACGCCCTCCAGCGGCAGGTGGTAGCGCGGTACGTACGCGGGCCCCCGGCCTGCGTGCGGAACGAAGGTCGACCCGGCCAGCGGCCCGGTGCCGGTGACCACCGTGCCTGCCGCGAGCATCAGCGCCACCAGCGGCACCAGGACCACCGAGAGCACCCGCAGGTCCGCACGGACCAGCCTGGTCGCCGGCCCGTCCCCCTCGGCGCAGCGCGACCAGAGCGTCACGGCCAGCGCCAGGATCGCGCTGGACAGCAGGAAGTGAAACGAGACAGCGGCAGGGTTGAGGTCGGTCAGCACCACGATCCCGCCCAGCACCGCCTGCGCCACGACACCGAGCGGCTGGGCCGCGGCCAGCCAGACTATGGCGCGGCGCCGGGTACCGGCCGGGCGGAAGCGCCAGGCCGTGACCATGACGAGCACGGCGACGACCATGAGCGCGAAGGTCAGCATCCGGTTGGTGAACTCGATGTAGGTGTGGAAGATCGGGTCGCCGCCGGTACGCGCCGCCACCAGGCTGCTGGAGGTGCACTCCGGCCAGTCCGGGCAGCCGAGACCAGACGCGCTCAGCCGCACCGCGGCGCCGGTCATAATGATCCCGGCGTTCGCCACCACGCCGGCCAGCGCGACCCGGCGCATCGACGTCGGCGTGGGGAAGAGGAAGGGAGCGGCCCAGGCCCGCGCGCCGCGCCGCGTCCTGGCCGCCGCGCCGGCGGAACCGGCCGAAGCGGGACTGGCCTTGGCTGAACCAGCCTTGACCGAACTGGCCTTGGCTGAACCGGCCTTGACCGAACTGGCCTTGGCTGAACTGGCCCCGGGAGAACCAGCCGCCGCGGAGCCGCCGACGGAGCCGCCCGCGGCGGCCCCCGCGGCGGCGGGCTCGGTGGCGTCCGGGCTGGCGTCGGCTGGCACGGACCCCATCGTAGAAGCGCCATGCCTGCGGTGCATCCAGTGGCCCGCTACTTGAGCGACAGGGCGGCACCGGCGGAGGCCACCGTGACGCACCCGATGGCGGCCCACTCCGCCAGGCTGAGGCCCTGGCCGAGCATGACCAGCCCGACCAGGGCGGCGACGGCAGGCTCCAGGCTCATCCAGATCCCGAACACCTTGGCCGGGACCCGGCGCAGGGTCTCCAGTTCCAGGGAGTACGGGATGATCGAGGACAGCAGCCCGATGGCCGCCCCGGTACCCAGCACCCCCGGCCGCAGCAGGGAGCGCCCGCCTGCCAGCAGGCCTGCCGGGGTCACCGCAAGCGCGGCGACGCCCATGGCCACGGTCAGCCCGGACGATCCGGGGAACCGCCGCCCGGTGGCCGCGCTGAGCAGGATGTAGATGGCCCAGGAAGCCGCCGCGACCAGCGCGAACAGCAGGCCGGCCAGGTTGAGCCCGGCTAGCCCGTGCCCGGCCGCGGCGGCCCCGGCGGTGCGGTGACCGGCCGCGGGCGCCGGGCCTCCTGCCTGGCTGAGCAGCGCGACCCCGGCGCCGGCCAGCGCCACCCAGGCCAGGTCGAGGGCTCGCCGGGACGCGGCCACGGCCACGGCCAAGGGCCCGAGAAACTCCACGGTCACCGCGACGCCCAGCGGGATGCGGGCGAACGCCTGGTAGATGGAGTAGTTCATGACGGCCAGGGTGAGCCCGAAGGCCACCACCACGGCCGCGTCCGTCCAGGCCCGCCGGCGGATCAGCCCGGTGATCTCGCGGTACAGCCCGCGCGCGCCGAAGACCGCGAGCAGCAGCGCGGCCGTCCACAGCCGCAGCCCGGTCACCGCGGCCGGCGGCACCTGGCTGAACAGCCGGGCGGCCAGGCCCGCCCCGACCTGCACCGAGACCACGCCGGTCAGCACGAGCAGCGCCGGCGGCGCGGCCCCGAGTGCGGCCTGCGCCCTGGCCTGGGTCACGGGTCCGCTACTCCCAGCGGAACACCCGCGCCGTCACGCCGATCGCGATCACGGCCCACACCAGCAGCACGACCAGGTCACGCACGGGCAGTCCGCCCGCCCGCTGGAGCACCGAGTGCAGGCCGTCGGACAGTGCCCCGGACGGCAACAGGCGCAGCACCGGCCGGGCGCCGGCCGGGAATTTACTCAGCGGGAAGATCACTCCGCCCACGCCGAGCAGGACGAGGTAGACCAGGTTGGCCGCGGCCAGCGTGGCTTCGGCCCGCAGGGTGCCTGCCAGCAGCAGGGCCAGCCCGCTGAACGCGGCGGTGCCCGCTAGCAGCAGCAGCACCGTCCAGGCTGCGGCGGCCGGGCGGGCATTCGGGGCCCAGCCCAGGGCCAGCCCTACCGCGATGATCACGATCGCCTGGCCCAGCTCGACCACGAGCACGGTCGCGGTCTTCGCGGCGATCAGCCCATCCCGGCGCAACGGGGTGGAGCCGAGCCGCTTGAGCACGCCGTAGCGCCGTTCGAAGCCAGTCGCGATGGCCTGGCTGGTGAAGGCGGTGGACATGACCGCCAGGGCCAGGATGCCCGGCACCAGGAAGTCGACGCGGGTCCCCTTGATCAGGTGTTCCAGGCTGAACCCGGCCAGCAGCGCGACCGGGATGATCAGGGTGAGCAGCAGCTGCTCGCCGTTGCGGACCAGGATGCGCAGCTCAAGCCCGGCCTGTGCGGCGATCATCCGGGCCCGGGGGCCACTGCCGGGGTCCGGCGCGGGCCACCCTGCCGCCGGATCTGCGGTGCGCATCGCGGGGCCGCCCCCGCCGGCGAGGAGGGGTGCGCCGGAGGCGTGTTCCCTCCCGGGGCTGACACCGGTCATGAGCGCAGCTCCCGTCCGGTCAGTTCGAGGAACACGTCCTCCAGGGTGCGGCTCTCGATGCGCAGATCCTGGGCCAGCACACCGTGCTCGGCACACCATGCGGTCACCGCCGCGAGGAGTTGCGGGTCCACCCGGTCGTGCACCTCGACGATGTAGTGGCCAGCCGGGGACTCCTTGGCCGCGCTGCCCGCCGGCAGGGCGGCCATCAGCCCGTCGGTGTCCAGGCCCGGCTCGGCCCGGAACCGCAGCTGCCCGGCGGTGCCGGTCAGGTCGGCCGGGGTGCCCTCGGCCACCAGCTGCCCGTGGTCCACCACCGCGACCTGGTCCGCCAGCCGCTGCGCCTCATCCATGTTGTGCGTGGTCAGGATGACCGCCGCGCCGGCCGCCCGCAGGCTGCTGATCAGCTCCCAGGTCGCGAGCCGCGCCTGCGGGTCGAGGCCCGAGGTGGGCTCGTCGAGGAACACCAGCTCCGGGCGGCCGATCACCGCGGCAGCCAGGGCGAGCCGCTGCTGCTGGCCGCCGGACATCCGCCGGAACGGGGTGCGCCGGCTGCCGCTGAGGCCGAGCCGGTCGAGCAGCATGGCCGGGTCGAGCGGATGAGCGTAGAACGCGGCCAGCACCCCCAGGTACTCGGCGGGCCGCGCGGCCGGGGGGATGCCGCCGGACTGCAGCATCACGCCGACCTGCGGCCGGAGCTGCCGTGCGTCGCGGGCCGGGTCGAGGCCGAGGACGCGGACCACGCCGTCGTCGGGGCGCCGGTAGCCCTCGCAGATCTCGATCGTGGTGGTCTTCCCAGCTCCGTTAGGGCCGAGGATGGCGGTCACGGCGGCCCGCCTGGCCTGCAGCGAGAGCCCGTTCACCGCGCAGACCCGGCCATAGCTCTTGACCAGGCGGGTGATCTCGACTGCGAGTCCGGTACTCACGCAGGCGAGTCTAGAGGCTCGGTACGGGCGGGCTTCCCGCTGCCTGGCTCGCCGGCGATGGGGGTGCGCGCCGCAGGCGTGCTGCCCCGCGCCGGCGACGCTCCGGGGGGTCCGGGGGGCCGGGGGTTGCCTCCCCGGTCAGCATCGCCGTGAGCCCCGGGGTCCTACCCCCGGGCTTGCAGGGCAGCGCCGATCAGCGCCTCGAACAGCCTCGGGTCGTCGCCGGCCTCGGGGTGCCATTGCACCGCGATCAGGAACCCGGTCCTGCCGCTGACTGCGGGGTCCGGCTCCACCGCCTCGATCGTCCCGTCGTCGGCCCAGGCTGTCGCGATCAGCCCCGGGCCGAGCTGGCCGATGGCCTGATGATGGGAGGTGGGCACGACCGCGCGCACCTGGCCGTCCGCCCCCGCCGGGCCGAGGATCCCGCCCAGCACGCTGTCCGCCGCGATCCGCACCTGATGGGAGCCGTATGTTCCCGCTGCGGAACCATGGCCGTGGTGACCCACGTCCTCGGGCAGGTGCTGGCGGAGCGTGCCGCCATGGGACACGTTGACGATCTGCAGCCCCCGGCAGATGGCCAGGACCGGAATCCTGGCCGCCAGGGCCGTGGCCAGCAGGGCGCGCTCGGCCTGGTCCCGGGCGGGGTACACGCGATCGGTGAGCGGGTGGGGATCGGCGCCGTAGACGGCCGGGTCGATGTCGCCGCCCCCGGACAGCACCAGCGCGTCGAGCCGGCTGACCGCTTGCTCGATCCCCGGCAGCGGGGGGAGCAGGACCGGGACACCCCCGGCTGCGGCCACGGCCTCGGGGTAGCTCATCGGCAGCAGCGCCGCGAGCCGGTCCCACGGGCCCCACCGGGCGCGCTCCCCGTAGGTGCCGATGCCGACGTGGGGGGTCATGGGGTGCGGGCTCACAGTGGCGTCACGTACGCGCCGGAGATCCCGCCGTCCACGAGGAAGTTGGACGCGGTGATGAACGACGCGTCGTCGCTGGCCAGGAAGGCGACCGCGGCGGCAATCTCGTCGGCCTCGGCGAACCGGCCCATCGGCACGTGCACCAGCCGCCGCGCGGCCCGCTCGGGGTCCTTGGCGAACAACTCGCGCAGCAGCGGCGTGTTCACCGGGCCGGGGGACAGTGCGTTGACCCGGATGCCTTCCCGGGCGAACTGCACGCCGAGTTCCCGGGTCATCGCCAGCACGCCGCCTTTGGACGCGGTGTAGGAGATCTGGGAGGTGGCCGCGCCCAGCGTGGCCACGAACGACGCGGTGTTGATGACCGACCCGCCGGGCCCGCCCGCCGCGACCTGGCGCTGCAGGTGCGGGATCACGTACTTGCAGCACAGGTAGACCGAGGTCAGGTTGACCTCCTGGACCCGGCGCCAGGCGTCGAGGCCGGTAGTCAGTATCGAATCGTCGTCCGGTGGCGAGATACCGGCGTTATTGAAGGCAATGTGCACCGCCCCATAGATGTCCACCACCTGCTGGTACATCTCGCGGACCGCGCCAGAGTCGGTGACGTCGGCGTGCACGAACAGGCCGCCGACCTCCTCGGCGGCGCGCTTGCCCGCTGTCTCGTCCACGTCCACCGCCACCACGGTGGCTCCCTCGGCGGCCAGCCGGCGTGTGCTGGCCAGCCCGATGCCGCTGCCCGCGCCGGTGATCACGGCGATTCGATCCTGCAGGCGCTGCATGTGCGTGCCCCGTCCTTCCGTAGTCAGTGCCAGCCCCTCAGTGCCAGCC
>Ga0187851_10000720_pt1 | contig 33217 bp, 28 predicted proteins | sample June2016WEW_6_10_FD_132997 | JGI IMG/M metagenome (GOLD analysis project Ga0187851, IMG submission 132997) | Peatland microbial communities from SPRUCE experiment site at the Marcell Experimental Forest, Minnesota, USA - June2016WEW_6_10 | ecosystem: Environmental > Terrestrial > Soil >...
GAACTCGTTCGGCCTGTCCAGTGTGGTTGCGCGCAGCAGAAATTTTCTTCGCCCAACCTTCACTCACCAGGAAACGAATCGCAAGTGTCGGAAGCGAACCTTCGCCTTGATCGTAGGCTGAAAGCAATTTACGGCGCAAATCATCTGCAAGGGGTTTTCCCATGTCGTAGTTCGCCGCGGAGAGTCGCCAGAAACAGTCTACACTATTTAAGAAAACGCTCTAACGCATTTTCGGAAATGATGTAGACCGAAAGCACAACTGCAAAGTGGGTTTTTCCTCAAGAAAAACCCACATTTACAACTTTTGCGAGGTCACACTATTTCCGAAAATGCCGTAACGCACATTTCCACGTCCAGAATGAAACAAAAGTCTTACTGCTGCGAGGTACGGAAGCCGCGCCCTACGCGCCGGGGTTGAAGAAGCTTTCCAATCCGGCGCGCTGGGCATGAGCGGCCATGGAAGCTTGAATCTCCAGTGCCAACTCCAGCGCATTGCGGCCTTGACGAGCAGTGACACGAGGCTCGCGGCGGGTACGGACTGAATCCAGAAATGAAAGAATCTCCAGACGCAGCGGCTCGCCGGGCGTGACCGGCGGCTTGGAAAAACTCAAGCCAGCTTTCGGTTCAGCGGGAGTGGTGAACTGTGCGATCACCGATGGATCGATCCTGGCCATGGCGGCAAACTGCGCAATCATTGCCGGGTCGATTTTGCTGAGGTCGATCTTTCCTGATGCGATTCCTTCGGCAATCCCCGGCGGAAACACTGCGGCAACTTGCGGGGGCAGCGACGCGATCAGTTCGGCTGGCGAAGACTTGCCCGCGCACTCATCCACTCGAATCACAAGCAGGTCCTGGCGCGCGTAGTCGATGGAGACGTACTGGCGAGGCTCAAAGAAGCGCAGCTTGCGGACGCGCTCGGTGGAGACTCTGGAAGCGGTGAAGTTGGCGACGCAGCCCGATTCGAACTCGACGCGGACGTTGGCGATGTCCACTTTCGGCGAGAGGATGGGCAGACCGACAGCGCGCACCTCGCGCACCGGCGAATTCGCAAAGATGAGCACGATGTCCAGGTCGTGAATCATCAGGTCCAGCACCACGTCCACATCCAGCGCGCGAGGCGCGAAAACGGAGAGCCGGTGCGACTCGAAAAACATGGGGCGGCGCAGTTGCGGCTGGATGGCCAGCACCGCAGGATTGAAGCGCTCCAGATGGCCGGGCTGCAAAATGCGGCTGCCTTTGTCGGCTCTCTGAACCAGATCGTCGGCTTCGGCCAGAGTGGCGGCCAGAGGCTTCTCTACCAGCAGGTCGAGTCCCGCATCGAGGAGTACGGAGACGACTGCATGATGATGCACGGTGGGAACGGCGACTGTGGCTGCGTCGATATGAAGGTCGGCAGCTAACAACTCGTCAACCGTTGCAAAGACAGGAATTGCGTAATTGGCTGCGGTCTCTGCAGCGCGGGCCGCGTCGGGCTCGACGGCGGCGACCAGAGCGACGGCCTGGCCCGCCGTCTCCAGTTCACGGTAGACGCGCAGATGGTTCTTGCCAAACGCGCCGGCTCCGGCAACGGCAACACGCAAAGGGGTCTGGCTCAAAGTGGGGCCGTCCATCCTTGCGGCGGCCTGTCTGGCAGCTCTGTCCCTTTACCTTTGACGGCCTTCAAGCAGCGGCTGTATAGCTCGAGCAACTGATTTACGTGCTCTTCGGGCTTCGTTCCGGCGGCTCCGCTGAACCCGGTAGAAGGCGCGGCGGGACGGCCTACGCCAGCCGTAACGGACACAAATTTAAGCAAATCGAGGGCGATGTCTTCATGGCTCCGTGCGCCGAGACTCACGCTGGGTTGGGCATCCATTTTGAAAATTCTCCAAAGAGGATGCTAGCAGATTGAGGGTTTGCATCTCACCTCCCGCCTGGTCTGGGTCAGGGGACTGGGTTCCGTTGTAGTCTTGAAATCATGCAGACGGCTTACATCGGGATGGGCGGAAACCTGGCCAGTTCGGCTGGCGCGCCGGAGGAGACTTTCTCCGCTGCGGCACTGCGGCTGGAATCGCTGGGGCGAGTGACGCGCCGGTCCTCGCTTTACTCCACAGCGCCGGTGGGGTTTGCCGCGCAGCCGCGATTTGTGAATGCCGCGATCGCGCTGGAAACAGAACTGGCGCCGCTTGAGCTTCTCAATGGGTTGCTGGCTATCGAAAAGGAGTTTGGCCGCGACCGGGCGGCTGGGTTTGCAAACGGACCTCGCACGCTGGATCTGGACATTTTGCTCCTGGGCGACCTCGAAATCCGCTCGCTTGATCTGTTGATTCCGCATCCTCGACTGGCACAGCGGGCATTTGTGCTGACGCCGCTGAATGAGATTGCGCCAGACATTGTTGTGCCCGGCTGCGGGAAAACAGTGGCACAGCTAATGGATTCCCAGGTCTCACAATCCGGACTTGATGCACCCGGCGATTCCGATGCTGTGACGCGGATAGGAAGCGACGGATGGCCGTCCCGGTAGAATCGACTGGTGAGCCTCGAATTCAGCGTAAGCGCAACAACCAAAGCCGGAGGGCGGCGGGGACGGATGAATCTGCCGCACCGCACCGTTGAAACGCCGGTCTTCATGCCGGTGGGGACAGCGGGCACAGTTAAAGCCGTTGCCCAGGATGTGCTCGAATCGCTGGGCGCGGAGATCATTCTGGGCAACACCTATCACCTCTACCTGCGCCCCGGCCATGAAGCGATCCAACGTATGGGCGGGCTGCACCGTTTTATTAGCTGGCCGCGGGCGATGCTCACCGACTCGGGCGGCTTTCAGGTTTTCAGCCTGAGCCAGTTGCGCAAGGTCACGGATGAGGGCGTGCGTTTCAGGTCGCATTTGGACGGGAGCAGCCATTTTTTCACGCCAGAACATTCCATGGATGTGCAGATCGCCTTGGGCGCGGACATCTGCATGGCCTTCGACGAGTGCACTGAATATCCGGCTGACCGCAGCCGCGCTGAAGAGAGCTTGCGGCTCACAATGGCCTGGGCGCGGCGGTCACTTGATCACTTTAAAGCGCACCGCGACGAGGTGGTGTGGCGCGAGGAATTGAGCGACCGGGTTCAGAGTTTGTTTGGCATTGTGCAGGGCGGAATGTATCGCGATCTGCGCCGTGAGAGCGCGGAGCGGCTGGTGGAGATGGATTTTGACGGCTACGCCATTGGCGGCCTGAGCGTTGGCGAACCGCGCGAGTTGACCATGGAGATGATTGCCGAGGTGCTGCCGCTGTTGCCGGCCGATAAGCCGCGCTACGTGATGGGCGTCGGTTATCCGGACGAGATTGAGGCGTATGCGCGCATGGGTGTGGACATGATGGACTGCGTGCTGCCCACGCGCGCCGCGCGCCACGGGCTTCTCTTTACCAGCGAAGGGCGGCTGAACATCAAGGGTAAACGCTACGCCGAAGACCAAGGCCCGCCCGACCCGGAGTGCCAATGCATGGTTTGCCGGCGTTACACGCGCGCCTATCTGCGCCACCTGATGCAGTCCGGCGAGGCGCTCTCCGGCACGCTGAACACGATCCACAATCTGGCGTACTACCTGGGAATCATGGAGCGCGTGCGGAAGAGCCTCCGTGCCGAGAGCGGGGTTGGCGGAGCTAATTGAGTTCGTGGAGTTCGCGAGCCAGTGAGTCGGCGGATTGCCGCGCATCGCGCAAGGCGAGTGTCAATGTAACTGCTGCGCTGAGCCAAAGAATTGTTCCTGTTCCGAGTGCAGCAACTCCTTGCAGATGTTCTACGGGCACAATTACCGCGCTGGCGGCGGCCCAAACCACTAGCAGGGTTCCCGTTACATAGTGGGGCGGATAGCGGAACAATCGCGCCAAGGGAAACATGTGCAGCCCCACTATGGCGGTAATCGCGTTCATGACGAAGGCATCCAAATGCATCCGGCTCAGAGCAAAAACTACAACGGCGATAGAGATCCATTGCGCGACGTTCACCCGGTTGAAGGCGCGGCTCAGGACCGGATCGTCGGGCACGCGCGGCCAGCGCTTCGCCTCGCGGAGCAGGTAGAGAGCAGCCAGGACGAGAACCGCCATACCCAGCAGAACTCCGGACAGAGTGGTTGCATGGAGCAGTTCCAGGGCGTAGAGCGAAAGCGAGAGCCAGATCGCACCGAAGCCAGCGAAGAAGATTACTCCGATGGCCCGGCCGCTGAGTTGATTTGCAGTTTGCATCTTCTGCATGGCGTTGCTCCTTATAGCAAGAGATGTTGAGCGTCAATCGCCGATGGCACCGCCGAGCAATTGCTTCAACGCAACAACGTAATCAGTAAGCGCGCGGCGGCCGACTTCGGTCATGCGATAGAGTGTCTGCGGCTTGCGTTGGACAAACTTCTTCTTGACCGCAATGTAGCCGGCTTCTTCGAGCTTCAGCAGTTGCGCGCCCAGATTGCCGTCCGTCGAGCCGGTTTTTGAACGCAGCCAGGTAAACTCGGCCTCTTCTACACCGGTTAGCAGCGAGAGCAGAGCCAGGCGCAGCTTCCCGTGGATCACAGGATTCAGATCTGGCAGCTCAGGCATGGTTGGCACTCCGGCTCTGCCTGCGAGACTCGAGCACTATTCCATATATCCCGAAGACGATCAGGCAGAAAAAGATGGCTGCGAGAGAAAGCATGGCGGTCTGCATATCGGTTGTAAAGCAGGCTCCCACCGCGAGGGCCAGCCAGATCACCGCGCAGGCGAACTGCATCCTCCAACGGAGAACGATGCTGGAGACTCCGTTGGCCGTGGCCAGCATGGCGCCCACAATGGCAACAATGAGGTGCAGATCGGCACGGCCACTGAAACCGAGGGCCATGAGCACCACAAAGAGAACGGTTCCCATTACGCTCCAGATGGCGGACATGATCCGGCCCACCGTGGTTCCCGGCTGGCCGCGCGTGACGCGCGAAGCGAAGACGCTGGTGACAATGGCGGCCGCGATCATGGTGACCGGCCAGGCCATCCCGGTCTTGCCCCATGTGGACCAGGCGATGGCGACGTAGTAAGCGATGCCCCAGAGCAGGAAGGACCAGGCCCATCGCTGGGTGGAGCTGCGGCCCTCGGCAATCATTGATTCAATGAGGTTGAGTCTTTCTTTCAGTTCCAGCTCTTCTGCATTTCCTGTCATATCGATTCTCCTCGCGAGGTCTCTGTTCCTCCCAGAGTGTTCCTCCATGAAGAGTACTCTATGTAATAGAGTACTGAATGTCAAGAACAATTTTGAACTTTTTTGTGGGTTATGCCGGGATGAGCCTGGAAGCCTGTTTCAACTCGCTAATGGGTTGCCTTCGTTCAGTAGCGCGAAGTTCGTTCAGCTTGCCAATGACGCGCTCCTGTACTTCGTCCCAGTCGCCGGGCGCGCGCTGACGGAAGAGCTTTGCAGTGGGATACCAGGGGGTGGTCTCCGTCCGCTGCATCCAGCGCCAGTCGCTCAAGTGAGGCAGCAGAATCCAAACTGGCTTGCCCATGGCGCCGGCCAGGTGGGCGATCGAAGTGTCGGTGGTGATGACCAGATCAAGAGTGGCCATGAGAGCCGCCGTCTCGGCCAGATCGTGGTCCTGGCTGGAGCCGTCCAAAACAGAGACGTCTGTGGGCAGCGCGGCCAATTGTGCGGCAGCCGGACCTTTCTGCAGCGCGATCCAGGTGATGCCGGGAGTGCGCAGCAATGGCAGGAGCGTGGACAATTGCACAGAGCGCTGGCAGTCGGCTTTGTAGCGCGGATTGCCCGCCCAGGCCAGACCTACGCGGTGCCGTCCTTCTAGCCGCGAGCGCGGAATTTTTGCCCTCTTTTCGGCGGCTAACTCCGGGTCAGCAAAAAGATATGCGCCGGGCCAGGGAACCGTCTCGACTGTGGTTCCGAATACGGCGGGCAGGCTCATCAGCGGACATTCCAAATCAAGTTTTGGGCCGAACTCACCTGGACTGGCTCCGAGCAGCATAGTTTCCATCAGCCCTGCTCGCACCGCAGGGAGCGATTGCATCAAGCGGAGCGCCGGCTCCTGCACCTGCAAGATTACGTGGCCGCCGTGTGCCGCAACCATTGCGGCATAGCGGCAGAACTGGATGGTGTCTCCCAACCCTTGCTCGGCGTGGAGAAGAATGCGGCGTCCAAGGAGAGCGTCGCCCTGCCAACGCGGCTGAGAAAAAACTCTCGGGTTGCGATGAACCTCGCGGAACTTCCAGCGGGCTTCATAGCCCGGCCAGCCTTTCTCCCAGCAGCCCAGCCGCAGGCGGGTCAGCGCCAGGTTATAGCGTGCTCCGGCGCACTCCGGCTCGCGCTCGACAGCGAGTTCCTGCGCCTGCAAAGCCTCATCCATGCGCCCCAAATCCAGCAGTGAATTTCCGCGGTTGGAGGCGGCGGCGCGATGTCCGAGGGCCTCTGCGTGCTGGAAGACTTCAACCGCCTCGTCGAAGCGGCCGTCTTTGTGCAGCAGGATGCCGTGCATGTTCACGGCTTCGGCGTGGTCCGGCTCGCGCGCCAAAGCCCAGCGCAGCCACTGCCATGCGCCGGCTGCGTCACCCTCGGCGGAGCAAAACTGGCACCATGCCACCTGTGTTTCCACTTGTTCCGGGTTGAGCGAAAAGGCCTTGCGCAGATGCGCCTCGGCCTCGGCAGGGCGATGGCGTTCGCGCTCCAGAATCGCCAGATTCACCCACCCGGAGACCAGGTCAGGACGCAACTCGACGGCACGCGTCAGGGCAGCCTCGGCGTAGAACTCGCGGCCCTGCTCACGCAGCAAGCTGCCCAGGTTCATCCACGCGGCTGCAAAATCGGGGCGCAGAACCAATGCGCGGCGATAGCGGATTTCAGCTTCTTTCAGCTTTCCCATGCGCCCCAGTACAAAACCGGCGGCAAACTCGGCTTCAGAGAGCCGGGGACGGCGGGCCAGCACCTGCTTGTAACGTTGGAGCGCGTCCTCATAACGCCCCATCATGGCCAGCGCGTGGCCCAGATCCATGGAAGCAGTGATCAGCACCGGGGTGTGGCGGAGCGCCAGGTCGAACTCCCGGATTGCGTCTTCGGGACGGCCCAAGGCAAGCATCAGTTCGCCCAGACCCAGGCGGGCCAGCGCGTTCGTGCCGTCCAGGCGAATGGCCTGCCCGTAGGCGCGCTCGGCCTCTTCGCTGCGAGTGACAGCCTTGAGCGACTGGCCCAGCGCGACCCAGGCCGCATCCATCCGGGGAGCGGCGGCCACAGCGGCCTCCGCCATCTTGACCGCGGCGGCCGATTGGCGGCTGGCCATCGCCACCAGGCTCATGCCCACCAGCGCCTTCGGATTGCACGGGTTCTGCTCCAACATGCGCTGGTAGCCGAGCGCGGCCTCGGTCAAATGGCCGGTTAGCTCTCGTGGAAGATTCGCCTCGTTTGTCTGCGTCGTCATTGCGGTTTGGGAAATCGGCCTGAAGCTGCTCGCACGCTCAAAACAAGCGTGTGAGCCTTCAACCAATCGCCCTCAATTGGAAGCTAGGCCGGATGCAGCCGACGCTCAACAGGAATACGCGCGGAACGTGCGAATTGCGGCGTGAAGTTTCCCGTTTTTAGGCGGGTTCGGTTTCGGGATTTGGGTATTCCCGCGCTCTTGCTGGATCGTGGGGCAGCAGACTCTATTTTTCAATCGTGCAAATTCATGCGATCCAATCGTATATTTTGCCTTCCTAAAATTCGGCTTGACATAGGAGGGTGTGTGATTTAGGTTGGCCTGTCCTGAAAGAGTCCCCCATCACAACCCATGAAAAGGAAAAGGGAATATGAAGCAGCTTGGTTGGTTCCGTGCATTCGGATTGGTTGCGATCGCGCCGATGCTCAGCCTTACGCTGGCGGCACAAGGTAATACCGCGACAATTCAGCAGAAACTTTATGAGCAGTTCAAGCTGACGACGATTACTGCTGACCGTTCGGATATTGTCACGGCCGGTGATGTGGTCGTGATCCACAAACCCGGACTTTTGATGTATGCCGTGGCCTCGCCGTTGCCGCCATCGAACACCTACAAGAACGGGAAGATCGGGCAAGGCTGGGGCGGTTTCGGCAAGGATCTGGCGATAGGAATGCTGACGCAGGGAGGGGGGACCGCAGCCGATTACCCGAAACGCCCTTTCGTGCCAGAGGAGAAGTGCTGGGTTACGGCGATTCAGGTCCAAAAGGATGGGGTGATTTTCCAGCTTTACAGCGATCCCTATGACGATATTCGTTATTACGCGAACTTGAAGATACCTTTTCCTAACAAAAAGGAAATGCCGTCAGTGGATGCAGCCTTGCAACTGGTGGGAGAGGTGCTGACAGTGATGCCGCCGGACAATCAAGGCGGGCAGGAGGCTGCGGAGCCTGCCGGGGGCAACGCGTTGAATCCGGCGCAAAACGGGCCGCCGCCACCAATCGCCGGGGAATACACAGCAGCGAGCGGCTCACGCATTCTGCTTCTTACCGACGGATCGTTCACGAAGTTTGTGGGGGCCGGGCAAGTCCATGGCCAGTATGCGGTCGATGGTAATAATCTGACTCTTACGTATCCTTCTACAGGCTTTTCTCAGCATTTCACGATCCATGACGGCAATCTGTCGGATGTGAACACCAATCAGGTATGGGGTAGAACAGGGGATGCACCAGCGGCGCAGTTGCCGGAGATTGCGCCCCCACCTCCGCCCACGGATGCGCCACCACCGTCTGTCAACGTGGGCCAGACCAAGGAGCAAGTGATCGCTGCCTTCGGACAGCCGTTGAGGTCGGCGAAGATTGGAGTGAAGGAGATCTTCTACTACAAGGACATGAAGGTAACTTTCATGAATGGGAAGGTCAGCAACGTGGAGTAGTGCGTGTGCAAACGAACCAGCGCTTGGCCAAACCGAGCGCCCAGGAAAGGATCGAACGATGAAGATGAAGTATCGGCTTACTTCCATTTTGGCATTTGGATTCGCCGTCGCGGCGTGGGGACAACAGAGCGCCGCGCCCGCGCCCAAACCAACCGACAGCGGCCCCACGCTCGCAGCGACCATGCAATTCATCCAGGAAAAGTTGAGCGAACAGGGCCAAGTAGGCTTTGCACAAACCTTAAGCAATCAGCCGGAAATAACTCGGCGCGAGTTTATCACAGTCACCGATGTGATGGCCGACCCGGCAGCCTGCACTCTCTACACGACCGAAACCGTCCAATACGACATCGATTTACCAAGTGGTAAAAAATTGAAGCTGGGGGGCCCGGTTACACCCGACGACCTGCACACCCACATAGTGGAGACGGACACGACCTCCTTCAAGCAAGTCGAGAAGATCGTCGTCGTGAAGATGCAGGATGTTACAAATCAGTCCTATGCGCGATCAGCCCACCCTGAAATCACCGTGATGGTAACGCCCCCTGTCTTCTATGTGCTGCTCTCAGCGTCAAGTGCTGTGTTCTCCGTACATACTTCCACTACTAAAGGCAGCCAGGCGCCTGTGGAGAAAGACACAACCAGCAAGACAGATGGCATCACAATCCGCGATGAAGAGACGGCAAACAAGGTGGCCAAAGCCATGTCTCATGCCATGGAGTTGTGCGGCGGCGGCGTCACCAAGAAGGAGCTCTTCTAAACCATCGGGCGTGGATTCGTTCAGGCTTGTTGAAACTTTTCCATTGCGAATGGGGAGCGTTCGTACTGCACGCTCCCCTTCGCTGGCCGACTTATTACCGTATCAGTGCGGTATGACCAGCAGCCCGCTTTCCAGAAGCTTTTCCGTCAGCCGGTCAAGGGCCTGGGGAAACTTGTAGGAGACGGTGCGGACCGCCATTCCCAACAGGCTGGCGGCTTCGGCTTGCGTATACTCCTGCAGAACGATGCGGCTGAGCATCATGCGGTCGAGGGAGCCGAGCTGGTTCAGGCACTTTTCCACGTCGAGGACGAAGATCACCGCGTCCTCGAAAGTGCGTATGGGGCGGCTGGAACACCACCCCCTGGCGATCGGGTCGCCCAGTATGCTGGGCGCCCTGCCCACCTGCATTGACGCATAGAGGTAACGCCGCAACAGGCTCTCCGTATGCTTGCGGTAAAAGCCCAGGCTGATGACCGGCCCGGCGGAGGGCGCTTGGACGGCCGGCTTTGGCTCGGACGCCGCGACCGGTTCCGTTTTCCACGTTCTCCTATCCGGCTTCCATGCCGGCTGTGCGCTGCTTACCGCCCAAACCGTCGGCAACTGAAGGGCTGCGCTCATCGGGCACCTCCGGTTGCTTCCGCCACCGCCCAGACTCTGACCAGCGTCTTGCGGGCGGGACGGCCGCGCCGTTTGCGGCTTTCGGGCGTGGGAAAGTCCTGCAGTTTGATCTCACACGCCTTGCAATACACACTCCCCTGGGTCTGGGCGCGATACCAAAGACAACCGCACCCCTCGCAAATTTTCAAATGCACGCACAAATCCATGACGAAATCTCCGTATTCTTGTTCCCTCCCGGCGGCGTTGTCTTCTCATCTGGATGCCTCGGGGCAGAAAGAACCGGGTTTGGCTGCTCAGGTTTCTCGTGCCCTGATGGGGGATAGCCTCCGGAATTCTTTCGTTTTTTGTCATGCTCATGGCGCGCAGATCCTGGAATTCCGATGGCTGACTGCCCCGGACGCCTCTCAGAGGCGCTTTGGGCGGGGAAGAGAATGCCGGGAGAATTTCATCCCCCGGCAATTGTTCATCAACCGCTGGAAAGGGGCGCAATATCGCCCGTTTGACCCTTGCGGCAATGAGAGGTTTCTCACCAAATTCCCACAGCTCAGCACCGGATTAAGTAAAGCAAATCTAGATAGATGCTTCACCCAGGTCAATCTCCCTCAACCACCTTTTGCTTCTATGCTTTCCAATAATCGGACAAGCGCCGAAAATGAAGGCCAGTTAGCCCTTCTATGTTTTCAGACAGAAAATGGAGAGAGTTCATCCCCATTGCTGGTGGCGGATTATCCACAGATGAACTTTACGCAGATGCACGAGCGACTCCGCCTGGAACTGCTTCGCAGGATTCAGCGGGGAACGGTCAGCGTCTCGCTTTTGGCTCGCCAGACCGGGTTTGGGCAATCGCATCTGTCAAATTTTCTTCATAGCCGGCGGCAGCTTTCGCTGGAGGCGCTGGACCGGATTCTGGCGGCTCAGCACATGGGGGCCGGCGATCTTCTGCCCGCCAGCTACCGGGAGCAGGCATTGCCGGCGGATGGTGAAAGCAGCACGGTCCCCGTCGTCTCCCATGCTGCGGCGCTGTTTGAACCGCATATCCGGCCCTCCGCCACGCAATCGATGCTGCATCTGCCGGCCGGGCTGCTGCAGACACTCCGCGCGAGGGCGCCGAACACGCGCCGCGCGTGGCAGCGATTTGTGGCTGTGCGCATTCCGGGGGCCGATGCACTGGCCATGGAGCCGCTGATACTGCCGGAGGCCATCACGCTGATTGACCGGCATTACAACTCGCTGATACCCTACAGGCCCAACCGGCCCAATCTGTACGCGGTGCGGCACGGGGCGCATCTGACCTTGCGCTATGTGGACTTTGTGGCTAGCCGACTGGTGCTGCGGCCGCACAATATCGCTTTCCCTGTGGACCTGCTGGAGGTGGATTCGGGTGAGCCGCCCAGCGAGCTGCTCGCCGGGCGCGTGGCGCTCATCCTGAACGAGCCATAAGGTTACAACAGCGTCATTACGGAGGACTGCCGTGGCGCGGCTATCTCAACTCAGACCTTCTATATTATTTTTATGCTATTCAAAGAGTGCGCCATGCCGGGAATGCGCAGCAATTTTATCTATTTAATCGTCCTTTTCACCTTTTCGGTCATCGCCGCGGCGGCGCAGGGAACAGTGCCTACCTTCCAGTACACCGCCGGTCACAGTTCTTACGCGCTCGCAGGACACGATCCGGTTCAGGGGGGCGCGAGCACAATCCCCACCATACTGGTTCCCATTACGCTCTTCTTCGAGACGAGAGAGGTTGCGGGCAAGCCCTTCCGTATGGACGCAGGCGCGGACGTACAGCGCGTCCTTGGCTCGCCAATCTTCTCGCGGTTTCGCTTCGCTCAGGGCGGATTGACTCAGTACGCCGACGCTATGCTGCGCGCTACCTTCCCCGGGGTCGCGGGATGGCATACGTTGCTCGGCAAGCCGAAGATGAGGCCCGCAAAGATCACGATACCGGCCGGCTACGGCTATGTTCTTACCTCGAAAAAGACCAGCAGCTCCCTCGCAGTTGTCGATGTCGAGTTCCTGCAACGCGAACTCTTCAAGCAGTTTCCAAAACAAGACGGCAGCCTCATCATTGCCGTGACGCATAACACCCTCTTCTACGCGTATGGCGATGCCACGGTTTGCTGCTCCTGGGGAACACACGGGGTGGATTCGGCCACCGGAAACTCCTTTGTGATTGGTTCCTATCTCCGGGCCGCGCCAGCCATCGTCGAAGACCGCGACGTTCAGCCGCTGACAGAGCAGTTGGCGGAATTCATCAACGATCCTCTGCACAATCCTTTGCTCCACGCAGGGCCTGGCATAGTTCAAGCCAACGCCGTTCCCGCCTGGATGCATACCGTCTCAATGAATGATGGCAGCAAAGGCGGCTGCGGCGGTACGGGCATCGGTTCTTCGTACGTTCTTCTGGAGCCGACGGACAGAAACCCCCGAAGCGAGATTCCGGTGTCCAAACCCTTCCTTGCTATGGCAAGTGGCGTCGCATGGCACCTGCAAAACATAGCGCTGCTGCCCTGGTATACCGGCGCGCCCGAAGCTCCCGGCGGCGTTTACAGCTTTCCGGATGCGCGTGTGCTAACCGCACCTGCCACGCCATGCCCGGCACGGGACATAAGCCGGGAGAGCCGCGCTGACATGCCCGCGCCGCCTGCGCCAACAGCCGCCGCAATCCCGCTCAGCGGCTTGCCCAACGGCCATCGCCTTATCGGATACTGGGTGGGATATGGCCCACCAAATTCCGGATTCCGTCTCCGCGATGTCTCGCCGCAGTGGGATATCGTCCTCGTCGCCTTCGCCACTCCCGATAAGCTTGCGCACGAAGGAACTCTGCACTTTCGCCTGCGCGGCGGAATCGACGCCGCCCAGTTCCGCGACGATATTGCCTTTCTGAAGAGCCAAGGGAAAAAGGTCATGATCTCCCTCGGCGGAGGGGGAGAGTATTTCACGCTCGACGATCCGAAGAGCGTTCCGAACTTTGTCTCCTCCGTCAGCCGGATCATCACCGAATATGGTTTTGACGGAATTGACCTCGATTTTGAGACTCCCTCCTTTTCTCTTGATCCGGGAGATACGGACTTCAAGAATCCCAAAACTCCATCCGTCGTGAACCTCATCTCAGGCCTGCGCCAGTTGCACGATCAATTCGGAGCTGGTTTCATGATCAGCCTCGTGCCCGAAGGTACACAGATTCCCGGCGGTTTTGCGGGCTACGGCGGTCAGTTCGGCTCTTATCTGCCCATCGCCTGGGGAGTGCGCGATTTCCTCTCTTTTGTCGATGTGCAGGACTACAACACACCTCCGTTTGAAGGCCTCGACGGAGAGATCTATCAGCTCAGTTCGGTGGATTATCACGCCGCCATGACAGAACTCCTGTTGCATGGCTTCCACGTTGGAGAGGTCGGCAAACAGTTCTTCCCGCCCATGCCCGCCGATAAAGTCGCGGTAGGCTTTCTGGTGGGCGCGACAACCCCCGCAATCGCTTCCGGGGCAATGGAATATATCATTACAGGCAAGGCTCCCGCCGGAACCAGTTACAAATTGCGCAAACCTTCCGGCTACCCTGGCATGATTGGCGCCATGTTCTGGACGATTGACGCCGACCGTCTTGAGAACTACACCTTCTCCAACCAGATAGGTCCGCAGCTCCACGGCTATCCGGCGGTGAAATAACCGCCGCCGGAAGCCTGGAGAACAGTGCTCGATCCTATTCCGGGTGCACTGAATCGGGATTGTCGAAGCGCGTGAACTTGGCAACAAAGTTCAGGTGGACAGTGCCGGTGGGGCCGTTGCGCTGCTTTTCAATGATGATCTCCGACTTGGCTCTATCGGCCTCGCTCATCTCCTCCTGGCGGTTGTAGTAGGACTCGCGGTGAATGAAGGCGACCACGTCGGCGTCCTGCTCAATGGATCCCGACTCGCGCAGGTCGCTGAGCATGGGGCGATGGTCGTCCTTGCGCTGCACTCCGGCACGGGAAAGCTGCGACAACGCCACCACGGGAACATTCAGCTCCTTGGCCAGGGCTTTCAAGCCGCGAGAGACAGCCGAGACTTCCTGGGTGCGGTTTTCGTAGTTCCTCTTACCGGATGAAGGCACCGTGGCCGTCATCAGCTGCAGATAGTCCACGACGATAAGGTCCAGCCCTTTGTTCTGTTTGAGTCGACGGGCCTTGGCGCGCATCTCGGCCAGCGAGATGGCGGCCGTGTCGTCGATGAAGAGGCGCGACTCGACCAGTTGCCCGAGGGCAGCGGTGAGCCTGTCGTGGTCTTCGCGGCCCAGAAAGCCTTTCTGCAGCTTCTGCTGGTCGACCCATGCCTGAGACGACAACATGCGGCGCAAGAGCGACTCCTTGCTCATTTCCAGACTGAAGACGGCTACGGTGGCCTCGTGGTGGATGGCCGCGTTCTCGGCGATGTTGATGGCCAGCGCGGTTTTGCCCATCGAAGGACGGGCGGCAATGATGATCAGCTCGCCCTTTTGCAGGCCGCTGGTCATGCGGTCAAACTCAGTGAAATCCGTGGCCAGGCCCGTGACTTCGCGGCTCTGCTTGTAGAGGTTGTCGATTGTCCCGAAGGACTGCTGGACGATCTGATCGATCGACTGGAATCCGCTGGTGAGGCCTTTGTCGCTGACCTCCAACAGTTGCGATTCAGCGGCGCCGAGTACATCGAGCGCATTTTCGCCCTGGTCGGCGGCGCGCGCAATGGCCTGCGAACAGATGAGCATGAGCTTGCGGAGCAGGCTCTTGTCCTTGACGATGCGAATGTACTCTTCGATGACCGGACGGCGCGGCAAACCCTCGGTGAGCGAGGCCAGATAGGCCACGCCGCCGACCGATTCGATCTCCTTCATGCGCGCCAGCTCGTTGGACAGCGTGACAATGTCCACGGCCCTCGAGGCGTTCATCAACTCCGTCATGCGCAGGAAGATGCGGCGATGCGAGTCGAGGGAGAAATCCTCCTCTGAGAGTTTTTCAGCGGCCTCGGAGTGGGCGGCGTTGTCCAGCAGAATAGCGCCGAGGATGGTTTTCTCAGCGTCCACATTGGCAGGCAAGCCGGTGTCGAGAGCCAGATTGGGGATGGTGGCCATGACTTCGAGTGTAGGCCGGAAGGGTGTGGGAATTGGCTTGTGAATTCCAGCGGGGTTATGTGGGAATCCTGATGGGCAGAATTCGCTTGGGCACAGATGGGAAGGCCCTTCAGCTTCAAGCTAAAGGGCCTTCAATGAACAACATCCAGCCTACGCCGTCACAGTCCGCGTAGGTTTGGATCCCACAAAGCCATAGAAAGCGATGTAGAGATAGCACAGGACAGGAATAATCAGTGCGATCTGGTAAGTGGTGTGGTCAACCAAGTACCCGATCACGACCGGAATTACCGCTCCACCCACCACGGCGGTCATGATCAGCCCCGACCCCTTGCTCGTCAGTGGCCCCAGACCCACAATACCCAGCGTGAAGATGTTGGGGAACATGATGGAGTTGAAGAAGCCCACCAGGATCAGGCTTCCGATAGCGATATGACCGGCGGAGAAAATCGCAACTACAACCAGCGCCGCTGCGGCCAGGCCGAAGATGCCCAATAGCTTGCCGGCTCTGATCTTGCTCACCAGCCAGGAACCCAGCAGGCGGCCCACTAGCGCGCCCAGCCAGTAAAACACCACCAGCTTCTGCGCTGCGGGTTCGAGCAATACGTTCAGGCCTCCGTGCTTGAAATCACTGAAATAGAGCACCATTGTGGTAGCAAGTCCGACTTCCACGCCAACATAGGCGAAGATACCCAGCGCCCCCAACACCGTGTGCCTGAAGCTCCAGATGCTGCGGCTCAGTAGATCGTCGCCTTCTTTGCCGGGGCGAAAGGACTGCGTGACTGTAATGTGCGGCAGCCGCATGAAGGCAACGGCGATTCCTAGAATCACCAGTCCTAAAGCGATTACCAAGTATGGGATGCGCACTGTGTCCGCAATTCCCATCTGATAAGCATGTTGTTCCGCGGTGCTTTTGGCAGCAATCTGGGCTGGGCTGAGAACGCTAGCTGTCAGGATGAAAGTGCCCGCAACCCAGGGAGCGATTGAGCCGCCAATCGAATTAAACGCCTGGGCCAGGTTGAGGCGAACGGGCGCGCTGTGTTCAGGCCCAAGAATCGAAATATACGGATTGGCTGAGGTCTGCAGCGCGGCCACGCCCGCTCCCACCACAAAGATTGCCGTCAGAAAGAGCGGAAAGGAGACGAAAAAGGCGGCGGGCAAGAACAGCAATGCGCCTACCACCTGAACGAATAAAGAAACCACCATTGTGCGCTTGTAGCCAATGGCCTCGATCAGTTTGGAAGTCGGTGCCGAAAAAACAAGGTATGCGGTAAAAAATGCTCCCTCGGCTAGCATCGCCTCCCATACCGGCAGCTTCTGGATCTCGAATATCTTCTTTAGGTGAGGCACCAGTCCCATGTTCAGGTTGGTGATAAACCCGAAGATGAAAAACAGCGCGGTGACGATGATGAACGGGACAAGGTATCCGGGCGACGTGAGAGCCGCCGATTGTTTCGATTGTGCTGCCATAATGGTCGTTCTCCACTTCCTCAAAGAGTTGCCCTGCTCGGGCCTTTCCGCGCTTCTCTGGGCACAGATGATGCCTGGGACAGCAGCCGGCTGGTTTCCTGCCACGGGTTCGCATGCTCCGGGAAACCCGTTCTCTGGCTGCACTCAACACTATAACCAAAGCCCCATATATTGGAAGGGAGCTTAGCAACGGCCCGCGTTACAGCAGCGGCCAATGAAGATGAAAAGAATATTGCAGCTGTGATCCAGACGCTGCAAAATGAGGAGAAAAGCCTTATCCTCAATGAGAAGCAAGGAGAGCAGGATGGCCATTGGAACGTTGAGCGGCGCCAAAATCAAGAAGGTTCTGGCGGCATTGGAAGGCAACTGGCAGGCCGAGATGGAGGGGTACCACACCTATCTGACCCTGGCCGACCGGGACACAGACCCGGTGCGCGCCCAGGTGTTGCGCCACCTGGCCGGCGCTGAGTGGGAACACGCCGCACTGTGGCATGGGCGCATCGAGGAGCTTGGCGGAGCTGAGCCGGTTTTCCACGGCAGGCCCGGAGGCGAGGCCAACTCGCTGGCCAACCGCGCCGGCGGCATCCGCATGGCCCTGCGCCGCCTGGAGATCGAGGAGAGCCGCGCCATCGCCAGTTACGGCGAGCAATTGAAATCGCTGGGCGACGAGGAATCCGTCGCCATTCTCGAGCACGTCATCGAGGACGAGAAGGACCACTACCGGGAGCTTGGGTCGCTGCTACGCGGTCATTATCCGGCGCCAGCCGGCACGCATAAGATAGACGCCCAGGCGATCCTGGATGAGATGCTGGCCAAGCGCAACCAGGGGCGCAAGCAACCGGGCAGTTGGATTGGCGACGCCATCTACGGCGTCAACGACGGCCTGGGGGCTATCTTCGGCATTGTCAGCGGCGTCAGCGGCGCAACTGCGGGCGACAGCAAGTACGTGCTGCTGGCAGGTCTCTCCGGCTTGATTGCCTCGGCCCTCTCGATGGGCTCAGGCGCTTATCTGGCCGCCAAAAGCGAGCGCGAGATTTACCTGGCCGAAGTGGCGCGCGAGCGCGAGGCCATCCAGATGAACGGCCCCGAGGCGCGCGAGTTGCTTTCGCTTTACTACCAGGTGAAGGGCCTGCCCGAAGAAGATGCCCATCACATGGTCAACCATATCGCCAACGACCCCGAGCAGATGCTGCGCGCGCTGGCCAGCGAGCGGCTCGGCACCAGCGAAGAGGCGCTCGCCAATCCAATGGTCTCAGCCAGCTCCGGCGCTCTTTCCACCGCCGTCGGCGCGGCCATCCCCATCATCCCGTTTTTCTTTCTGCACGGAATCGAAGCCGTCATCGCCGCCGCCATCATCTCGCTCGCCGCTCACTTCGCCGTCGGCGCGGCCAAGTCGCTGATTACTGTCCGCTCCTGGTGGTCCTCCGGCCTGGAGATGACCGCGATCGGAGCCATCGAAGGCGCAGTGACATACGGCATCGGCGTTTTACTGGGCAAGGGAGGGATGTAAGCGGCAATTGCCGCGCGGACCGGTTGATGCGGAAAGCGATTGTTCCTCTATGGAACGGAGGACAAGGAGGCCTGCTAGCCGGCCGACTCGCTGACCTGCTGACTTGCTAACTCGCTCGCAGCGATCAGTTCCTTTGCAGCTTTGCGTCCCAGGCGGATGCAGTCGGGGATGCCGATGCCGTCGTAGGCGTTGCCGGCTAATTTCAATCCCGGCAGCGCGGCCACGCGGGCGGCGATGCGCGCGATGCGCTCCTGGTGGCCGACGGCGTATTGGGCCATGGCCCTTGGCCAGCGCGAAACCTGAGTGTGTTCCGGCATGGTCTCTCGCGGAAAAATCTCTTCGCCAAGAATCTCGGTGAGTTCGCGGCGCACTGTGGCCACCAGCGCCTCATCCGGCACTGCCATCAGGGCTTCGTTGTTCATGCCGCCCAAAAAAGCTCGCAGCACCGCTTTGCCCGTCGGCGTGCGGCCCAGAAATTTGCGATGAACAAAGGTGCAGGCCAGCATCGAGCGGCCTTCCACCACCGGAACCAGAAATCCGAATCCATCAGGCAAGCGGCCGAGCTGATCTTCGTCGTATATCAAATTGACAGTAATCGACGAGGAGTAAGGAATACCGCCCAGCTCCTTGCCCAGCGCAGCGTCAACAGGGCCGAGCAGTGCGCCGGCAGCCCACGCGGGCGAGGCCACGATTATAGCATCGTAGAATTCCGTTTTGCCGCCCGCATTCACTTTCCATCCGTCCGCAGTTTTTTCGATGCCGCTTACCGGCGTGGACAAGCGCACTGAAGCTGGGTCCAGCCGTGCTGTGAGCGCATCAATCAATTGCTGCATTCCACCGCGCATAGAAGTGAAGATGGAGCGGCTTCCAGCGCTTTTTCCCTTTTGCGCAGAGGCTTTCGCTCGCTCCCGCATGTTGCGGTGAGCGGCCAACATTCCTCGGGTGAGTGAGCCGTATTCGCTCTCCATCTCCACCAGGCGCGGCAACACAGTGCGGGCGCTCAGTTGTGCGGAGTCGCCGCCAAAGATTCCGCTCAGCAACGGATCGGCCAGCCGATCTACGGTCTCGCGGCCAAAATGGCGCTCGACGAGCGCGGCCACCGACTCGTCATGATCGCTGGGCCGCGGCGGAAGCAGCAGTTCCAGACCCATGCGAATCTTGGTCGGCAGGCTGAACAGCCGTGTGAGCGCGGTGGGAATCAGCTTGGTGGGCACCAGAAACATCAGACCGTCCGGCAAGGGAATGAGCCGGTTGCGGACAACAATATAGGTCTTGCGGTCAGCATCGTTCGAGGGAACCAGCTCGCCACCAAGGCCCAGCTCGCGGCACAATTCTGCGGCCGCCGGCTTCTCAGTCAAAAATGAATCCGGGCCAAGCTCCAGCACCGCGCCGTCCACAATCTCCGATGCAAGGGAACCGCCCAGCCTGGCGCGCGCCTCAAAGAGCGTGTACTCGATGGTCTTGTCGGTGCGGCGCGCCAGCTCAAGTTCATAAGCCGCCGCCAGCCCCGTTATCCCGCCGCCAATTATCGCTGTCTGCATCGTTAACCCTCTTCCATCATCGCAGCAGTTCCCTTGGATTGACACGCATTTCGCGCCTTAAACCTCTGCATCGCAGGCATCATTTTCTTCCCGCAGGGGTAAAATTATCGTTGCGGACTTGAATTGCGTGTGACTTAAGTTGCCCTAAGCCTTTATTCTTCACGCCAGTGGCCCTGTCATTTTTGGGCCGGAAATGATTCACGTCCTGATTCATGTTCTCCGAACGGTTCGTTTCGTTTTTCTCGCGCGCACGCCTTGAAACAGGAGACTCTCGATGACCGCTGAGTTGATCCACCGTTTGCACTTCGCCTTCACCATAACATTTCACTATTTATTTCCCCAGCTCACCATGGGACTGGCGCTGCTGATCGTGGTGCTCAAGTCGGTTGCGCTGCGCACCGGCAGCGAAGAGTGGGACCGCGCAGCGCGATTCTGGGGGCGCATTTTCGCCATCAACTTCGTCTTCGGCGTAGTTACCGGCATTCCCATGGAGTTCGAATTCGGCACCAACTGGGCGCGGTTTTCGCGGCTCTCGGGCGGCGTAATCGGACAACCTCTGGCCATGGAGGGCGTGTTCAGCTTCTTTCTCGAATCGGCATTTCTGGGCCTGTTTCTCTACGGCGAAAAGCGCATCTCGAAACTCATGCATTGGTTTTCTGCGGTAATGGTTTTCCTGGGTTCGTGGATCTCCGGATATTTCATTATCGTGACCGACGCGTGGATGCAGCACCCGGTCGCTTTTGATCGCCTGCCCAACGGTCAGTTTGAAGTGCTCAGCTTCTGGCAACTGCTGCTGAATCCCTGGGCGCTGCTGCAATACGCGCACAACATGACCGGCGCGGTAATCACCGGCTCATTTGTGATGGCAGCCGTGGGCGCATTTTTTCTGTTGGAAGGACGGCTGCAAAACTATGGCCGCATCTTCCTGAAGGTCGGCGTCACCGCGGGCGTGATTTCTTCCACCCTCATTATCTTTCCCACGGGAGATTTGCACGGCAAGTATGTGGCGCGCAATCAACCGGCCGCCATCGCCGCAATGGAGGGCCAATTCAAGACTGAGTCCGGCGCGGGCATGGTGATCATCGGCCAGCCCAACGAGGAGACTGGACTCATCGACAACCCTATCGTGGTCAATGACGCGCTCAGCTTCCTCATCTACGGAACTACCAAGGCCGAGGTGAAAGGCCTCGACCAGATTCCGCAGGATCAGTGGCCCACCGCGCTGCCGCTGCTGTTTTACGCCTATCACATCATGGCCGGGCTGGGAACGTGGTTTGTGCTGCTTATGATCGTGGCTGCGTTTCTGCTCTGGCGCGGGCGGCTTTACCGGGCGCGCTGGGTATTGTGGGCGCTGCTGCTCAGCTTTCCGCTGCCTTACATCGCCAACACCGCCGGCTGGATGACCGCCGAACTGGGGCGCCAGCCATGGCTCATCTATGGCCTGATGCGCACGAGCGAGGGCTACTCGAACACCGTCTCGGCCAGCAACGGATTGTTCACGCTGCTGGGCTTCATGGGGCTTTACGCGCTGCTGGGCCTGCTGTTCACGGTCCTCATTTATCGCGAGATCAGTAGCGGCCCGGAGCCGAAGAGTGCTGCAGCCGTTCGCGCCGCCTGATATTTGACGGTTTCACATTGGACTGAAACAGAGAAAAAGAGGATTTCATCATGATGGGTTTCATTTGGTTCTGGCTGGTTGCCGTGATGATCGTCGGCTACGTGGTGCTGGACGGCTTCGATCTCGGTGTCGGCGTGCTCCATCTGTTTCTGGTCCGCAACGAGAGCGAACGCCGCTCGACGCTAGCCAGCATCGGCCCGGTGTGGGACGGCAACGAAGTGTGGCTGCTGGCCGGCGGCGGCACGCTCTACTTCGCCTTCCCGCTGCTCTACGCTTCGGCCTTCAGCGGCTTCTATCTGCCGCTGATGATCGTGCTCTGGCTGCTGATTTTGCGCGGCGTAAGCCTGGAATTGCGCAACCACATCGACGTGGGCGTCTGGCGCGCATTGCTCGACGGGCTCTTTGGCCTGGCCAGTGTGCTCCTCACGATCTTTTTTGGCGCGGCGTTGGCCAATGTACTGCGCGGGGTTCCGCTGCAAGCTGACGGATACTTCTTTCTGCCTTTGTGGACCAATTGGCAACCCGGCCCGCATCCCGGAATCCTCGACTGGTACACGGTGATCGGCGGGCTGGTGGCGCTCGTAGCTCTTACTCTCCACGGTGCTCTCTGGCTCACCATAAAAACCTCGGGCGAACTCGCCGCGCGCGCTCGTCATATCGTGAACCCGCTTTGCCTTCAGTTGACAGCTCTTACCATCATCAGCCTCGGCGCCACCATCTATGTGCGCGAGGCCAGTCTGTACAACTACTTCAACTATCCAATTACCCTTATCGTTCCTGTAGGCGTGGCCGCTTCGCTCGCTGCCATCTGGCTCTTCAATCGCGCGGCCCAGCCGGTGAAGGCGTTTCTCGCTTCCAGCCTCTATCTCTTCTTCATGCTGGCCGGCGCTTGTTGGAGCCTCTATCCCACGCTGTTGCCCGCGACCACAGGCGCCGCGAACGACATCACGCTCAGCCGCGCCATCTCAGGCCCACACACGCTCGAGGTCGGCCTGGTCTGGTGGAGCTTCGGCATGGCTTTGGCCGTTTGCTATATCGTTTTCGTCTACAGCCGCTTCCGCGGCAAGGTGGATTTGGACATGAGCGGCCATTGACGGCTGGAGTTTGGCAATTCTGCACACGGATTCCACAGAACAGGACGATTAACGGCATGAGAAAGGCTTAGTTCCTTATACGGTCTTTATTCGCCGCTCGCTACACTCTTGTGAGGATTCCATAAATTCACCGGAAAACTTCAAGGAGCACGGCCCTATGAGAAGCCGCACGATTGCCTTTTCAGGCGCGATTGCTGTTCTATTTGCTTTTCTAGCCTATGTTTACGCACCTGCCGCCATGGCGCAGACTTTCCGGGGAAGCATTCAGGGCACCATTACAGACAGCAGCGGAGCGGCTATACCCGGGGCACAGGTAAAGGTTTTCAGCCCGTCCACAGGCTCGTCGCGCACCATTGAAGCCAATGATCGTGGCGAATATGTGGCCTCAGAACTGCCGCTGGGCACCTATAGCGTAACGGTGGAAAAGAAGGGCTTCCGCACCACGACGCTGACGGAGATTTCGGTGAGCGTCGGTTCGCCGGCGCGCGCCGACGTCAAGCTTTCCGCCGGGACGGTCGCGGAAGTGATCGAGGTGAACGCCAGTGTGCCGCTGGTGGAGACCACTACCAACACCATGGGCGGCACCATTGAAGCCGCAGAGGCCTCCGAGTTGCCGATAAACGGGCACGACTATACCAAGCTGCTGGAACTGGTTCCCGGCGCCACCAGTGATCCGGTAGGATCGACCGAATCTGCGGGCTCGTTCGGGCTGTTCAGCCTGAACGGCAATCGTGGCCGGTCAAATAATTATTTGCTCGACGGCACCGACATGAACGACGGCTATCGCAACCTGCCGACGATCAACCAGGCAGGCGTATGGGGCTGTCCTGGGACCGTTCTTCCCGTGGATGCGCTGGCAGAGATTCCCGTTACAGGCAGCCCAGAGGCGGAGTTTGGCCGCAGTTCCGGAGCAACCGTCAACATCGTGACCAAGAGCGGCACCAACACCTTTCATGGCAGCGCATTTGAATATTTTCGCGACGGCGCGCTGAGCGCACGCAACTTCTTCAATACCGATGCCCAGCCCAAGAACTCATTTACCAACCACCAGTTCGGCGGCATGATCGATGGCCCTATCGTGCGCGATCATACCTTCTTCCTGCTCGCGTATGAAGGGCAGCGCGAAGACGGCGGACTGCCGCAACTGGGCACGGCCCCGCTCTCGACCGACGTCGCCAGCTATACCGGCTATCGGAGCACGGTGATGGGAAGTCTCATGAACACCAATCCCTGGGGTTCATTGCCCACATCGGCTAACGCCGTGACCTACACCACTCCGTTCCGCAACGTAAGCGACAACGCTATCGTCAAGGCCGATCAGCACTTGAAGCTCTTCAGCCCCGAAGACCTGTTTACCGGGCGCTATTTCTACGCCCACGGCATGCAGAGCTTCCCGCTGGGCATGCTGTTCTCCGGTTCCGGCGCGCCGGGCTTCAATACCCTTACGCCCACACACATCAACATCGTGTCGCTGTCCTATACATCGATTCCAAGGCCGAATCTGATCTTCGAGGTGCGCGGCGGGTACAACCGGTTCCTGCAGCAGTTCCTGCCCCAGGATATTGGCGTCAATCCCGAATCGGCCTACGGCCTGAATTCCCTGCCTCCCAACTTTTCGTCGCACGATCTGGGTCTGCCGTTCATTTCCATCAGCAATTGCACTTTGGCCGACGAAGACGGCAACCCTGTGAATCCTAACGCCGGCAGCTGCAGCCCCCTGGGCGCCACCAGCAGCGACGCTCGCGGCCGCATTGACTCCAACTACCAGCTCTTCGGCAATGTCTCGCTGACCAAGGGCCGGCATAGTTATAAGGCCGGCTACGAATGGCGCCGGACATTTATCAATAGCTTCATCGACTCCGGCCATCGCGGTGCGTTGACCTTCACTACGCTCAGCGATTTTCTTGCAGGCAGTGTGGATGGCGGCTCCTCAGCCGAATTCGGCTCGGGGGCAAGCGCGGTCTACTCCTTCCAGAATGCCAGTGGCGTCTATTTTATGGATTCCTGGCGAGCGACTCCCAAAATCACGGTCAATTCCGGCCTGCGCTGGGATTACTTTGGCGTAATCGGGGCCAAGGACCATGCCTTCACCCTCCCGGACCTGACCGTGACGATGCCCACGCTGGAAACGGTGGGCGCCTCGGGCGGACCCTCGTCGCTCTATGACAAAGACTGGACGACCTTTTCCCCGCGCATCAGCGTAGCCGACGATGTATTGGGCAATGGCAAGATGGTGATACGCACCGGCGCGGGAATCTACCCCGACGGCCCCTCGCAGGACTTCTTCGTGGGGAACGAAACCTATAACATGAGTTCCAGCGAACAGGGTCCGGCCTACAACACGATCCTGTTCTCCTCACTGTCCGCGCCCGTCAGCGTGGACACCGCCACGCATATCTTCGATCCCGCCAGCTACTCGCCGACCACCAGCTACTTCAACGTAGCCAAGAATCTGGTCACGCCCCGGTATGTCGCTTACAACCTCAACATCGAGTCGCAACTGGCCAAGACAGTCGCGGTTCAGCTTGGTTACGTGGGTTCGCAGGGCCGTCATCTCTTCCACTTCCGCGATCTGAACCAAATCAATATCGAGTCCGGCAATGTCTTCAAGTGCCCGGATGGCCAAACCGTCGCCTTCGGTTCCAATTGCTACGCCTCGCTTGGTTACCTTGACGAGATCGAGACCAGCGCCGAATCCAACTACAACTCATTACAGACGTCGCTGAAGCTGCAGAACCTGCACGGCCTGACTTCGACGTTGAACTACACTTGGGCCCATTCGATCGACACGGCCAGCGACGGTCAGGACTTTGTTCCCAACGCCGGCATGCCGGACGACAGCTTCAACCCGCATCGTGAATACGCCAGCTCCAACTTCGACATTCGGCAGCGCGTGCAGTGGTACTGGACCTACAATCTTCCCAAGTTTAATGAAGCGAAGTGGATCACCAACGGCTGGGCTCTTGACGGCGTGTTCAACTTCGCCAACGGTCAGCCCTACACCGTTCACTATTTTGGAAATTACAACGGCAGCGGCGAGGGTTTCGGGCGTTACGATATTGCGAATCGATCGGAACTGTACCAGGGTGTTGGCGGCATCGATCCGGCCACCGGCGGAGTTGCCCTGTTGAACATGGCGGCCTTTGCCCCGCCTTGCACCTGGGATCCAGTCAACCAGGTTTGCGCGTCAAACTCCGGCCATCCCGGCACCGAGGGCCGCAACGCTTTCAACTCCCCCAACTTCACCAACTTCGACTTCTCGCTGAACAAGACCACTCACTTGAACGAAAAGGTGACGATGGAGCTGCGCGCCGATTTTTTCAACATCTTCAACCATCCGAATCTCAGCAACCCGTTGATGCCGAGCTTCGGCCTCTTCGCCAATCCCTATCCTAGCCAGCAGCTTGTCGACACAACCGCCACGCCCGACGTGGCCACCGGCAACCCGTACCTGGGTGGCGGCGGTCCGCGCAGCGCACAGTTGGCGGTTCATTTCATCTTCTAAATCGAAGGGGCGCGGCTAAAGCCGCGCCCCTTCAAAAATACAGATAATCTAAGAATGGTCCACGGCTTTGCGCAGGCCGCCGCCTTCGCTGGTCAGACGCCTGAAGAATTCCTGCTGGTCGAGTGGGCGTAGAAGATGCGCCTGCGCCGTGCGGCGACAAGCAACACCAGAAGGCCGGTTCCAAACAGCGTCCAGGTCCCAGGCTCGGGAACTGCGCTTCCGCTGGTCGTCACTCCTGTGGTCGTGATGGAGAAGTCGAGTACGGCCGCGACTGGATCGAGATCGACGTAAAAGATCTGGAGTGTGTGGTCTCCGGCGCTAACGGTAGACGTAGTACAGGGAACCGCGGTGGCCCCGTGAACTCCACCATCGTTGCAAACGACGGTGCCGTCAAGATAGACGAAAGCCATGTCGTCGGAAGAGACGCTGAAGCTGATTTTCTCCGCCGTTGGCGCATCCAGGGTTCCGTAAAAGTATGCGGCCTGGAAGCCGTTCGGGGAGCCGTCGTGCGACCCGGTTCCGTTGGGCGTAAAGAAAGCGTTGTTGGTGTAGGGCAATGAAACAAGACCCGTTGCGGTTTGGACTACGTCGGATGTGCCTCCGGGTCCGCCATTGCTGAGCGCGGGGCTCCAATAGGTGAGTTCGCCGTCTGCATCGATGTCGGTCGGCATCGGCGCGCCGGTCATCGCCGTATTCAAGACCGGAAGCCCATTGAGACCGAGGCTCGGTAACACTTCGTTGTCGCTGACACCGCAGCAAAGCTTATAGGCGTCTTTATCTCCGTTGGCGACGGTGTAATAGACCACATTCAGATTGCTGGCGCGGACCGCGACAGGCACGGCGAGCAGTGAAAGGACGGCGGCGACAAATGCAAGCCGCGATCGTTTTGAAACCAAGACAAGTGAAAACTTCATGACGAACAACCTCCTTGTGGATTTCAAACATTGGCCGCTAAATCCCTTGGCACAAAAGAAGATTCGCCACTGTCAAGAAAATGAGACCGCAGAGCCATTTCGAAATCACCCGATTCGGCGAAGACGCAAGCAGCGCGACCCCAACGGGGAGGCTCAAAAAACAGCCTATCCCTACATGAAAGGGAAGCTTTCCCATTGCATGGCAATGGGAAAAACACTGCAAATAAACCTAAGCGTACTTAGAGAACCAGACAGGGGAAAACCGACTAACTCGGCATATTAGCAGCTATTCCGCGTGCATTTCAAGTTAAAAATTGCGCAACTTTCAGCCCATGTTCGCAAGCGTGCCTTCCGGCGTGGGCTGCCGGAAGGCTTCCGCCGTCTGCTCGCACTCCGGGTCCCAGTGCTTGGGCTGGTAGATACAGCATGGCTCCTGGGCCAGCGGGTCGCCGGTGACGGCGTAGGCGCGGGCGCGAGAGCCGCCGCAGATTTCCTTGTATTCGCATGCGCCGCATTTGCCTTCGAGCTTGCTGGTGTCGCGCAGGGATTTGAAGATGGGCGAGCTGCGGTAGATCTCGCTGAGCGGAGTCTCGCGGATGTTGCCGGCATGGATGGGCAAAAAACCGGAGGGATATACGTTGCCAACGTGCGAGACGAATAGGAAGCCCTTGCCGTCGTTGACGCGGCGCGTGGCCCAGCTTGCAGTGCGGGTTTGGGCGTCGGCGGTGGGCGTGCCGGGCTCATATGCGACCGCAGCGGCAGGCCTGGCAGCGCCGGGGTGCCCGCTTCCGTGGCCGATCTTGCGCTCTTCCAGGTTATTCTGCAGCAGGTAGCGGCGATAGTGCATGGCTTCGGTGGTCTTGATCTGAAAATTGACCCTATGCGAGAGCTCATATATCTTTGCGAAGACCTGCTCAAACTCGTCGCCACTGGGCAGCGCGTCGAGCTGGCCGCGTCCCACCGGAACCAGGAAAAATACATTCCACATGACGATGGCGAGCTTCTCGAAAAGGGCGCAGAGGCTATCAAGATCGTGTGCATTGTGGCGGCTAATAGTGGTGTGCACCTGAATGGGGATGCCCGCCTCGTTGGCCCACTCGATGGCCTGGATGGTGCGCGCATAAGCGCCGGGCAGGCCTCGGAAATTGTCGTGAATCTCGGGGGTCGAGCCATCCAACGAGATGCCGAGACGGACCAGTCCGGCCTCTTTGAGCTTGAAGATCGCCTCGCGGGTGAGCAGAGGCGTGGCAGAGGGAGTGAGCGCCACATGCACGCCTTTATCCGCCGCGTAGCGAATCAGCTCGAATACGTCTTTGCGCTTCAACGGGTCTCCGCCGGTGAAGACGAAGATGGGCACTCCCATATCGGCTATCTGATCAATCAGCGCCTTCCCTTCCGCGTTGGTGAGCTCGTCGGGATGGGCGATGGGCTGGGCGGCCGCGCGGCAGTGCTTGCAGGCCAGGTCGCAGGACTGCGTGACCTCCCAGATGGCGAGGAAAGGGGTTTCGTCAAAGTTCAATCCGCCACGAGCGGGGATGTTGTGCATCGGTTGCATGAGGCCTCCTGCGGAATCGAGGCGGGGAGGCCCTGAAAGCGGGACCTGCGCCGGGGAGTTGAGGTACCTTCCGTATTGAACAAAAACTGAAACTCTGCCGATAAGATGATTTCCCTCGGAAGGGAGAACGTCTTGAAAGCCTTCGGCAGAGCCCCTTGAACGGAAAAGCCGCTCTGGAACACCACGATTCTGGTCCAGAAGACCATCTGCGGGGGCTAGCGGACAGTGATTTAGATCACATTATCTCGCAAAATCGATGGGATTGTGCCGTTTCAAGGGACATATTCCTGAATTGGGCGACAATTCCCTCTCCGCTCGTTGATTTTCATGGGATCAACGCTTCTTCGAACTAAGACATGGTCTTCCACCCGAACCGGGGCTAGAGTGTAGGTGTCTGGCGGTAATGATTGCCAGGCTAGGTGGCGCCGTCGCGCGATTTGCAGACGGCAAGCTCACATGTTGTTTACCGCGCAGCGAAATGGCCGCGCAAGCAGGGTGCCGTAGCACAAGGAGGTTCCTGTGGCCACTCTATTCAAGCCAGGCTGGATCAAGCCATCCATTATTCTCTTTGCATCTGAGATTCCTGCAAATCAAGAGTCATTCGCCTTTGCCCTGGCGCAAGCCGTCGAATATCGAGCGAAGTTTATCCTTTTTCATGCCTATGACATGCTGGTGGCGTCGGCGTCTGAGATCTCGGGATTTGTTCCCTATGATGGCGCTGCAGTTGCAAAAGCCGTAATAGAGCATCTGGAGCCGCTGGCCCAGCGCGTCCGGGATGCGGGCGTTGAATGTGAGACGGTGGTGCGGCCAGGGCTGCCCGCCGACCAGATTCTCACCTTCCTGCGCGAGCGGGAGACTGATCGCGTCATTATGGGTGCACATTCTCTTGGCACCATCGGCAGACTGCTGGTGGGCTCGGCGGCCGAGGCTGTGCTGCGCAACGCCAGGACACCGGTCTTCATCGTCGGCCCTGAAGTTGGGGACGCAAGCTATTGCAACTTCTCCGTGCGCACCATTCTCTGCGGCATAAGCTTTTTCAAGACGAGTGCGATGTTGGCTGGTTTTGCGGCAGAGCTTGCAGCCGAGCACAACGCGCGCCTGGTGCTGCAACATGTAATCCGACCCCAGGAGCGCGCCGAGGTTCTCGCGGGCCGGACGGTTGATCAGATTGAGGACGAGCTTGTCTCGTTGATTCCGGCTGAGCTCCGAGGAAGGATCGCCGTGGAGCCGATTGTGGTGCCGGGCGAGCCGACCGAGGAGTTGCTTTACCAGAGCCGAGCGCAGCAGGCCGACCTGATTGTACTGGGAGCTCAGAGCGCAACCGCATTTGCCGCCATCGCACGGCAAGGCGTGACGTACAAAGTGCTGGCACACGCGCATTGCCCGGTGATGACCCTACCGCAGCTCACGCTGGTTCACTCGGGCGCCAAGGTCGAGAAGGCTCATTCTGCCGAGGTCTATTTAGCCGGAGTCTTTTAAGGTCGCAACCGAGGGGGTGGGTCAACCGCCCTCCCCTCTCCATTTCTCTTCCGTTCTCAAATCTGAGTCTGGCTCGTCAATGCCGGTTGTGCCGACCTGTGCTCTTTTTGCGACAGCACAGCTCCGCACGGCCAATGTATCTTCAACAAGCAGCCAGAACATGGAGGAAGATAAATGAGCAAACAGGCAACCGAGACACAGGGCCGGACGGTACACAGCCATTTCGGCCGTTTCTCCTCAGCGGCCTCTGGATGGCTAGGGTCAACGTGGGCTTTTGTTGGCGCAGGCCTGGTGGTTGTGTTGTGGGCCGCCACCGGCCCTGTCTTTCATTTCTCAGATCACTGGGCGATGATGATTGGCATGGGAACGTCCATCGCGACATTTCTGATGGTCTTCCTGATCCAGAACACGCAGAATCGCGACGCGCGCGCTATTCATTTGAAACTCAATGAGCTGATCCGGGCCATGGACACGGCTCACAACCAAATGATCGATATAGAGAGGCTGAGCGATTTGGAACTTGACGCGATGCAGGCTACTTACGAAAAGATAAAGACAAGCTGGACTGAGCGCCAGACACAGAGTTTGCGCCGCTCTCAGGAGTAAAAAGAGGAGAATCTCTGCCGCGGAGCGTGATGCACGCGCCGGGTTGATTGTCTTGTGAGGCTCAATCCTGAAATGTTCAAGAGAAAGATGTCACTGCTCGGCGAATGCACGCTTTGAAGATTCTTTGTGGTCATTTTGATACTGCGGACCATCCGACCGTCGTGAGCAACTAGTCAGGAGGTGGAAAGATGGACAAGCAAAGAGTGAAGGGCGCAATCGACCAAGTGGTGGGAAGCGCAAAGAGCAATGTCGGAAACTTGACCGGCAACACCGGAATCCAGGTGAGAGGCGCCGCTCAACAGATCAAAGGCAAAGTTGAGACAGCTGTTGGCAAGGTGAAGGACTCGGTTCGCGACGCCAATGATAACGCCGCCGCGAAGCAAGGAACCTGCCATGAAACAGGATGCAATCATAGCTAGGCCGTCGTCGTGAAAGATCGCAAACGAGTGCAGTCCACTCAGGAATCGATCCGGCGGGAAGGCAGACCCGAGATCTATCAGTCGCAGCGACGCGCAAATGGCGAATGCCTGCGGCCAGGTGAAGGATGAGCCAACCGCCGGCCTGGAAACGGGAGGTATATGAAGATTCCCGGAATTCTCTTGATCATTGCCGGGTTGTCGGCCATCTTCTGTGGTGGGTTTTCTTACTCGAACCATAACCAGACTTCGGACATTGGCCTGATTCAAGTGGACGATACAGAAGGCCAACAGGAGAGCATTCCCCCGGTTCTGGGCATCGCGGGCATTGCAGTGGGCGGTGGGTTGATCTATTTCGGGAGGAAACAGCGGGGATAAGGTACGCGTCCAGCTTATGTGGCCTTGTCGGTGTGGCGCCGTGCGGCTGCGTATCACGGGCGTCATTGCAAGTTTTTTGCGTCATTTTGGATAGGGATGCTCAACGTCCTAACGTCTGATCAGTGGCAATTGCCATTGTGAGACGGGATGGAATCTCCGACCCGCTGCGAGTATACTGTCGGCAAGGCAGCAAGAGTTGGGCTTTGCCGGCCCGATGCGAGGTGCGTCTTCAGCAGAGACTCCGGTTTACTGACGAGGGACCTTCCACCATCAGAGACTACCCGATGGCGAGCGGTTGTTCGTGTGCTGCGAAGTCCCATGGACGCCTTGAGTTGTGCCCTCTTTCCTTCCTCTTGTGCCCTCTGCGGCTACCCCTTGCCGCATCTCTCTTCCGTGCCCATTTGTGATGTTTGCTGGACGGAGTTTTCCGCCCAAGGCGGAAATCTGTGCGCGCGCTGCGGCGACACGCTGGAAGCGCCGATTCAGGCTCCGTCAATTTTCGGGCTGTGCCGCGCCTGCCGAATGGCTCCGCCGCCTTTTCAGCGGGCAGTGGCTTATGGGCCGTACCAGGGCCGCATGAGAGCGGCCATTCACGCGCTTAAGTACGATCGGCTGCAACCGGCCGCGCGCGGACTGGGCCAGATGCTGGCGCAGGCAATTGCCCAGCTGGCCGAGGAGGCGCCGTCTGAGATGCTGGTGGTTCCCGTGCCGCTGCACCGGTCAAAGTATGCCGAGCGCGGCTTTAACCAGGCTCGCGCACTGGCCGTTCATGCGCTTGCAGCGCTGCGCAAGACGCATCCGGAATGGCAGCTCACGCTGGCTTCAAAAACTCTGATCAGGCTGCGCGCAACTGATAGCCAGGCCGGCCTGACCCAGCGCCAGCGGCGATTGAATGTGCGCGGAGCGTTCACAGTCTCCGATCCCGCCGCGGTCACGCTGAAACACGTTTTGGTTATCGACGACATTTATACCACTGGCGCAACCGCACGCGCCGCGGCTCAAGCGCTGGCCAGGGCAGGTGCAGCATCCGTGTGGGTGGCTACACTGGCCAGAGCCAGCCGTGTACACGATAACCGCCGTAACGTTTCATTCCGATTAGACGACACGGAGAACGATCTCATCCCGGCCGCTAAGTCGCCGGATGCAACTTTGCAAGGAGTAGGCATTTATTCATTGCACGAGCAATCATCTTTTTGACGAGGGGAAAAAGGATGTCGCTGGGAAAAGCCATGATTCATGCGCGCAAACAGAAGTCTATTGCCAGGGCCGCTGCTTTTGCCGGCGAGCAGGCGACCATCCACTCCGCTCACATCCTGCAGATGCCGGTTCTGGTGCTGAATGCATCCTATGAGCCGATTAATATTTGCGGCGCTCGCCGTGCTTTGGTGCTGGTGCTCAAGGGCATTGCGCGCACCGAGGAGGAACATGGCCTGGTATTGCACGCGCAGCGCAGCCGCATCGCCATGCCTTCGGTAATTCGGCTGCTGGAGTATCGCCGCATCCCATACCAGACGCGCGCCCTCTCACGTAAAAACATACTGCTGCGCGACCGCAATACCTGCCAGTACTGCGGCGAGGCGCTGCCCCCTGCCGATCTTACTCTGGATCATGTGATTCCCCGCTCTCGCGGCGGCAACTCCACATGGGAGAATCTGGTGGCTTGCTGCCACGATTGTAACCGTCGCAAAGGCAACCGCATGCTTCACGAGATCGACGACATGGTGCTGTTGCGCGATCCGCGTCCTTTTTCGCTGCACACCAGCCGCCAGATTATGCGGATGTTGGGCCGGGGCGATGACCGGTGGAGAAAATATCTTTTCTATTAAGCAAACGTAGTGCAGGAATGAACGCTAA
>Ga0187851_10000723_pt1 | contig 33151 bp, 40 predicted proteins | sample June2016WEW_6_10_FD_132997 | JGI IMG/M metagenome (GOLD analysis project Ga0187851, IMG submission 132997) | Peatland microbial communities from SPRUCE experiment site at the Marcell Experimental Forest, Minnesota, USA - June2016WEW_6_10 | ecosystem: Environmental > Terrestrial > Soil >...
CCGACCCCATAGAACTTCTCTCTATGGATGAATTCTATTTCGATTCAACAACCAAAAAATTTTCTCGTAAGAGCGGCATTTTTAAGACGGTCAAAGAAATCGAGCCACAGAAGATTATCGAAATTATCCATAAATCACACATCAAACCAACACGAGCCATCGTTGGTTTATGGTTAAGAATCAAAATCGTTTTTTGGAGAAATATCGTTGCCAATCTTTTCAAAAAAGTATCCAATTTCTTCATCTTTCTGCTTTACATTACCTCTGGCACAAATATAACTCGCGATCCATGGAAAAGAATCATATGGCCGGAAAAACTAGACGGGGAAGAACAACAAGAGAAGATAAAATTCAGCGAGAAAAAGACAAAAGAGATATTTGGCTATGAGGCACCATCTTGGGAAATCGTCTTCTATTGCTGTTTCCACTTCGCCATCTTCCTCATATTCTCTCTTGAAAACTACAAATCCCTGCTAATTACTACGATTTTCAAAAATAGTTTCCTGACCGTGGTTTATGTGATTACTACCCTTTTCTTGCTCGATGTCGTTGTGCCAAAATGCCTTAAACAACTCATCAAATGGGCTGATAAAATATTCTATCTCTCGTCCTCAAGGAGGATTAAGATATAATCTATCTACTTTCTATCGCTTCCTTCACTCCCGCCATCTCCCTCAAGAACTCGAAAAAGAGTTTTGATTCTGGGAACGTTAACCGCCCCAAACCAACATTTTTGACATTCCCGACATTTTTTCAAACTAATAAATATTACCTATAAGGATTTGTATAATAAGTTCCCATCTGGCTACTTTGCCGTCGCAAGCGCCTCAATCTGTTTTACGGCAGCGAACTGGGAAAGTAGATTTTCCATATAAACTCTATCGGATAGGATGCTTATAATACGTCCATAACTAAGACCCCTTGTTGAATTTTGAGCGTACAACGTTCTTAATTCCTTTATATCATCTGCATTTTTTGCAGGTCCAAACCTCTCATTTATGAGTCGAACTTCCGGCGCTAATTTTTCGATCACGATGAGCGGTTCTGCCAAGGAAACGCTGAGTTTTCCTTGCTTTAATCGGAGGTCCGAACCTAAGAGAGTTAATAGCTCGCGGATCTCGTCGGACGTGCCGTTTTCGAACTTCCGCTTGGCATTCGCCGCGAAGCTGAAATACTTGTCGGCCGTCGCGAGCCAATCGTCCACGCCTTTGTCGGCATCGTTAATCAGCCCTTGCAGGCGGTGCTTTTCCGCGAGTAGCGACGTCTTGCGCCGCGCGAACTCTTCTTCGGTAATCTCGCCACGCGCCCGCATATCAATGATGGCGTCGATCATCTTCACGCTTCGATCGTATTCTGCCCGTTGGCTGTCCGTGATCTTGGCACGGGTCGCCGACTCCGCATCATTCGACTCGCGTAATACATCCATGGCCCACTCGTAAAACTCTTGAGGGATCTCAACCTTCGAGAAAATCTCCATGACCTGCCGCTCCAATTCTTTCTCCTCGATACGTATGCGCTTCTGTAAGCAATTCCTGTTTTTCCGACCAGTACAGTGGTAATACGTGTATTCGTGCCTGTTGCCGTTCTTTTGGATTTTAACCTTCTCCTCGGCCGTAACCATCGCGCCGCACTCGCCACACAGGATTGGGCCGCGCATGGAAATGTCGTGCGTCTTACGCCGCGCCTTGTTGCCCCAGCCCATGATCGTCTGCACGCGTTGATATTCTTTCCTTGTGATCATCGGCTCATGCTTACCTTGATGCCACACGCCGCTTCCCAGAGGATACTCGAACTCTCCGTAATAGAACGGGTTCGCAAATAGGGAATACATATTGCTAAGGTTAATCTTCTTTCCCATTCTCCCGGTAAGGCCCCACTGGTTTACGGCGACTTCCCATACCTGCGGCACTGTATGCGCTCCTGTGAGCATCATCGCCCAGCACTTCGAAACGATGTCAAAGCGCTTTTCGTCAGAAAGGATTTCTTTTTCGCCCTGCTTCTTAATCGGATTGTGAATGTATCCGACGGGAGCTGGGCCAGGGCACCATCCCCGCTCCGCTTTAGCCCGCATTCCGCGCTTCGTATCCACGCTCAAATCCTTCACGAATTGGTTCGCCATGCCAAACTCAACGCTCATCATCAAGACATTGTCAGTTGAGTAATAGCTCCGTCCATACGTTTGGATATGTTTGATGACGCCTTGCTGGAGCAGCCAGCTGATCTCCCCGCCATCGACAGGGTTCCTCGCCAGCCGGTTCAGTTTCCAGCAGATGATGCCTTGCACTTCGCCTTCATGGATACGCTCGATCATTTTCCTGAACTCCGTGCGACCCGGCGCTTTCGCCGACTTTGACTCGGAAAACACCTCGACGATCTCAAGCCCATTTTCTTTGGCGAGCTTTTTCAACTCGTCGATCTGGGACTCGATAGACGCCATCTGTCGATCCTCGCTCTCGGACGACTTGCGGGCGTACATGAAGTATTTAATTTTCTCCGCTGATTTTTCCATTATTGTTTATGGATTATTTTTTCTCGGCCTTTATGCGGATATACAAAAAGGGATAACCGCGCCCTTGCACACAATTACTCTCGCGAGCTCTTGTAAGGCGTAGTTACCCCTTTTTATACGCAAAATCTCGCGAATACCTGTAACTGTGTGCCTTATTATTATGGCGCAATTCCTATTTTTCATCAACTCGTAGGAGTGCATAATTAACCCTTAATTTTTCGGCCTTATATCGTAATCTTTGAGGATTTTCTTAACGATGTCCTCCGATCCCTCCGGCTCCTTTTTAGTGATTTGCTTAACGTGCTTTGCCACCTCATCTTCGGGAAGATTCGCGTAATCGAACATGGTCGTCGCGATCTTCTCATGCCCGAGGTTTTGGCTCACCGCCTTGAAATCGCTCGGCGTCTTACAGAGAGAAAGCGCGGTATTCACTGCCGCCCTGCGGAAGCTGTGCGGACTGTAGTAGTCCAAGTCCGCTGCCGCAAACCGCTTTTTGAAGATCTGCCGCGCAGGCCCGGTATCCTTCCAAAATGCACGATCGAGTTTCGTCGCAGAAAACGAATAGCTGCCGGGTCCCTCCTGTTCCACCCTCGTTGAGGGGAAAAGCGGATCGGCGTCGACTAAAAGCTTTTCACTGCGGAGGAAAACAATCCATGCTTTCACAATCTCAACGGCGTCGTGGTCAAAATCGAAGATCGTTGTCGGTATCCGCTTCCCGAACTTCGTCCGCACACCGAGGTTCGGATCTTGCCGGATAAGCATCGCATCCATATCGACGCAACCAAGAGGCAGGCTCACGATCGCATCAATGCGCATGCCAGAAATGAACGCAAAGGCAAAAAGTGCCCGGTCACGCCGATCAATCTCATTTTCAATCACGATGGAACCGATGAGTTTTTTGATGATTTCTGGCGTGGGAAATCGACGCATTGGCCGGTCGAGAGCCATTCGCGTTTGTTTTCGATCAAGGGTGAAATACGCCACGTCGGCGAGCCGAATTTTCGCCTTATAACCTTGCTGGAGGGAAAGCCACTTATAGAAATCGTTAAGGTGGAGGAGGTGGTGATGCTGGGTCGTAATGGAAAGTGGCTCGCCCGTGACAACGTTCGTTTTATCCTGCAGCTTCCGCTTGAATGCCTTTATCTCGTCAGTCTTCAACTCACGGAAATCGCGATGAACAATGTGATCCCCCCAAATAGACACAGAACGTGCGATTTGGTCAATCGTACTTGCGGAAAAGCCACGGCCCTCCTTGAGCCACTCGTAGTATTTCCTTTTTACCCGCTCGTTGTTGATGTTAGATGATGTCATGGTTGTTTATGCAAAAGGGACAGCATAGGGGCGGGCGACGCAGTCATATAATCTTATTGGCCTCGTCCTTAGAGTATGTGAAAAATCTGTTGATCTTGCCGCCACACACCTCGCACTCCGCCATTTTGATGCCCATATACCGGTCCTTGCCCATGCGCGTCTCGGTCGGTTTTATCCGAATACTTTCCGCCTTTCCTTTTCGTGCTACACGGCACTTCACGCAGTAAAATTCGTCGGTTTGAAGATGCGTTTTTGATTTTTTTGTCCGCGCAGAAAGAAATGTCGATAGCATAGCTCCACTTATGAGGTAGGGATTGCGGCTGCCTTCCACGGGGGCGAGCCCTTCCACTGCGATCCATCGCTGAACGGTTTTCTCGCAAGTGCCGAAAAGAGCAGCGATGTCCTTTATGGTGTAGGTGAAATGTCGCTTAACTATGTGTGAATTATATTTGCGCCTCATGGGGATTATCGTTTTTTGGATGTTTTGTCGCATGAGTTGACCGCGAGCCGGGCCGACAGAGGAGATCGACCAATCGAGCCAATCTATCTCCTTGCTCACGAGCTTCCGCTTCACCGACCTCTCTTCCAAAACGCTTCTTGTAAAGCGCCTGGAACTTTTTAATTTGTTCATCGGTAAGCATCGAAGTGCGTCTTAACCTACACCAACCTGCACTGCCCATCGGCAGCCGATTTTTCCTCGCCTTTATCAGTGTCGGTTTCCGATGTAGGGTTTCCGCCTTGCAGGTTGCTCTTGCACTGATCATCCTCCCTATTTTCAACTTGCACATCATCCAAAGGAGGCAGTGCGGACGCTTCCGGCGCTGATGCCAGTTGTGCAGGTTCGGATGCTGAAAAATAGGTCTGGTAAGCGGCTTCGACCTTATCCTTCCGAAAACGATAGCTTTGTCCTTTTCCACTTCGCGCTTTCTCCGAAGCGAGATTGAACTTCCTAATTGCCCAGCCCACCTTCGTCGCCTTCTGGTTCAGTGAATCATTTGCATGAAAACAGGTATCGTCCATCTTCTCGACGATCTCCTTTGGGCCAAGCGTGATTTCATCTACGCCGTCCATTTCAAACTGCTCCCGGAGCGCGAAAACGACCGACGTTTCAAGTTCGGACGGTTCATACTCGGCGAAGGCATACCAAGAGAGGAAACGTGCCTTCGCGTCGCCGACGAGATCGCGATGACCCACGCATTCGAGAATGGTTTCGAGCGGCAGCCATAGCTCAAGCTCGCGGCCGATCATGTCGCCACTTTTCTCATAGCCGATGCGGAGAGCAATATAATTTGCGTCGGCATTGCCATATTGATCGATTGCAAGGCGGTAGAGACTACCGCGAAATTGTTTCCATTGCACCACACTGCTTTCAGGATCGCGGAAGTTCTTTTTACTCCGAACGATAGGAATGATAAGGCAGCGATCGCGAAGGTCTTCCGGCAATTCACGGATGGACGCGAACGCCTTCGGGCCATAGATCTCGTATTCGACTACCTTGCGGCCCTTATTTTTGTCGAACTCGACGATGCGCCGCTTGCCGCCGCTCCGCTTATATGAGTCGGTGAGGATGTCGAGCATCTCCTCCCCGCCCTTGCGACCGAGCGAATCGGCCTGATCAATGAGCGCCGTACCGTGAAGGGCATCAACCGTATCACTCAACGCGGCCAAGCTCGGCCGAGCCTTCACGGCATTGAATGAGAGCTGCTGGAGGACGGTGAGAAGCTGGCTCTTACCCGAACGCTTTGGCCCCTTCGGATTAAGAAAGGGATATGCCGGAAAAAGCGGATGGAAGTACGTGCCGGTCGTCCACGCAGCAACAAGCGCATAATCGATCTCCTTTTCGAGTTCCATAAATCGTTTAAGCGTGGCGACGATCTCATCAAAAAGCTGTTTTGGCTTTGGAAAGGGATTGCCTGCCGTATCGGCGTGCGCCGCAAGGAACGCATTGAGCTCGGCGAGGCCCCATTGCTCTTCGAGGCGGGCGAGCTTGCGCTTGCGGACCTCCACGAAATAACGGATGCCATCGTATTCAAAGTCGATACCGTCAAGCACCTCGACATTCCCACCCCGCGCGATGATAAAAAGATCTTTTTCTTTTTCGGCCGTGGCGCGATAACGGAAACCGAAAATGATGATGCCGCCTTTTATATCGAGCGAGGGGTGGAGAATCTCGCCCTCAAATCCTTCTATCTTGGGTATTGAGTTTTCCATGGTTATTGGCCGTAGATCCGGTTTTTAAGCATCCGTAGGTTGTCAAAGAACGTTCGCGCATTAACGATCAATCTGTCAGAAAAATAATCCTCGGCAGCTTTGCTCAACTTTTCATCGCCACGGAAAATGAACCCTACCTTGTGCGGGTTTTCTTTATCCAATTCGACGAGCACAAAGCCCGCGCTCACAAGCGCGGCGGCGCACCCGAGATCGTGGGTATAGTATTGCGACAGTTCCGATAGTAATTTCTTTTTCATGGTAATTGTGGCCCAAAATGCCCGATAGCTTGCGCTCCCGGGCAAATTAAAAAGCCGAAGCGTAGCTTGCTTCGACTTTATCGCAACATCGGTTGAGTCAATTACGGGCCAATTGACTCAATTTTGGACTCGTATTAAAAATTTCGCTTCACGGTTTTTTCTTGCCACGTAAACAAATCATCGTCAGCATTGACGCCGTCCTTTATGCGTTTATTCAGAGCTTGCATAGCATCATACACGGTTCGCCATTTCTCCTTATCTTTGGGGTCCTCGCCATTCATCTTCTCATAGATGAGCGACCAATCAATCGGCTCACCGATAGCGTGTTCGTACATCGCGCGACAAAGATAATGCTCGTTTTTGTAAGGAGGGATAGAACACTTCTGGCCATTTATGTTTAACGTGGCTTTATCGTCATCATATTTTATTTCCGCTGTGCGCAACTGTATTTTTTCTTTTGCAAACGGTATGGAATTTTTATTCTCTGCTGCATTCCTAAAAAGTAGCTCTGGCATTCCAATAATTTTAATTTCTGTCGGTTCGCTCTTGGGAGCTGGCCTTGGGGCGGGTGGCATGAGAAATCCCGAGAAAAAATTTGCCAACTCTGGATCCATTGGTTTTTCTCTCCGTGCCTTCTTTCTTTCGTCAATCCCCTTAATGAGATCATCGTCGGCTTTAACGATCTTCCCATTTTCAAAGCAGTATCCGTCATACTGCATGTATGTGCTAAATTTGTCTTGAACTTCGAGCGATTTTTCTTTATCTCCGCCGAACATCAACGGATGCACCGACTCCTCTAATATCTTAAATAGCATTTCATGGTCTTCTTCGTGGGGCGAAGCGGCATAATAAATCAGAACGATTTCGACCATTCTCCACTTCGTATTGGGCATAATGAGCGAATCGGGAACGCCCCAGCTTCCCAGATACTTCGATAATTGGTCAAAGGTCGCCGAGTCCCCGAGGTGACGGGCTATTACCTCTAGGGTCTGCCGTCGAATGAACGCATTCTTGCCTTCCACGCGATCAACCAAGTCAGAAACCTTAGTCCCGTCAATCGTCACCTCGATATTGCGCGCGCCGATTTCTTTATATGCAAGTTGATCTTTCAACCCCTTCCAATCTGCCCGTAACAAACCGAGGTTTTCCAATAAAAGCACATTGTCATCGTTGCCATCTCTTTCACTGATGGAGGTTTTGAGAAATTTGCCCCTGCCAAACTCTCTGCCCCAATGCAGCAGGTCGAGGCAACGATTTCGCAGTTCAATATCGCGCAATAACTCATCAACATTTCTGGCACGATCGTAATAGACGCTCTTTTTCGAACCATCGAGTGGAGCTAAACCAAAGAGAGCTTCAAATGTGTCTTTTCCTTCTTTATGCTCAACTGCTTCCTTCCGAACGGCGAGTAGCTTGTCGCGCTCGATTGAGAGCTCAAATTTTTCTCCCTTAAAATTGCCCGTGAGTAGGTTAACTACTGGATTATGTTCAACCCAAAGTGTTTCCGCTTGATTGAGAAAATCAATAATTTTTGCCCGTTCACTGATTACTCCTTGGAGGTCAGTATTTAGCCACACTCCGATCCAGTAATCATCAATGCCATAACGGTCGGGGTCACGGTATTTATCCAGGAACGGAAACGGCACGAGGGGGAAATCGAGTTTTTTCCAGCTACGATTTTCCAAATCGTCCCGCGTCCGATCCAAAATCTCATCGATGACTGCGATAACTTTGTCCAGGAGCTCATCTGCTATTTCCGCTTCCTTTGAGATGGTCACTGTCTTAGCATTCTGCTCTCCTTTTTTCTTTTGCCCACGGGGAGCTTTATCCGTTTTCTCAATCGTTGGAGCGCCCTCCCACCGAAGGGACGTCGGCACTTCCTTCTTAATCGTAATTTTCATAGTAATCGTAATTTACCCTCAATTTACTTCTTTCCCGGCATTTTCTCAAGGATTCCGTTATCACGGATTTTATGCTACCATCGATTCATAACTGAATATAAGGCAGACGCCTAAACCACGCGGCAAAACTGCGTGGCATGGCAACAGAACCGTCCAAGGTAAAAAGCTCCTCGCCAGGAGCAACCTTGGACGGTCGCGTCGGGAAACCGATACGGGTGGGTCGAAAGATCCATCGCCTGGTGGGGAGCTTTTTGTTTCCCCTAAAAACCGTCCAAGGTCATGCCATCATCACAAGAGAGTGCTTTCTCACGAGAGCATGTTGAAGCTCTGGTTTCTAAGTATAAGAGCTTAACTCCTCAACAGAGAAAAGCCCTCAATGAATCGCAAAATTGCAAGGATTTTATTTTACCGCTATTTGGAGCGTTGGGTTGGAATGTGTATTCAGACGAGGTTGCGACCGAAGAAAATATAGGCGGCAAGAGGGCGGATTATACGTTTCGCCTGAATGGGGTTGCTAAATTCTTTCTTGAAGCGAAAAAGCCGGGGGTAGATCTTCGCCAAGAAAATTTTGCCGAACAAGCGATTTCGTATGCTTGGCACAAAAGCGTGCCTTGGGCGATCCTTACTAATTTCGAAACACTAAAAGTTTTCAGCGCAGAGTGGGACGAGGTCGATCCAGAACGGAGTTTGATATTCGAAATCCAATGTGACGACTTCGCTACAAGCGAAAAGCTTCTGCTACTGTCGCGCCGGTCGATTGAGAAGAATGAGATCGACGCCTGGGCTGAGCGTGAGTTTAAGAAGCCAAAACGGGAGAACGTGGACGTCCAGCTGGCGAAAGACCTCATTCGGTGGCGAAACGTTTTGTTTGAAAATCTGAAGCTATGGAATAGCGGGAAAAAGATCAACGACAAGCAGATTGCCAAGGCGGTACAAACCCTGCTCGACCGATTGATTTTTATGCGCACTACCGAGGATCGAGGCACCGAGAACGAGCACCTCCGGGAATTACTTCGCAGCAACGAAGAGAAGAGGGTTGATCTCGAAAAAGGCCTAAAGGATTTGTTTCGCAACTATGACTCATGGTATGACAGCAGATTGTTTGAGCCGCAGCTCTGCGATGATCTCGAATATGAAAATGGTTTTTTGAAGACCGTCGTCGGCGAGTTATACAAAAACACAAAGGGTATCCGCTACAACTTTGCGAAGATCAACGCCGATGTCCTTGGAAGCATCTATGAACAATACCTGGGACAAATTCAGCAAGGTGATGCTAAAAATAGTAAGCGCAAACAGCAGGGCATTTATTATACCCCTCGCTATGTTGTCGATTTCATAGTACGGAATGCGGTCGTCGAGCCAAATAACGACAAGTTGGCCAACGAAATCGCCAAACTTCGCATTCTTGACCCCGCTTGCGGCTCGGGATCTTTTTTGACGCGAGCATTTGAGGCGATCGACTCATCATTACGGAAGCACGGATGGGATGATATGGGAACGCGGCTTACCGTGACGCCAAAATGTATTTATGGCGTAGATCTCGACGATGAAGCGGTAGAAATCGCTCAGCTTAACCTACTCCTTCGGATGGTCTATCAGCGCGAGCTCTTGCCAAACCTTACGAATAACATTGAGTGCGGGAACTCTCTCCTGTCCGGGACGCCAGAGGAGTTAAAAAAGTTTTTTGGCGAATCCTGGAGAGACCGAAGGCCATTTGATTGGCGTGGGTGCTTTCCCGAAGTTTTTGAGAGTGGCGGCTTCGATGCGGTTATAGGCAACCCGCCTTACATAAAAGAGTATGTCGACAAATCGGCATTCGATGGGCTACACGATAATCCATACTACCAAGGGAAGATGGACATTTGGACGCTGTTTGCTTGCCAGGCGATAGATCATCTGAAGGAGGGTGGCTATTTCAGTTTTATCGCACCTAACAGTTGGCTTACTAACGCCGGTGCCAGTATCTTCCGTGATAAAATCCTGCATGATGGCGAGATCATCTCATTTATTGATTTTGGCGATTTTAAGGTGTTCAAGGAAGCGGGCATCCAAACCATGATTTTCACGTTCCGAAAGACCCGTCCACGCGCCTCATATCCCCTACAATACGCAAAGGTTTTAGATAGTGAAATCGCAGACGATAAGATTGCTGCATTTCTCAACTCGAACCTGACCATCGTGCCCGATGGGGTGGAAAGCTTTGAAATAAACTTCGAACCAAATACCTTCTTAGGTAGAACGATCTCCTTCTCAAACCATGAGGATACGGACGCGATAGCGAAAATCGAAAAGGAAGGCGTGACAAGATTGGACGCCAAGGACGTTGGCCAGGGAATTGTCTCTCCGCAAGAATATGTGACGCGGGCGCACAAAGAAGAGCTTACCGATCCTTCGATTCGGGTCGGGGAAGGCATTTTCGTTTTAAGCGACATCGAGCTTAAGCAGCTCAAGCTCGATGGCCTGGAGAATAAGGTTGCGCGACCATATTACGAGTCCACGGAGATCGGCAGATTTTATGCCGACGAGAAGAATAAAAAATGGATCCTCTATATGGATTCGGCCAACACAAAAAAGATTGCCTCGTATCCAGAGATCAAGGCCCATCTGGATAAATTCGGACCGGTCATGACCTCCGATTTCGCCCCGTATGGCCTGCACCGTGCCCGTGATCAGAAATTTTTCGATGGTGGAGTTATTTTGTCTCTGCGCAAAACCGCCCGGCCCGCTTTTTCTTACGTTGCTTTTCCGTGCTACGTCTCCCAATCGTTTTATGCGATTAAGCCCCGCAGCATTGACCCAAAATATCTGACCGCATTATTAAATTCTCGGGTTGCATACTTTTGGTTTAAGAACCGTGGGAAGGTGCAGGGCGATAACCTACAGATCGATAAAGAGCCGCTGATGAACTTCCCGATTAAAACGACTGGAGACAAGAAGACCGAGCAAAAGATCGCAACGATCGTTGATGAGATTATGAAGCTCAACGCCGAACTCCACCAGCTCGATGCTATCCTTGAGAAAGAGGCATATGTCGATTTACAGCATCGCATCACGCTGCTTGAACGCGAAATCGATACAGAGATTTATAAGATCTATGATCTTTCGCCTGATCAAATCAAAATCGTCGACCAGATTGACGAGTAATGGCCCGCTGATATAATAAAGGAACTAAACGTGAACGGCATCCTATACGGGTGCCGTTCTTATTTTTACGCTCTGACTGAAGCTCGCAAAACCTTATCTAAATCTTTTAGAGTGTAATTTGCCTCGAGAGCATCCTTGAGAATATCGCTTTTCACGCTTTCAGAAAACAACGCCTCAACCTCATCTTTCTTGGAGCCAAAAGAAATTTGCTCTCCATTTTCGGCTTTATCGATAGATTTAAGAATACTCGTTTTTGCGAGATTCTCGTTATGCTCCAAGAAATTATTTCTGAAATACTGAATCATCAACCCCTCGATGGCACCGGACGGATTAACATAGAGAGAAGTTTCGCGAGACAACTTTTTTAGTCGAGTTTCCGAGGAAACTTTCTTTTTTGACCAATACAAAGAATCAGCGAGTTTATCATAGAAAAACTCCCATCGCCCCTTTTTAGCAGTGGCGCTCAGGTTATCAATTAAATTAAGGAAGTCGTTCTTTTTCATGGCCATATTATATTCTACCGATAGTCGTGGAGAATTGTTTCAATCTTTGTATTAATCATAGCATACTCCGGGGAATCTTCTCCGGCGAGGACGGTGGCGATTTCCCATCGCCTATGTGCCTTGTTTTCTATCATGATCACTTGCCAGTAGTCAAGCAAAAACTTTCCGCCTCCGATGTCCCTGCGTTTGAGAATTTTATAAAATGCCTGGCACCTTCTTTTAGCTTTTGGGATGTGAGGGCTTTGCGTGTAGCGCGTTATGACGCTCGGATTCAATAATGCCTCCTCTATCCTCGCGAGCCCATCCTTCCCTGCAATATAGGGATGGCGAGGTATGTGCCTCGCGTAATTATTTTTCGTAAACGCGACGGGGCGGGAGTGCGTAAGGGACTGAAAAAGATAATCCTCTGGGGTTTCTCTCATGGCATTTCAATGCCTATCATTCTAAGCGCGAGAGCCAACCCACGTCAAACGAACAAATTGCGTCCCCTCGGAGGGATTATTGGCTTAAACGGACTTTTAGTCAACTTAGATTTAATGATTGCTTAATGACTTCTTTTGGTCGATAATTTTGATATGAACGATTTCTGGCAGTGGCTAATCTTGATCCTCGCGGTCGTCCTCATCGTTGCGGCGCTGTCGGTCAAGGCCCTGCGAAAAACGATTGGCTTGCTGCTCGTTATTTTAGGCGGCCTCGCCTGTCTCACTATAATCGGCCTGATCATCGGCATCCCGATGATCATTATCGGAGGTCTGTTCTTATTCATTTAAGATTTTATGGGAAAACTGAATGATAAAGATTACAAGTAGGGGGCAGAGTTAAAAAAACCGGGCTCTTAGGCGACCCGGCTTACCTTTTTCATTTCCCGCTGCTATGAATTTGGCTTGCAACTGTCAATCAATTTTGGTGAGTGAGGTTAGGGTTTTGGTTGATCATCCCCACCTTGATCGACCATCCTCGCCTTGAGCTCCTGAACAATTTCGTGAACGCCAACGAAAATGACGAGGATTCCACTGAGTCCTGCTATCACCGCGAGGGGCCAGTCTTTATTCGGTCCAAAAACCCCAAAACCCGCACAGATAATCAGAATCGCTCCGAGTATTATGCAAGCGTGGCATCCATCCTCTTGTTTCCGGGAAGTAAAGTAATGCCCTTCAGGGTCACTCATCTTTCTCCTCCTCCAAGTCGCGCAACCCGCGACAACCGGCTATCACTACCAGCACCCCGCCCAGAAGAAGCGATGCGCCGAACACAATTCCGAAGATAGCGCCTCCTGGATAATTGGGACGGAGATCATTAACCGCAAACATTGTGAGTAGCAGGCCTATGCATACGAACTGAATGCCGGTAGCTAAAGCAAAATTGGCGGCACTCCTTTTCTTATCCAGTTCGCTCCGTCCCTTCCACGACACCTTCCCTTCCTCACATGAGAAATAGCTCATATTTCACCTCGCAATTGGATTTTAAGCTTTTACACACGACACCTCTCAGGTCATTCATCATTTTTCTCCTTCAAATCCCGCAAATTCTCGTGGGAGGCCCACATTATCGCCAGACCAAGAAGAAATGCCAGCACACCGGCTGGGAGGATTACAAAACCCTTCCATCCATGCTCGGCAATTAGAGCATTAATCCCAAGCATTGCGAGCGCCACACCTCCGCCCACAATACCTATGCCAGCAACCCAGCTGCGTTCCAGATTGTTTCGCTCTTCCTCTTGTTCCCGTTTTTCTTCCAGTGTCTCCCGCTCTTGATAGCTCATAACCGCACCTCGCAATTAGATTTTCAAGCTTCCGCGCATATTTTATGACGAAATCAATGAAATGTCAACGATTTTGGCAGTATTTTATAGTAATGCTTGATTATTATAGATAAACATGATATTATTAACAATATAAATGTGTCGATAATGACGTCAATAATATCTACATGACGATAAAAGCATCAAAAAGTCTGCTGAATAGTTTGGGTCTCCGGGAGTCGGAGTTCGAGGTGTATGCGGCGGCGCTTTCCTTGGGGGAAGGCACCATGCAGGATCTCGCGCGGCGATCGGGCGTAAAAAGGACGAGCATTTACGCCTTTATCGATGAGCTTAAGTCCCGTGGGTTTATTACGGAGACAAGGAGGAAGAAGCGCCGTGTCTATAGTGCCGTCTCCCCTTCCCAACTGGTAGAGATGGAGAAAACGCGCCTCACGGAACTGGAAGGATTTCTGCCGGAGCTGCTCGCGATTCATAACAAATCGAAGAAAAAACCTCGCGTGGTGTTCTATGACGGCGTCGAGGGAATCGAAGAGGTATATGGCGATATGTTGAAAGATCAAAAAGAGATTATCGCATACGAGGATCTCGAGCATATGAAGCTGATCCTCCCGAAAAGTTTCTATAACTATTTTCCGCCGGAACGGGCGCAGAGAGGCATCCCATTCCGGTCGATCACGAGGGATTCCGTAACAGCACGCGAGTTCATCAAGAACAATCCTCAACTTTTGCGCGATACGAAACTTATCCAATCGAAGGACTTCAAAACCGAGATTAACATCTACGGCAATAAGGTGGCAATGATGAGTTACGGAGAGTCATCCCCGTTCTGCGTGCTCATCGAGGATGCGAATATCGCCCAGACCTTGCGGATCACGTGGGAGGAATTGTGGAACCGATTACGGACCAATCGGAACGATTAATGAATATGAAAAGATAAAATAGAAAAGCGCCCGACGATTTCCGTCGAGCGCTGCTGTTTCACATGTTGATACCGATGCTACCATTCGGGAGTCCATGACACTCCCAAAGGTTTGCCGATTACCCTTCCGTTTTTGCAGTCCGCCGGATAGGTGTAGCCGCCGTACACGTCTTGCTCCGTGATGGAGTAGCAGTGATGCACTCCATTGCCATCAACGGTGTCAGAGTACGCGGCGCTCGCGACAAAAGGATCTGGTTCATACCTCGTATCGAACAGGCAGCCGTGAATGGTGACGGCGAGTCCGAATGCGAGAAATGCGAAGAGTCCGAGAAGTGACCAGTCAAAACTGCGCTTCCCGTCAATGACGTCGATGAGATAATCAACGCCTCTCTCAAATCTGTCCATCTTGAACCTCCTTGAGAATTTTCTGCCGGAATGCTTCCGGGCCTTGCCACTCGGGTCCCTTCAGTATCCCGACGCTGTCTTGCTTGCCCTCGGCGACGAGATCCCAAAGACCGAGGTATTCCTCCTTGGCTCTCTCCACGCGGATTTTGATCCATTCTCCTTCGTGGCGTAGTGCATTCGTGGTTGAACGGATTTCCTTCGGATTGGTCGCAGTGCCATACACCTGTTCGACTTTGCGCTGATACGCCTCTTGTTCGGCGTACGCGGCGTTGAGCGTTTTCGCCCGTGAGCAAAGCTGATCCTTCGCCCACTCGACGAGCACTTTGAATGCCACTTCGGTGGTAGGAAAATCCTTGGCGCTGAAATAGCTGTACCGTACCCATCGATCGAGAAGTTTGTATTCGGGGCTATTCGCTCTCTCCACCTGGATCTTGTAATCGCCCATGGCTGGTTTAAGGGAAATCATTGCCCCGAAGAATGCGGCGACCATCCCGCCCATGAATACCGACGCCCACTGTTGGTGCCAGCCAACCAACAATGCGATCGCGCCAATGGCGAGAAGCGATAATCCCATGATCAAGTCGCTTTGCCACTCGTGATGCTCGTCCCAATACTGAATAATCGTGCCTTGAGTGATGGCTGTCATAGCCACCTCCTGATAGCTGCGATTCCGCGCCAAACGATCTCTGGAAATCCTCCCAAGCATAGGGCTTCCGGCCCGTCCGCTTTTTTCGATCACTTGTCCTCGATGTGCTGCGAATTTCAAGGAAGCTGCGGATAGTATATCATTTGACGGGCTAATTGTAAAGTGGTATGATGTGCGCGGTATCAAATTCACAACAAGGAGCACAGTATGTCCGAAGGGATGCTGTTGCCAAAATTCCTGACCAAGGAGATTGCCGAGCACGCAGTATCCACGGTCATCAACGCTGTTTTCTCGGAGAACTTCGGCCTTGCCAAGCGTCACGCGTGCCACATTGTGGTGATCGTGCCGTCCATGAAAGACGATCGAGCGGCCGACTACCCCGACTATCCGAATTACGTCATCTCCCCGGCCGTCCTCTATGAGGAGAGTATCAACCGTACGCTCTGGACCGGCGAGTATGACAACATTGCTCGGTGTAAGGGACTTCAACTCTGGCACGACCGTAATGATGATCGCACCGACGTTGTACCGCATCTGCTGTTTCCCGGCGACACCCCATTCTGGGGCGGCGTGAAACGGCGCGGCATCGTTGTCGCCTGCTCGGGTATCCAATCGTGGTTCGACAAGATGATCGCAGGCATGGTCGCCGACATGATCGTCGCCATGGCGTACAACGCTTGGATGACGAGCAAGGACCGCGAAGACAAAATCGCTTTTCTCACCTAAGGAGGTGATAAACATGGCAGGAACAGGAAGACCTATCTCGGGTCCGGGATTCGTTCAGTCGATGACGAAGTGGGAGAAATCCTGGTTTTTCGGTGCATTGTTGTTTGTAGGCATTGCGCTGCTTGTCTACTATTCGCAGCACGGTACGAAGGCAGTGCCAATCGACGAAGCAAGCCGCTCTCTTCCGCTTGTAACGGAAGGCATCGATGGGAATACCAAGATGGACGGAGTGGCAACGGTTATCGGTGAAGCAGCGCCGATTCCCGGCACTAGCCTCTTCGTTGTACGGCTACAGCAAGACGATCCAGCGAAGGCTGGGCAGGAGTCGACTATGGGAGCGCTTGTCGGTGCGGATCAAAAACCGAAGCCGGGCGAGCGCATCCACTGGCGGTTCGTCACCTGGTACAATCACGGCGCGAACGCGAGGGATCCCATCCGCATCATCGATGGCCCTGCGCAGAATAGCGCCCATTGACCGAAAACGGTCATTCAACAACGGCTCGGATTGCATGAAAGCAATCCGGGCCGATTTTTTATATTCTTGCCAAACAGATTCATGAGGTCATTTATAAAAAAATCGGCGACCCACCTTTACAGTGAATCGCCGGGAGAGCGGTTATGCCTTTTGCTCCTGAAGAGAATGTTTAGCCTGTTTGATAAGCCACTCGCCTTCGGGAGTCCATTCCATGCTCCCGTAGTAGTTTTTCACGAGGACCTCGCGTTCAGTGATCTCACGTGTCAGCCTGGGGGTTGGAGGATACCCGAAGATCGCGGCGACCTTATTGATGAACGCCACCACACTCAGGGCCGAATCGAACTTCAGCTCCACTTCATTGCGGTCACCTACGAGGAAAGAGTAGCGATTGCAGATGCGAAAAGCTGCGCTTCCGTCATCCAAAGTGCGTTCGCGACTAATGAATATCCCCAAGGACTTACACGCATCGTAGATTGGTTTCATTGTCGCAGTAATGGCGCGATCGGCAGCGGGTTCCCCCCGCACAACCACACATCCATCAACCCATGCAATCTTGTGTTGGCAATTTCTCACGACCTCAAAGCTTTGCAGCTGAAAATCCTTAGCATACGGATCATTCTTGGTGAGGAGGTCAATCCAATCAGGGATGTATTTCTCAATGCGATCTCTCCTTGGAGGATGTTTCATATTCAGCCCTTCCTTTCCTGCTGCCCGTGAACTTGGCGCATGGTGTCCTATGGCTCAAGCGCTTGCCTAATGGCAAGGCTTAATATGCAGCTTCGGATATGATAACTCTTGACGGATAGATTGTCAAATGGTACAATGTAGCCAGCTGAAATCGCCTTTCAGCAGGCATAAGTCCTGAGCTCAACAAACCTTCCGCAAGGAAGGCTACCCCAAGGGGAAATGAGCAGGCAGCTAAGGAGTAAGGCGATGTCAAAAAATATGTGGAAGTTAGTGGCATTGTTGCTCATGTTCGCAGGATTTGCCGTGTTCTGGCTTACCCTCAAAGAAGTTCCGTTTCCACTTTCCATTTTTGGGGCCGTCGCGTTCATTTTCATTGAGATCGCGGCATTGGCCACAGGCATTACGAAGGGCAGTACCAATCCGGGGCCACGGCCACTCATCTTTGTGTGGACTCGCGGACTCGTGACTGGCGCTGCGATCGAAGGAGATTTCACAGATGCTGTTGGCGTGAATGACTTCGATCCCCACGACAACGTTGTAACGGATCGCGTTCGTGAAGCTCTGAAATCGCGCCCCGAACCTCGCAGAATGGCATACTTCACCGATGATTCCGAAACACGCGAGCACTTGGGAAAGAACTATGCGGGGTCAATCGATCAGCTTCGCGAATTTATCGAGGGATACTGCCAGGTTGCGCGGGCGGAAATGCTCATGAGAGAAAATCCGGAGAACGCCATCAGCTTTACCGAACTCCAAAACCTTTCCTTCGGCGAAGTCCCCGACATCTGCCGGATGCCATAACCCCTTGTCCGAATCCTCAAACTTCAACGCCTAGAAAGGGAGGGTCTATGAACATCGTATTCTTGTGTGTTGTCGGGGTATGCGTGCTCGCCTACCTGGCAATACCCCTAACCATCGCTGCCGCGAAGGCTGGCCTACTCGATCAGATGGGCATCGGGATTTTTACCGAGGTCCGTGCGGTCGAAAATGGATATGGACTTTTCGTTGACAAGGTCCAACCCAACACTCCAGCGGCAGGCGTGATCGAAGCTGGCGATCGGGTTCTTGAAGTGGATGGCATTCCAATTCTCGCATCCACGGCAGAGAAAGCAGCTCGACTCAGGGATACAATGACTGGCAAACGAGGCACGCTGATGAATATCACTGTCGATCGGCGTGGCAATGCCGTCACGTACAGCCTGCGCAGGGAGCGACTCCGTTTTTTGGAGATTCCTGTCGACTAAGACGATTTCCTCAACATCTAGCGGCCCAGATTGCGCTAAGCAATCCGGGCCGCTTTTTTATATTTGCGCCAAACAGGTTCTGACTTCCTTCACCAAGGCACCCGGCTTGACAGATTCTTTTTATATATGCTATAATATAACCAGTAGCTTATAAAAGTGTTCTGCGACAGCGGAAAGGATTCCATTCTTTTCCGCTGTCGCAAAGCTTAATCCAATGCACAGTGGGCGGTTGCATGCCGATTTAAATGCAACCTTTAGAAAGGACTCTATGAAAGTCTCCGTAGCATGGAACGTGGATATAACCCCGAACTGGTTCGCTGGAAAGTTGAGCAAGGAAGCTCTTCAATCCCTCGTATGGAAGAAGAAGGACGGCATCCACAGCTGTTGCGAAAGCAACGAGTCCTGGAAGCAGATCTTCAGATTCGAAGTCCCCGATATCATGACTGGCATTCGGGTAAGCGGCGAAGCGATTGATGCCCTGCGACCGTTTTGTACGGAACGCATGTCCGCTCGGAGGCGTTTCGAAGGTGAAGACTTCTTCGAGTTGAATCAAATCCTGTCCGATGCGGATGGTCGGAATCTGATGCAGCCAGTCATCAATAAGGCTGCCGAAGAACTCAAGGCGACTCGTTCTTGGCTCATGCCGCAAGGCGTCGCACGGAAGGTGAAAGATATTCGCCTCGCATTGGAAAAAGCAGCAGAGTTCTAAGCCTCTCGCCCTACACCAAAATACCGGTGTGGGGCATTTCATTTTTATAATCACCTCAAACAGGTTCTGACATCGTATACTGAGGCACCCGGCGATTTTCTCCTTCTAATCTGGGATTGACCTCCAAATAAAATCAAAGAGGTTCTTAAATGAGTCCGCAATATGTTTATTTTGGATGATGATAGCTCCAGCCTTGCCTGCGGGTGTTCCTAAAACCACTTTATCGTCAAAAGCCAGAAACTCAAACTTGATTGGGAGATCTTCCGGTGCAACGAACTTCGATTCGCGTAATTGCTCCTTATTTGTTTTTTTAAGGACTGGTCCTTTTTTGCTCGTATAGATAAGCTTCGAGTGGATTCCCCTTTTTATGCGCTCGATGGGGCGTTTTGAAATAATGTCGGGCTGCTGGGCGATAGCATTATCGATTGAAGTGATAGATCGGAAAAGTTTTTCCTTGGTCCTTAATTCTTCCTGAAGAACCTTTGCTAAGCCTTCCTTTCCTTCAAAATATCGGATAATGGGTTTTTCTTCTGCAAGATCGAAGGCAGCCATAAGATCGGGCATGATCTGCTGCAGTTTTTCTTTTTTTATCTCAATCTCCGCCCGCTGCTTCCTTATCAGAAAATCTAATTTTTCAGGGGACTCTGCCATAAAAGATATTTTCCCGTCCTTTCTTTTGGTAGTTGCCAATCCCGCCTTCTCCAGTGAATGTATCTGAGCGTAAGCAGTGGGACGATTGATGCGAGCTTTGGTAGCAATCTCTAAAACGCTCGCCGGACCCAATTCAAGCATGGCGAGATAAACCTTAGCTTCGTTATCACTCAGTCCAATTTCCTTTAATTCAATTATCATCATCTCAATAATATAGTATTGGGCCGCTTCAGAGAAGCGGCCCGGTTGTGGTTTTGCACAAAGAACATTCGTCCGTGCGCATTGGTTGTGACCCGAAGTACGGCATTTCTACTTCTTAGCCGAAAACGAGACATTCCTTCTTGAGGTGCTACTAGATTCCGCCGCCCATAGGCGACCTCCTCTTTTTCTATCCAAGAGGAATGGATTTACGCTCAGAATCGGGCATATGACCCAACCCTCCTAGAGTGATCCGGACCCGATGGGCCCGGGAGATTCATCATCTCAGGGGTTATTATATTCCTATTAATTCATTTTGTCAATAGCATTTGACAAATCTAGTCATTATGAAATGACACATTCTTTTTCCCTATAAACCCTATAAAATATGATAAAATACTGATATTATCTGTATTTTCATCATTGGCACTTGACAAATATCATTTTCCGAGTATAATGCCTAGGAAAGTTGATGTGGGTTATTCGCATTGGAGAGCACTCCCGCTAAAGTAATTATCGCGGGGCCTCCCGAAAACCAACCAACCAACTTCCATCCAGCACTTTTCATCACTGAAAATGCCCGGAGCTCCCCTCCGGTAAGCCGATCCTGGGCTTACCGGAGGGGAGATATAGGCCGACTCTTGAGGGGTGGATGGGTAAGCGCTCATCGGATACCCTCCCTCTCGCTGAAGCAGCAACGTTCGCCCGACAAGGCTGGATCCTTCGCGAGGATGCCAGTCGTCGGTATGGACGGTTCTGCCTGAGGCAAAAGAGTCTATCCGGTGGCACCACCGGGTAAAACACAACAAGTGGAGGCGGACGGACGCCCTCCCTCCTTTCTTCTTCCGGGGAAGAAAGGGTAACCGAGTAGCGGGGCAGAGGCCCTCGAAGGGAGTAGCGCCCCTTCCGCCGTCCACGAGAGTGGATCTTCGGGAGTCCTAATCGGAGAATGGCTTTCTTCGACCTATGCTGATGAGCCTACCTAAGGGGATAGTTCATCAATATAGTTTCGCCCAGTTGGGGTGCCCCCAACTGCAATCAGAATTGCTCTTTGAAGGAGGAGTATGCTCTAGCGTCGGTAGGTTGGACATCAATGGATGTGTAATCGCATTTCCATTGGCGTTATGTCGATGAAGGAGGTAGATCCATGAATAAACTGTGGATCGCTCCGGATGGCACGACCTTCCGGACGCGCGAGGCACTCCTCGCGTACCTTGTGGGACGGTAATACGTTCCCAGGGCAACCTGCCACCTGAGCTAAACGGCAGAAAATCTTGCTTCTAAGGAAGGCATATGAAGCGAGTTGCGATTAAATCCTTTCGCGTAAAAGCATGGGTACTGGGGAGCACAAAACACTCCCCGCCCTTTTTGAGATCGAGAGCAAGCTCGTGATCTCAAAATAGGCAACAGCTCTTCAAATTCCAAAAAAGGAGGGAGATGACCACATGGGACTGCTTCAATGCGCTTTTCCGGAGTGCACCATCCAGGTGACGCCGGACAAGGCGGCAGTTCCCGAGCTAGAGGCGGTTCGCAAGGCCGAGCGCAAAGGCGCTCTTGAGGCCGCGGACCTGTCTCGCCACGTGCACTGCCAAGTGCACGCGTCGCTCGCCCGTAGGAACGGCGTAAAGATGTATCAGTATCTTGCCACCGTGCAGGAACTGGAACGCCGCGCCCGCGAGCGCAAGGCAGCGAAGTCGCACTTCGCCCAGTACGCTCTGCCCGCAAAGCCGGAAACGGCGATGGGGGCCGCGCTCCGGAATGCCGGAGTCGTCGAGCCGAACGGCCGTGCGCACGCTGCCCAAGCGTAGCTCGGGACATACTGGCGACCCTGGGTCGTCCGGGTTTGATCCACCTGGGAACGGAACGGATCACTTTTTTTGAGCCCGGGAACGAAATGTTCGTTGGCTCAAAATTGGTTCGGTAGCTCTTCAAACATGTTTCTCATAGGTCTTGACCGAAAGGCAAGCAGAGAAAGGAGGCGATATGCTGACTGTGAAAATCGCTGGCATCGAAGAATGCCAGGTGAGCACCGATGGTTATGGCATAGCGCCATGGACTATTTACATGTACCTCAACTTTGATGTTGAGGGGGTGCGGGAGTTCGCTCGTCTCGATTATGTTCTTCGTCATCATCTCGGATGCATGACGGAGAATGTGCGCGAGGCGATCAGGAAAAGCGCCCCGGTTGAAGTGTCCGTATTTCCAAGGAAATATCGTGACACCAACTATGATCAGCAGACGCTCTACAGCGTCCGCAAAGCTGATCTGGTGGCGTGGGCCAAAAGAGCGAAAGCTCTCTTGGTCGCTCCCACGGGAGATGTACCCGAGAAAAACGTCGCCAAACAACTGGCGTGAGCGGGGATCCAAGGCAAACCATAACCCTTGGGCGAGACCGCAGACGGACTGATCCACCTTACGGATCACCCTTTTTGAGATCGAGAATAAAAATTCGTGATCTCAAAATTGGTAGCAGCAGCTCTTCACAAGTTTCCGGGGTTTGATGGTTCCCCGCGAGAGGCACGGCCACAGGTACGAGGTTCGCACCGGAGTGTACCGGGATGGGCAGATCCCGCACTCGCGAACTTTGAGGCCAGGAAGTCGTGCCGAAATCCACTTGCCGGTTTGCCACCGTCAGGCGTTGCTGGGCGTGCAATGTAAGGGGTTCCACCCTCGGATATGCGTCGTTGCGCGACGCGACGCTGAAAAACGGCCATGCTGCCGTTGCGTATATCCGAGACCCCCCGAACGCCCATCCTGTTTTCATCTCTTCTTACATCGCGCACTGGACAAGGAGGTCCGTATGGCTTGGTATAACCAGCATGACGTCCGATTCCGTGGGCGATTGGTACGGATCTACACCCGTTACGCACGCTATGAAGGCGCGAAGGTCATCAAGGGAAAACCCCTCGACCTCTCGGATTGCTCCAGCGACGACTTACGTCTCTGCAAGCTCTTCGTGCGCTGGATGCGGAACGGCAAAATCCGTGACCAATGTCCCCTGTATGAGGACGAGTAAGCCTGGTGCAAGCTTTATTGCACCACCCTTTTTGAGCTCGGGAACAAAAATGTTCGCGATCTCAAAATAGGTATCAGCTCTTTAGAAAGGAGAAACCGTGCAGCAAATCATAATCGAACACGTGCAGAACGACGTCTCCGATCTTGAAGCGGCCGTAAATGAACGGTTGCAGAAGCTCGGACCGGACTGGCGGATTACCTCGGCAAACACGACTGTCGAAGTCGCATCCGTATGGCAGACCGACGTACAGATGCATGACGCCATGTTCATGGCGGGATCACCGAAAAGCGTGATCTACGTCGCAACGCTCGTCGTCGAAAAGAACGATTAGCGATCCATGCCGTGCCAACGTATGAAGGAGGATGCCGTGGAACAGTGGATCCGCTTTTTCCTGGGCACGCCCCGTCGGTTTCTTACGACGTTGGCGGTACTCGCCCTCGTGGTGGTGGTCTTCGTTCCTGGCATCCTCGCTCTGGTAGTCGCGCAGCTCATCGCTGCGGTGGCGCCATTGCTCGGACCGGCCTTGGTGATCTTCATCATCATTGTCGCGTTCCGCACGATGCTGGGCGGTGGTCGCCGTCGACACTGACTCTTTCGGGGAGTCCGGGATTGATCCTCCTGCGAACAGAACGGATCACTCTTTTTGAGCTCGGGAGCAGTGATGCTCGTTGGCTCAAAATAGGTATCGCTCTTTGTTTTTTATTCGTATAAGTCCTGAACCGGAAACGGCAGGCTGCGGATGGAGGCGTTATGAAGGGGATCGTCTACAGTGCCGATAATTACGAAACATCCATCTGTTTCGGTGGCCTCCATCTCATGCAGTGGAACTATCCCAGTGAAGGGGATCTCCACTCGAGCGCGGGTTGGGAGGTTGTGGGCCCCTGTGATGGTTCATGCAAAAGAGAGGAAGAAATTCCTGCTTTTGTCATCCGCATGATTCATCGCTTCGAAACAACCGGTAAGCCCCAAAAGAGGCAGACCTACCCAACGCGTCGAAGTTTCTGATTACAGACAAAGGCCCGGTGCAAGCCTAAATTGCGCCACCCTTTTTGAGCTCGGGAGCACGCGCTCGCGATCTCAAAATAGGTATCGCTCTTTACAAGGAGGAACTCGTGAAAATCCACGCTGATGATGAATTGATCTCAACGCTTGAACAGCTGTTCGCGGGCATTGAGGAGGAATGCGCGATCGTCTTGATCGACAAAAAGGATGCGAATGGCATTCGCCAAACCGCATCAGGGCTCGACGACGCGCTCGCGCTGATCCGTGAACGCACCGCACTCCCCATCGTATTGCTCGGGTGGTTGACCGAAGAGCACTACGCAAAGGACGTTCGGTGGGCCGAAGTCAGGCAGTCGCCTCACGTCGCCTTTCGCCGCTTACCGGCAGCGAAGGAGGACGTCGTGTCCGCACTTGCGGAAATTACCTCGGCAAGCTGATCGATCCAACCGGGAGCCCCACCGGTACAACAACGGGATGATCTCGAGTGGCCCTCGGGAATAAGAAGGAGGTGAAAGGATGAACACGACCAGAGTGCACGTGAGCGGCTGGGACCATAGCCGCACCGTTATCTTCGGCGATGATGGCGTCCAATTCGAAGTCGGAATGGACCACAACCATTGTCCCACGTGTGCCGCGCGTGTCCGTCACGTCGAAAGGGCTCTTTTCCGTAAGGGGATGAGTGCCGATTGGCGGGGTGGACGCGGGAGCGCTCTCTACGTAGTGCTTCCTCGCTTGCCGGAAGGCAGGGAGTTGAAGCAGTATGTCGGGGATGCTCTCGATCTTTGCCTCGCGTAGGTGAAGATCGGACGGCGCACGTTGAGCGGGGATCCTGCGCGAACAACGCTGATGCGCTTCACGGCGCTTAAGCGAGATGCGAAGCCAGCCACTTCGCATCTAATAAGGCAGGGCGAGACCGCAGCAAAAACGGAATGATCCACCTTACGGATCACCCTTTTTGAGATGATCATCGGATGGCCGGTTCAAAAAGGGTAGCGATACCCTGCAGCACATTCCAAATCGAAGGAGAGAATCCATGTCTAAGCAGAGCGAACTTTTTGCCAGCTTCATCGCGACAGGCACAGGCAATCTTCTCACGCCGCGCGAGTCTCGCGTGGTTACCCAGATTGCGGAAGGTGTCCATGTTGGCGTGATTGCCGAAAGTTTCCAGGTGACTCGTGAGCGGGTCCGGCAAATCGCTAGCAAGGCCGCCCGACGCATCAACCGGATAAATCGGGAAGCGAAAGCAGCGAAAGACTTTGTCGCGCTAAGCACGACACTGCCTTCTCCGCTTGATATTCCACTGGAAGAACTGGCATTCCCCATCCGCTTGCATTACTCGCTTCAAAACCTCCGGGTTGAAAAACTCGGCGATATTGTGAAGCTGGGACGGCGGGGGCTCTTGCGCGGTCGTGGAATCGGGCAAAGCTTTATGTGGAGGATAGACGACACCCTCGCCCACTTTGGGCTCGAGCTTCCGCTTGAACCGAGCGGAGAACTGCCCGGCATCAATTCATAACCCTGGGAGCCGCACCAGCATAAAAACGCGATACGCTCGGATGGCTTCCGAGAAAGAGGAAGGAGGTGAGACGATGCAGGGATTGATCTATAAGGAACACGAGACCTGGAACAGATGGGGAGATGAGCTCTATACGATACGACATATTTGTATAGATAAAAAGCTCCATATCGCTCAGGAATTTTGCGAGGGATATTCCCTTAAAATTCTAGGACCGTGCGACGGAAGCTGTGTGCGCGTGATTGATGTCGATGCCGACGTCAAAGCCGCAGCAGAGGATTGTATCGCCACCGGAGATTTCACAGCGAGAGTTGTTCTTACTCGCTCGTATGAGATCGAGGACGAGCCCGTTTGCGAATATGACGACCCATCGGAAAACGATGAAGTCGTTGAGCAAATGAGCGGCGACGCCTCCAAAGGCGGGACGGTAACCCTTGGTGAGCTCATAGATTTTAAACATTGTGAGCGCTCCGCTGGCAACCGGCGACCTTCGAGGTGATACATTCATGTCCTCCGTGAGCGGGAATCCCACACGAAATCAGATGAAGTCAGCCACTTCATCGCCAATAAGGTGGGGCGAGACCGCAGAGCCTGGTGCAAGCTTATTGCACCACCCTTTTTGAGATCGGAAGCAAAGATGTTTGTGATCTCAAAATAGGTATCAGCTCTTTCTTAAATTTCTTACATCCCCAAAAGTCATTCCCTTAGATGGTTTTTGGGGGTGCAAGGCAGAAATGCAGCTGCCGTCCTGGATAAGCCCTAGTCAACCGCTACCTCGCGGAGCAATGTCGGATTCTTGATGATTTCGCATGCGATATTGTCAGAACTGACATCCGCGGATGTGCGTGGTCTCGCAGAAATGCGGGGCACCCACGCAGAGAGGCCGAACCTTGTGGGAAAGGGTCGGAAATGCGGGGAGGAAAAGAGAATGCTCCCAAATGTCTTTCTCACTGCAAAGAGGGCGCCGGTTCAATCCCGACGCCCTTTATCATTTCTCGCAGAAATTTTTTGACACCAGTCGCGCGATACTGTATAAAACGCGCAGGAGGATCGTATGGGTAGCAATTTCGGGTTGTTCCTTTTCTTGCTCATTGTCATCACGTTCTTTGCCCCGCTCTTCATGGGCGGTGGAGTACGTAAACCGCAACCAGCGTTGCGCGACATTGAGTTGAAGCTGCTCAAGAAAGCCGTACGTAGAGCGTATGTCTGGTATATGATCGGCGTGACGCTCTATGTCGGCGGGATGGTGGTGGCTTTCCCGGCCTCCATAGGGATGTTCAATCTTCCGCGCATTGTTCGCTTTGAGGAAATCGATCTGCAAACCCAGGTCGTGATCTATAACCACTTCGTCCTCACCAGCCGGGAATTCGACATCTACTTTCTTACGCTTCCGTTATTTCTGCTGGCGGCAGCGCTCGGCATGCGGAGATTTGAAAAAAGCCACGAGATCATGAAGGGGCTCGAACAACGGATAAAAGAGCTTTCTTGAGCGTGACGCTGCCCGTCACCTCCTACCGAAGCCGCATGGTTCGCCCAGCGGCTTTTTATTTATCCCACCAAACAGGTTCTGACTTCGTATACTGAGGCACCCAACGTACGAACTGATATCAAAACCCCAACACCGAGGGATGTCGGTTATAATAGAACGATGGGTACTGTTGATGCTGCGCGTGGATTTTTAGGGATGACGATGGCGTTCCATATTTTTTTCGCCCTTTTTGGCGTCGGCATTCCGCTTATGGCTTCACTCGCAGAGCTGATCGGCATCATAAAAAAAGATAAAGACTTTATAACAATGGCGCGGCGGTGGGTGTTCGCCATGACAGTGCTTTTTGTTGTCGGCGCCATATCGGGCACCATCGTCTCTGTGGTATTCGTGGTGCTTTTACCGCCATTTATGGCTATCGTGAGCAAAGCGATCATCCTACCGTTCAACTTGGAGACCTATGCATTCTTCCTCGAAGCGATCTTCCTCGGTATCTATGCCTACACATGGGATCGCTTTAAAACTCCGTGGATACATTGGCTGACTTCCCTGCCGATCATCATCGGCTCGCTCGCCTCCGCATTTTTTATCACCACTGTGAATGCTTTTATGAGTACGCCACAGGGGTTCACGGATATTAACGGCGTGATCGCAAACGTCAACCAGTGGACTGCTATGTTCAATCCGACGACGTCGAACGAGACGACGCACTCCATTCTGGCGTACTACGCGACGACGGCATTCGTCTTCGCCGCCGTCGCGGCGTTCCAATTTATACGGAAGGGAAAAATTGATGCGGAGGGCTATCGCAAAAAGATGCTCGTGTTCTCTCTTCTGGTCGCAATCGTGTTTTCGCTGGCTGTCGTTGTGAGCGGCGACACCTCCGCGCGTTCCATAGCGCACAATGAACCGGAGAAATTTGCCACGATGGAGGGGGTGATGCAGACCGAATCCGACGCACCGCTCACCCTCGGCGGGATCACCACCCCGAGCGGCATCAAAGATGGCATCCGGATCCCGGGGATGCTCAGCTTCCTCGTCGGCGGATCGCGTCAAGTGATCGTGATCGGGCTGAACGCGTTCGATCCCTCAACATGGCCGGAGCTTACCATCCACTATTATTTTGACGGCATGGCGGTGATCGGGTTCATTATGCTCGGCGTACCAATCCTTTTCTTTGCGCTGTGGGAGTGGCGGCGGCGATGGGCATTTTCGAAGATCGTGTTGTGGGCAATTTGGATTACCGGCGTACTGTCGATTATTGGCGTTGAACTAGGTTGGATGCTGACCGAAGAAGGACGGCAGCCGTACACCATCCGCGGCTTCCTGCTCACCGCGAATGCATTCACCAACTCTCCCGTCGCGATCGCCTACGCCGTTATTTTCCCGATCCTTTATATTGTCCTTTCTATCGTTACGCCGTGGGTTCTCGTCTCCCACTACCGAAAACACCGACTATGATATGACGGACTATTACATCGCCGCCACCGTCACCATCGTTTCGCTTTTTATCTACGCTGTTCTTTTTTCCATTGAGTGCGGCGCGGCCCTCTTTATCTTCGCGCCAAAACTTGCGGGAATGGATGGCGACAACCTTATACGGAAATATATCAACCCGGCTTGGGAAACCACAAACGTTTTTTTGATCTTTGCCCTTCTGTGGCTCATTGCGTTCTTCCCCGGAGCGGCCCCTATTTGGGGACATGCTCTTATTACCCCATTCCTCATATTCCTTGTCGTTATGGGAATCCGGTCTGTGGGCATGCTCTACGTTTTTTATAAAGAGGGCGATAGCCGCGTGATGAAATTTCTGCTTCTCGTTGCAAGTCTCGCCGCGCCGATGGCGCTCGCCGGCGGGGTTTTGCCCTTCTTTATCCTGGGGAGTATGCCGTACGGCATACCGAAGCTACTTCTCGCGTTATGTTTCGCCGGTATGGCCTTTTTTACTACGCTTTTTATTTCCTCCTCATTTTTTGATTATCTCGCAGCGCGGAACAAGCATTATGCACTGGGCAGCCTCGCTCTCTTCACCCGTAGCTCAATGATCGCTTTCATTGCCATCGTCTTCTTGTCATTTTGGGCATTTAGAAATATGGCTCCGCGCATTGCGATGGGGATGCAGGGTTGTCTCCCACTGATCGCTATCCTCGCTGTCATAAATCTGATATTCACGTTTTTTATTGCTCGACGATACATCGCCGCACATTTTGCGTTCGCCATCGCCCTCTTTGGTGTGATATTTTTCTCAGTTATGTTTTCGCAGTTGCCCTATATAATCTATCCCACGGTAACAATATTTTCAGCATTCACCGACCCTACTTCGGCAGGTATTATGCTCTCTGCATCTGGTATTGCGGCGCTTGTCATCCTTCCCTCACTTGGATTGTTGTATTATCTAGTGATCTTAAAAAAATATCCAGGGATGGGCATTGATAATAAGGGATGCTATGGTGAGCGCCAAACCATGGAACAAGAGAATTGCCAGGACGATGGCATACACTAGCAGCCAGCCACGGATACCTTTCTTCATCTTATGATTATAGCTCTATTCCCTTGGCGCAAAAGGAGGAACGATGTTCGAAGGATTCTGCAGCGCGAAAATTCTATCGCTGACTCTTTGAAAGCGATCGAATAGAAATGACAAATACGAGGATGCTTAAAATGCCGGTTAGATATTGTGGAAGCGAAGTCACTTCCCCCACCTTAAAAATATCATGGAAAAAGAGAAGGTCGACGAACAAGAACCCTACAATAAGTATTATGTCTATTATTTTTCTCATGTTTACAGTATACAACACCTTCTTGGCACGAGACATCGGACCAGGTTCGAACCTATTTTATATCTTTTGATCCCCTTTTGGCACCCCAAAAAGCAATTTTTTAAGACCGGCTGATTCCTTATTTGAGCTGCGACCATACACTCCCCGCATCCAGATACTCGTTGTTTCAGTTGTAGCATATATTCCTTATTAGTCAGGATCTTTAGAATATTGTCGGATCTAGAACCCGGCGTTAGAATATTGTCGGGTTACTGCCCCATAGTGGGGCTTATTATAAACAACTCAAATGGGAAATAGAATTAATTACCGCGTGAGCTCTATTTGTTTTGCAAGCGCATATGCGGCCGAGAGGTCGCTGTCGCTCTCGACGAACACTCGCCCGATAACGAGTACTGAATTGTTCGGCGAAGAAATCTGTATCGTTCCCTGCGGCACGGCTCCTTTCCAGCCAACGCCGCTGATGAGATAGCCGCCAGCATTGGTTCCCGTGGTGCGTTTGCCGATATAGGCGAAATTAGTGCCGTCCGATGGATCAGTAAACTGCACCGCGTAATAGCGGCCTGCCATATCCGGCACGTGGAGAACTTGCGGCCCCTTAGAGAGATCGAGGACGCCGACGGTATAAAGCGTGTCGCGGTTCGTGCCATAACTCATCAATTGCGAACTTCCGGGTGGAAGTGAATAGTGGAGAGGGTCCGCAAAAAGTGCTTGGGGCTGCGTATAGAGTGTATTTATCGGAATGGGGCCGTCGCCGAACCCTTTAACGAGAGTAGCTCTCTTATATCCACGCAAAACGATGCGCGGCCAGAAGTAGATGAAAACGAACGTTCCGAGCACCCACACGATGACTGCCACCACGGCTTCCGCAATAAAACCACTCCCTACGGTGAGCTGCTGGTAGACGGCCCATGCAAGGATCGCCAGTATGGCGAACGTAACGAGATATTTATATTTGAGAATAAGCCTGTTCATATCATTTTACTTTAATAACTGGCGGCACATGGTACGAGCCGTCGAGAATAGCCGCACCGGGCATATATACGCGCAGCCAGAGTATGAATTTGCCCGTGGGTGCGGGTAGCCAGTTGGATTCATGCCCTTCGGGAGCTGTGTTCTGGATGTAAATGTCGGTCGAGCCGTCAGGATTTTGCGCGAGTTGAGAACGATCGTTAACGATGTACCGATTGAGCGGATTCTTCACAAAATCATTGTTCGCATCACTCATGGTCAGCGACCAGAATGCATCGTTGGGTGATAGACCGCCCGGCGGGAAGTGCATAGTGTAGTTGCCTGTGCCAGCTACGCTCGTCGTCCAATACATCGCCTCTTGGGGTACATTTACAGGGCCGGGAAATACTTGATAGCTCGCGGCTCGCAGCAACATGCCGTTGCCGGGTACGCCGAATCCATACATGGTGCGCCAGCCATTAATATTCTTGATCTTGGTACGTCCGACAAGTTGAGCCGTGATGAACGCCAGCACGCCGCCGATGATGATTCCCTGCACGACGTGCGTGACGCTGACCCCTGCGAGTAACGAAGCGAAAAGATTGCTGATTTGTTCCATGGAGATTCGTTAGTAGACGGTCTTAATCTTATGCTACTCTACTATTACTTGAAGTATTTCCACTTTACTCCAATATAGATTGCGAAAAAGATTGCAATGGCCGTGCCAATGATAATAGAAAAGGACTGAAGGAAAGAATTGAGCGGGTAGTAGCCAAACGCGACGAAATTGATGCGCCCGATAATAACGAAAATAAGGCATGCTTCGGCAATAATTGCTGCCCATCTTTTCATCGTCAAAAGAAATAATCCGCCTATCGCATAAAGTGCACCGATTCCCATACCCCAAAAAGTCGATACGGCAACACTGGCAGTAGAAAGAAGCCCCAGAAAGTTATGAGTGAATCCTGTCGCAATCTCCGCGAGACCGAAGACAATCATGAGAACAGCGACGATCACGATGCCCGTAGGACGATTTTGATTTGTCATAGTTATCTTATTTTTATCCCTTCGGCTCAAACAACTTCGCGTCTATGCCAACCTGCCGAATCCAAGCGGCGGTATCCCAATAGTTTTGCTGCTCCGCGATAAGTCCTTCGGCGTTCACGCGGAAAAAAGCGGCGAAGGGTAGCTTGTAAGATTTGTTTGTCGGGGCTATAGCTCCCGTGGGCCAATCTAAAGAGCCAGTGAACGTGGCAGTCTCCAGAACCTCGCAGACCACTCTGTCGCCTTCGGCTGTCATGCTCACAACTTCCTCTTTTAGATTCGGAAAGGATTTCTCAAACAGCTTAAGTCCTCCCGCCACCATATCTTTGCTCGTAGCGCGGCCTTGGCTCATGGGACTTCGCAAAACATAGTCAGGGGCAAGTACAGAAAGTACGCCCTCCTGATCGTGCTTGGTATACGCCTCCCAGTATTTAGTTACGGTTTCTTTGGGGGTCATGTTATTTCTTTGCTTTTTCTTCGTTCATTTTGAATACCTCATCAAGCCAGTCAAACATCACTCGATGTTTAAGGCCGAAGTTGTCGATCTGACGATAGTTGCCTCCATCTTCGGGTGTAAATAGGTGCAGAGCCGTGTTCTTGTTCGCTATGTTTGCAATGGCCTCGCGAGCTTGCTGAATAAGTTCCGGATAATCACGCGAATCATTAAGGGCGAGCGTTGGACACGTGATGCTATGCGTATCTACCTTCATCTTCTTGATTGCTTCAGGACTGGTGATGCCCCAAACCCGCGAAATAATCGTGCGGGCATTCGAGGCCAGCGTTTCCTTGCCTTCAGATCCGGGAAGGACGGACTTGAGGAACAATGCTGCGATAGGTTCCATATCAGAAACCAGCGGGTCGACCACGCATGCGGCGATGCGATGCTCGTATGCCGCCGCGCGGGTCATGATATATCCGCCGCCTTCGCCTCCTCCATAGACAGCAATCCGAGAAGTATCCACATCGCTCCGCGCACACAAGTAATCAATCACGGCTTTCATCGGCACTTCGGTATCGGGGCGGGATATAATCCCGTTAAAAGAATTCAAGCCAACGCCCGGCAAATCAACCAAGAGCGCGTTATACCCCCGTTCAAGCGCG
>Ga0187851_10000725_pt1 | contig 33072 bp, 32 predicted proteins | sample June2016WEW_6_10_FD_132997 | JGI IMG/M metagenome (GOLD analysis project Ga0187851, IMG submission 132997) | Peatland microbial communities from SPRUCE experiment site at the Marcell Experimental Forest, Minnesota, USA - June2016WEW_6_10 | ecosystem: Environmental > Terrestrial > Soil >...
CCTCGCGTAACCGCCCACCACGACCTGGCCCTGACTGAGCTGCTCGACGGCCGCCGCCCTCGCTTCCTGGTCGAGATCGGGTCGGACCGCGGGGCCGCCGTGCTCGCCAAGGTCTCGGTCCATGACGCAGCCCCCACCGACCGGGAGGCCGCGGCCGCCGTCTGGTCGACGGCGGTGGCGGGGATCAGCAAAGCCCTCCCCGCGGACGGCATCGAGGACGTGCTCGTCCGCAACCTCGAGCACCCCCGCTGGGACGCCGTCGCCGCCCGCTGCCTCGCCTGCGCCAACTGCACCCTGGTGTGCCCCACCTGTTTCTGTGTCGACTTCCGCGAGGCCAGTGGTCTGGATCCAGACCAGAGCGAGCAGCACCGGACCTGGGCGTCGTGCTTCAGCGTCGACCACTCCCAGCTCCACGGCGGCTCCATGCGGTACACGGGACGTTCACGGTACCGCCAGTGGATGACCCACAAGCTCGCCACCTGGCATGCGCAGTTTGGCACCTCGGGGTGCGTCGGGTGCGGACGCTGCGTCGCCTGGTGTCCCGTGGGGATCGACATCACCGAGGAGGCTGCGGCGATCCGCGCCACCGATGGGCTGACCCGCCTCCCGACCGGAGCAACGCCATGAAGACAATCGCCGATCTCCTCGCCGAAGAGAGCCTCTTCCAGGGGTTGGACAAGGTCACTCTCGAATTCGTCGCCGGTTGCGGCCGCAACGTCCACTTCTCCCCCGAGGACCGGATCCTGACCGAGGGCGAGGCGGCCAACACCTTCTACGTGCTGCGCAGCGGCAGCGTCGCGCTCAGCTTCTTCGTGCCCGGGCGGGGCGGGGTGGTGATCGACACGCTGGGCCAGGGCGAGGTGCTCGGCTGGTCCTGGCTCTTCGAGCCCTACCGCTGGCAGTTCGACGCCGAGGCCCGTGAAGAGGTGGCCGCGGTGGCGTTCGACGGTGCCTGCCTGCGCGCCAAGTGCGAGACCGACCCTCACCTCGGTTACGTCCTGACCCAGCGCTTCGCCAAGGTCATCCTGGGACGCCTCCAGTCCGTCCGCCTGAGAGTTCTCGATGTCTATGGCGCTGGCGCTACCGACTGACACCCGCGCCGCGGACGCAATGGTCCCGGTTCCCTACCGGGTGGTCGGACGCGCCCGCGAGACCGCGGACACCATCACGCTCACCCTCGAGCCGGTGGAGAAGGCGATCGCCACGCCCGTCCCCGGCCAGTTCAACATGCTCTACGCCTTCGGCGTCGGCGAGGTGCCGATCTCGGTGAGCGCCATCGACGCGGGGCACCGTCTCCGTCACACGGTGCGCGGCGTGGGCGCCGTGAGCCAGCAGCTCTGTGCCTCCGAGGCCGGGACCGTGATCGGGGTCCGGGGCCCGTTCGGCACCGACTGGGGTGTGGAATCGGCGATGGGCAGCGACGTGCTGGTGGTCGCTGGCGGCATCGGCCTGGCTCCGCTGCGCCCGGTCGTCCACGAGCTGCTGCGCAGCCGCCGCCGCTTTCGGCGGGTCACCGTGCTGGTGGGGGCTCGTGCTCCTGAGGAGATCGTCTTCCGCGGCGAGGTGGCGAGCTGGCAGGCGAGCGCCCGGATCACCGTCCGCACCACCGTCGACTACGCGACCGCCGCCTGGAAGGGCGACGTCGGGGTGGTGCCGACCCTGATCGAGCGGGTCACGATCGACCCTGAGGTCACCACGGTGATGATCTGCGGGCCCGAGGTGATGCTCCGCTTCACCGCCGCCGAGGTGCTCGGGCGGGGCATCGCCGCCGAGCGGGTGCGGGTCTCGATGGAGCGCAACATGCAGTGCGGCATCGGCAGGTGCGGCCACTGCCAGCTCGGGCCGGTGTTGGTCTGCACCCAGGGCCCCGTCCTCCCCTGGTCACGGGTGGGACCGCTGCTCGCCCGGAGGGAGCTGTGATGGCCGCCGACCTGCCCAAGCTCGCCGTCTTCAAGTTCGCCTCCTGCGACGGCTGCCAGCTCTCCCTGCTCGACTGCGAGGACGAGCTGCTCGCGGTCGCGGGCGCCGTCGAGATCGCCAACTTCACCGAGGCCTCCAGCACGGTGGTCGACGGCCCCTACGACGTCTCCCTGGTCGAGGGCTCGGTGACCACCCCCCACGACGCCGAGCGGATCCAGGAGGTCCGACGGGTCTCGCGACACCTGGTGTCGATCGGGGCTTGCGCCACCGCCGGGGGCATCCAGTCGCTGCGCAACTTCACCGCGGTGGACGAGATGGCCTCGGTCGTTTACGCCCACCCCGAGTACCTCTCCACCCTGGAGAGCTCGACGCCGATCTCCGCCCATGTCCCGGTCGACTACGAGCTGCGGGGATGCCCGGTGGACCGTGGCCAGCTGCTGGAGGTGCTAACCGCACTCCTGCGCAAGCGCAAGCCCGACATCCGGGCCAGCAGCGTCTGCCTCCAGTGCAAGCGGCGGGGCAACGTCTGCGTGATGGTCGCCCACGGCACCGCCTGCCTCGGTCCGGTCACCCAGGCCGGGTGCGGCGCCATCTGCCCCAGCTTCGAGCGCGGCTGTTATGGATGCTTCGGGCCGATGGAGACGCCCAACACTGTGTCGCTCGCCTCCGCCCTCCACGCCGGCGGGCTGGACGAAGCGCACGTGATGCGCCTCTTCCGCACCTTCAATGCCACGGCCCCCGCGTTCGAGACGGCCAGCCGGGCCGAGGAGAAGGGGGACGGTCGGCTGTGACCCACAAGATTCGCGATCTGACCGTCGAGGGGCTCGCCCGGGTCGAGGGCGAGGGGGCGATGCACGTGGTGGTGACCGACGGCGAGGTCACCGACGTTCGCCTGCGCATCTACGAGCCGCCTCGCTTCTTCGAGGCCTTCCTGCGCGGCCGGTCCTTCACCGAGCCGCCCGACATTACCGCCCGGATCTGCGGGATCTGCCCCGTGGCCTACCAGATGAGCTCGTGCCAGGCGATCGAGCAGGCCTGCGGGATCACAGTCGACCCCCCACTGCGCGCGCTCCGCCGCCTCCTCTACTGCGGGGAGTGGATCGAGAGCCACGTGCTCCACATCTACTTCCTCCACGCCCCCGACTTCCTGGGCGTCGGTAGCGCCATAGAGCTGGCCCAGACCCACCGCGAACTGGTTGAGAAGGCGCTCAAGCTCAAGAAGATCGGCAACGACCTCATGGAGGTGGTCGGCGGCCGCGCCATCCACCCCATCAACGTCCGCCTGGGCGGCTTCTACCAGGCGCCCACCAAGCGCGAGCTGCTGCCGTTCGTCGAACGGCTGCGCTGGGCCCGCGACGCCTCCCTGGAGACGGTGGAGCTGGTCTCCACCTTCGACTTCCCCGACCTGGAGATCGACCACGAGCTGGTCGCGCTCCACCACCCCGACGAGTACGCCATCACCGAGGGGCGGATCGTCTCCGACGGCGGCCTGGACATCGAGGTGGCCGAGTTCCTGGAGCACTTCGCCGAGGAGCACGTCGAGCGTTCGACCGCGCTCCACGGCCGGATGATCGAGCGGGGCCGCTACCTGGTGGGCCCGCTGGCCCGCTACAGCCTCAACTACGAGCAGCTGCCCGCGGTGGCACGCGAGGCGGCCGAGGCGGCCAAGGGTCTCGGCCGGGTCTGCCGCAACCCCTTCCGGAGCATCCAGGTCCGGGCCGTCGAGACCGTCGCCGCCTGCGACGAGGCGCTCCGGATCATCGAGGGGTACTCAGAGCCGGAGCGGCCGGCGGTGTCGGTCGAGCCACGGGCCGGGACCGGCCACGGCGCCACCGAGGCGCCCCGCGGCCTCCTCTACCACCGCTACTCGATCGACGACGAGGGGCTCATCCAGAACGCCGACATCATCCCCCCCACGGCCCAGAACCAGGACGCGATCGAGGCCGACCTGCGCAAGCTGGTGACCGCCAACCTGGAGCTGGACGACCACGACCTGCAGCATCTCTGCGAGCAGTCGATCCGCAATTACGACCCCTGCATCTCCTGCTCCACTCACTTCCTCGACTTCACCGTCGAGCGGCGATGAGGTGGATGGCCCGGAGGACGCTGGGGCCGTAGCGGGGGGGCCGGACCTGAGCGGACGGCCGGCAGCGGCCCGGAGCGTGGCGCCGTCGGCGCCGCGACGCGTCGTGGTCATCGGCGTCGGCAACTCGATGCGCCGCGACGACGGCGCCGGCATCGCGGTGGTGGAGCGCGCACGGCCGCTGCTGCCCCCCGGTGTGGAGGTGCGCACCCTGAGCGGGGAGGCGACCGCCCTCCTCGACGCCTGGGCGGGGGTCGACCTGGCGCTGGTGGTCGATGCCGTGCGCTGGGATCGTCCACCCCTGGACGGCGTCACCCGGATCGACGCCATCAGCCAACCCCAGATAGTGGGTGGCTGGGGTGCCGCCGCCAGCAGCCACGGCCTCGGCGTCGCCGAGGCGGTCGCCCTGGGACGGACGCTCGACCGGCTGCCGCCGCGTCTCATCCTGCTACTGATCGCCCTCGTCGAGGAGGGCCAGGGAGAGGGCCTCTCCCCCACCGTCGAGGGCTACGTGGACGCCGCGGTGGCCCTGCTCGTCACCGAGATGAGAGCCGGCAGCCTCTAACCCAGCGCCGCCAGCGCCTCCCCGATCGGCGTCGCCACGCAGGTGAACGAGGGCACGTCGCGCACGGTGTGGGTGGACGCCTCGCTGGCCCGCATCTCCTGGACCAGGTCGAGGAAGTCGCTGACCGAATCACTCTCGAAGGCGACCACGAACTCCTGGTCGTCGAGACCGAACGAATACGTCGTGTTGATCTTCACCCCCGGATAGCGGTGGCCCATGGCGATGTGCTCGTCCATCTGGCGCTGCCGCTCCTCGGGCCCGAGCCGGTACCAGGCCCGCGTCTTCACGAAGGGGTAGACGAAGAGGTACCTGCGCTCGGTGGGCAGGATGATGAGCCGGCTGCTCCTCCCCTCCTGGGGCGCGCCGTCCTCGTGCACGTGCCGCTCCACGTAGCTGCTCCGCTTGGTCATCGCGAAGTAGCTGTAGGGCTGCTCGAGGTAGGCGGCCAGCGCGGTCGCGTTGAGCCGGGCGGCCAGCTCCTGGAACTCCTCGAGCCGCTCGCTCACCGACCAGAGCATCAGGTCGGCGTCACCGCGGGTGCCCACCAGGCTGTAGCTGCGCAGGATGACCCCGTCCCGGCCCGCCATCTCTTCTACGACTGCGGCAAACTCGGCGCGGTCCTCGGCGCGCAGCACCGCGGAGCGGCGTCGCCACTCGGGCATCACCCGGTAGAAGGCATAGCGGACAAACTGGCGGGCGCCCGACCCCCGGCGGCTGGCGTCGCGAACGCGTATCTCTCCGGCAACGACGGACAGCTCGGCGTCCCCGCCGGATCCCGCGTGCGCGGAAGCACGAGCGGCCGCAGCCACCCGCTCCTTCGCCGCGGCCTTCCTCTGCGGACTCACGGCTCCATCGTAGCGTCAGGCCGGCGGTGCGCTGCCCCCGCCCGCCTCGTCGAGGGCAGCCTTGCGCAGCAGCCGCTGCTCACGCCGGACCCGCGCCTGGGCCTGACGGCGGATCTCCTGGGGGGTCTCCGCGACCACCGGGGCCACCGGGGTCGGCCGCCCCTCCCGGTCGAGCGCCACGTAGACGAGGTGGGCGCTCGCCACGTGGTGGTGCTTCCCGTCGGGGAGGGTCTCCACGTCCACCCTGACCCCGATCTCCATGGAGGAGCGATGGGCGTCGTTGACCATGGCCCGGACGGTGAGCACGTCGCCGATGAAGACGGGGGCGAGGAAGCTCATCTCGTCGATGGCGGCGGTGACCACCCGGCGGCGGGCGTGCTTGATGGCGGCGATGCCGGCGGCGCCATCGACGAGCCGGAGGATCGTCCCGCCGTGAACGTTGCCGGCGTTGTTGGCATGCTCGATCTCCATCATCTGGCTGAGCACGGTCGCCGAGGCCGACGCCGGCCGCGGGGTGAGGTCCGGCTCGCCCTCGTCGAACTCGGGGAGCGCCAGCGGGATGAATCCGCGTCTCATCGCAGCCAGGCGAGCAGCGCCCGGGTGGCGGTGGAGAGCCCGACCGGGAGCGCGCCCTCGTCGATGTCGAACTCGGAGTGGTGGTGGGGCGGCCGCTCCGAGCGGGCCGGGTCGCCGGCGCCGACCAGGAAGTAGCAGCCGGGAACCCGCTCCAGGAAGCAGGCCATGTCGTCCCCGACGGTGAGCGACCGCGCGAACTCGACGTTGGCCTCGCCGACCGCCTCCACCGCCGCGCGGCGGACGGTCTCAGCGGAGTCGGGGTCGTTGACCACCGGCGGGCAGCCGGCCACCATCTCGAAGTCGACCTGGGCACGCAGCCCCCCGGCCACGGCCCGGGCCACCTCCTCCACCCGCCGCATCAGGCTCGCGCGGAGAGCCTGGTCGGGGGCGCGCACCGTCCCGTCCAGCTGCACCCGCTCTGCGATGACGTTGTGGGCCCGACCGCCCCGGATCATCCCGACGCTCACCACCGCGGACCGGTCGGGGGCGACCTCCCGCGAGACCAGCGTCTGGAGCGCGACCACCACATGGGCGGCGGCAACGACGGAGTCGACGCTGAGGTGGGGAAGTCCGCCGTGCCCACCCGTCCCGCGGATCACCATCCGGAACTCATCGGCGCTGCCGAAGAGCGAGGCCCCCGTCACCGCCACCCGGCCGGTGTCGAGTGGCGTCCAGAGGTGGAGGCCGAGTACCCGCTGGACCCCCTCGATGGCACCCGCCTCGATCATCGGCACCGCGCCGCCGGCGATCTCCTCTGCGGGCTGGAAGCAGAGCCGGAGCGTCCCCCGCCACTGGTCACGCAGGGCGGCCATCACCTCGGCGACGCCGAGCGCGATGGCGACGTGGCCGTCGTGGCCGCAGGCGTGCATGACCCCGGGCACCTCGGAGCGGACCGGCCGGCCGCCCTCGACCTCGTCCACGGGGAGGGCATCCATGTCGGCGCGGTACATGACGGTGGGGCCGGGACCCCCGCCCTGGAGGTCGGCGAGCACCCCGGTGCCGCCGACGCTCTCGCGAACCGTGAAGCCGAGCTCCCGGCAGCGCGCGGCGGCGACCCGGGCGGTCCGGGTCTCCTGATGGGAGAGCTCGGGGTGGCGGTGGAGGTCGCGACGCGTCTCCACCATCCGACCGGCAGCGCCCGCCAGCGCGGCGTCCAGTCGCGGGCTCGGGTCGGGACTCATCCGGCGAGGCCGGGATCGGCCGCGAAGCCCAGCAGGCGGAGCGCAGCCTCGGGAAGGTGGCGGTTGGCGACGGCCTGGTTGGCCCCGGCGGCGACCGCCCGGCGGATCAGACCCTTGTCCTCGTGGTTGCAGAAACCGACGATGGTCGCGGAGGGGTTGCGGCTGCGCAGCCGGGAGATCGCCTCCAGCCGGTCCTCGGCATCGTGGTTGAGGTCCACGAAGAGAAGCGGCACCGGGGGGAGGAGGTCGTCCCTGGTGGCCTCGATCAGACCGACCCCGCCTCCCGAGAGAGCCGAACGGAGGCGGCTGGCCAGCATGAGGTCGGTGCCGAGAAGCGCCGCACGCTGGGTCGAGGCCATCGCCGGCCATCATATGGGCGCACCCCGCCGCCCCGCTGGGCGGAGAGCGCGCGGGCCGCCGACTCGGTGTGGTTGCTGACGTGCCGCAGCGCGACCTGGCGTGGCGCAGGGTAGGGCTGGCCTGTCGGGAGCGGTAGGGCTGGCCTCCCAACAGATTGGTGGGCCGGCCGGCTGGCTCAGCTCGAGCCTTCTTCATAGGCTGGTGGCGTGACGAGCCCGCCGCGGGCGAACGACGGTTCACCAGGAGAAAGAGCAATGCCCGCGATGCGGCTGCAAGGCCTGACCAAGCACTACACCCGCGCCTCCCAGGTGGTCAGGGCCCTGGACGGCGTCTCTCTGGAGATCGAACAGGGAGAGTTCGTCGCCGTCGTCGGCCGCTCCGGCAGCGGCAAGACCACCATGCTCGACTGCGCCGGGTTGCTGATGCGTCCCACCGCCGGCCGGGTGCTGCTCGACGGCGTCGACACCGGAGCGCTGGGCGAGCGCGAGCGCGCGGAACTGCGCAGCCGCCGGATCGGCTTCATCTTCCAGGAGTTCAACCTGCTGCCCACCCTCTCCGCCATGGAGAACGTGCTCCTGCCGCTCCGCTACTCCGGAGCCGACCGCCGGGCGGGCCGGCGCCGCGCGGAGCAGCTCCTCGAGGAGATGGGGCTCGCCGCCCGGGCCTCCCACCGTCCCTCCGAGCTCTCCGGTGGGCAGCAGCAACGGGTGGCGATCGCCCGCTCCCTGATCGGGGAGCCCACCCTGGTGCTCGGGGACGAGCCGATGGGCGAGGTGGACACCGAGACCGCGGAGATGCTGCTCGCCCTGATGCGGCGCATCCATCGCGAGAGCCGGGTCACCTTCCTGATCGTCACCCACGACCTCGACCTCGCCGCCAGGGCGGACCGGATCATCCACCTGCGCGACGGCCACCTGGTCGGCGACGAGCGGGTGGACTGCGCCGTCTCGACGGCAGCCGCCTCGCGAGCTCCCGTCGCTTCCCTCGCGGGCAGGCGGTGACCCGAGATGGAGATCATTCGCAATCTCTGGCGGCGCAAGCTGCGCAGCGCGCTCACCGTCACCGGCATCGTGATGGGCATCTTCGCCCTCACCACCATGGGCGCGATGGCGGAGCACTTCGACGCTCTCATCAACGGTGGCATCACCTACTACGGGAGCAACATCCAGGTCGCCGACGCCAACTCGTCGATCACCTCCGGGTTCGGGGGATACATGTCCCTCTCCACGCTCGCCCAGATCGAGCGGGTCGCCGGCGTGGCCGCAGCGACGCCGTTCGCGAATGAGATAGCCAAGCCGGGAGCGGTGTCGGTGGTCAACATGGGCATCCCCGACTACATCAGCAGCATCGATCCGAACTGGGACCACTACTCCCCTCTCAAGGTCACGCTGGCCCACGGCCGGTGGGTGACCGACGCGTCACGGGGCGAGGTCGACCTCGGCTCCGCATTCGCTGCCGAGTTCCACATGCAGGTGGGGGGCACCATCGCGCTGCCGGTGCGCCCGGCGGACGCCCAGCCGGACTTCGTCAACCACCGCTTCACCGTCGTCGGTGTCCTCGATGAGACCCTCACAGCGCCCGACAGCGCCGCCTACGTCAGCCTGCACGACGCCCAGACGCTGGTCGGAGACAGCCTCCCCTCGGCGCTCGCCGGCCGCGTCGATCCCTACCAGATCATCTCGGGCGTGGCGGTGTATGCCAAGCCGGGGGTCAACCTCGACGCCCTGGCCGAGAGGATCAACGCCGCGGTGCCGACCGTGGAAGCGCTCAAGCCCAGCACCCTGGTCAGCGCCATGAAGTCAGGAGCAGCCGTGTTCACCGTCATGACCACCGCCACCGCGCTGCTCGCGCTCATCATCGGGGGGCTGTCCGTGGTCAACACCATGATCATGTCGGTGAGCGAGCGGGTCCGGGAGATCGGGCTCAAGAAGGCGGTCGGTGCCCGCACCCGCCACATCCTCACCGAGTTCCTCGCCGAGGCCGGCCTGATGGGACTGATCGGCGGCATGGTCGGGTTCCTGCTCGGATTCGCGCTGACGACGCTCCTGGACGCTGGAGACGCGAGCGGGGGCCTCTTCCTGGTGACACCGGGGTTGACCGGGCTCGCGATCGGATTCGCGGTGGCGCTGGGTGCGGTGGCCGGCCTGCTGCCCGCCATTCGCGCGGCTCGGCTGGACCCGGTCGCTGCCCTCAGGGCCCAGTAGGAGGAGGCGCCGGGATCAGGCCGGGCGTGCGCCCGGCGCGGGCTGGGGCACCACGCTGACGGTGACCCCGACCCAGGCGAGCAGGCGGCCCTCGGTCCAGTACTCGACCCGGTAGCGTCCGAGGTCGCCGAACATCGGGGCCATGTGCGTGACCGTGCTGATCAGCACCTCGCCCTGATCGGGAGGGATGGCCTCGGCCGCCTGGAACCTGAGGGTGGCGGCCGGCAGCACCAGCTTGCCGTCGGCGTCGAGCAGGCGCAGCTCGACGGTCTGAACGCTGTGCGAGTCGGCGGTCGTGAAGCGGAAGCCGCCGACGACGTCAAAGGCCACCCGGCCGGGGATTGCGGGGAGGCCCAGGGTGTTGATGCCGCCGCCCAGCACGTAGAGCTTGCCGTCGGGGGGTACCGAGGCGTGGTCGGCGAGGAAGACGAAGGCCATGTCCATGGACGCCGACTCTGGCACGGGGATCCCCCCGGACGTCCGATCTCCCGGACGCCCGCCGGCGGCGAGGACCGCCGATGCACCGGGGCCAATGCTGATACGGTGGGAGCACGGCCACGAGGAGCGGCAGCGGCACGTCGGGAGGTGGAGCATGGGGTACATCCGAGGTTTCATCCATGGAGCCGTCGCGGGCACGCTGATCGGCCTCTGCATCGCCCCGCAGCCGGGCGAGCGCACCCGGGCTCAGCTCCGTGCGTTCGGCAGGGCGGCGCGCGAGGGGGTCGACGCGGCGCAGAGGACGGCCAAGCACGTCGCCCCCGTGGTGGGAGGAGCGGCGTCGCTGGCCCGCGAGCAGATCGAGCGGCGGCGGCACCACGAGGAGCCCGAGGCGGCCTTCCGGACCACCGCGGAGAACGGCCACCGGTAGCGCCTCGCGGCGACGGGGAGCGGCGTCCGGGTCGCTCAGAGCAAGGAGGCGAGGAGCAGGGCGAGGGAGCGCACTGACGTGCGTGACCGAGCGCGCGGACGAGCCGACGCAGCTATGGGCGGCCCCGGGCGCCGCTCAGGCGGTGGGTCGGATGACGCTCGTGGGCCCCTCATCCTCGACCGTGCCCAGCGCGGCGAGGATGGCGAGGACGCCGACCACCAGGTCAAAGATATTGATCGCGAGGGTGAAGTGGAGGTCGAGGATCGACCGGCTGCCCCGGTTGGTGTCGAGGACGAGGAAGCCGACCACCGCCAGGATCAGCAGGACCAGGCCTGCCGCCCCGGTGACGATGCGCCCGATCCTGCGGCTCGCCAGGAAGCCGACGTAGGCGAAGGCAGCCAGCAGGATCAGATCGACGACGTCCCGGGCGTAGGTGAGGTGGAGCTGCATCCCGTCGACGTTGCCGACCGCCTGGCCGTGGGCGACCTGGACGGCGTTGCCCACGAAGAACCCGCCGATGGTGACGACCAGGAACACCACCGTGCAGATCTGAGCGTAGAAGCGTGCCATGAGCGGGCGAATGATACCGAGAGGCCGGGTGCGGTCGCCGCGAGAGTGGCCGTCCGGCCTCAGGAGAGGTCGAGGCGGGCCACCACGGCGGTGACGTTGTCCGTGGCCCCGGCGGCCAGGGCGGCGGCGACCAGCCGTCGCGAGCCCTCCGCGGGGGTCACGTCGCCCCCGGCCAGTCCGGCGATCTGGCCGTCGGTGAGAGGCTCCCAGAGCCCGTCGGTGCAGAGCACCACCACGTCGCCGGAGACCAGGGCCAGCTCGGCCAGGTCGGGCTCCACCGGGTCGCCGAGCAGGGCCCGGGTGACGTAGTTGCGCCGAGGATCACGGCGCGCCGTCTCCGGGTCGAGGGTACCGGCGCGCACCTGCTCACCGGTGACGCTGTGGTCAGAGGTGAGCTGGGTCGCCTCCCCGTCCCGGACGAGATAGGCCCGGCTGTCGCCGGCGTGCGCAAGGGTCAGCCGCCCCCCCTCGACCACGGCAGCCACCATGGTGGTGCCGGGGTTGCCCCCCAGCTGGAGGCGCACCCCCGCGACCGCGGCGTTGGCCACGGCGACCGCTTCACGCAGCCGCTCGTCACCGCCCACCCTGGCCCCGAGCCGATCGGCGGCGCCGGCGACCGCCGCCTCGGCGGCCTCGCGGCCCCCGCTGTGGCCACCCATCCCGTCCGCCAAGATCAGGCCCAGGCCCGTGCTCCCGAGGGGGACGAGCCGGAAGTCGTCCTGGTTCTCGCGCCGCACCGGACCACGGTCGGTGGCCCCGGCCCCGATCAGGCGCCAGGACCCAGCCTGGACGGCGGTCTCCACCCCGCCCTCCGCGCCGGTCACGGCGCTGGTCGCGGAGAGCCGTCCGGCGGTGTCACGACCTCATTGTGCCGTGAAACCTCTGGGGCGCATGCGATCGGAGTGAGGCACAATTGCTCAGGTGCCAGCTGAACGCGCGAGAGCCCACAGCCCGGTGACCACGAAATCCGGAGTGGCGAGTGCCAATGGGGGCGACCCGGACCAGCCCACCCTGGATGTCGTGGTCGGTGGCGGCACGCCCATGCCCGCCGAGCTTCGTGGATCTCCCGCCCCCGCACCGCTCCCCATCACCCCTCCCGAACCGCTCACCGCCGCCACCGCTCCCGAGACGCCTCGCCCCTCCCCCACCCCGTTCAACGTCAACGACGTCCTGATCAACCGCGAGCTCTCCTGGCTCGACTTCAACGCGCGGGTGCTCGCCCAGGCGGAGGACGAGAGCCTCCCGCTGCTGGAGCGGGCGCGCTTCCTCGCCATCGCCAGCCGGGCGCTCGACGAATTCTTCCAGGTCCGGGTCGGCGGCCTCAAGCAGCTGGCGGCGGGCCTCGAGAGCGCCGCCTCCGACCCCCTGGGACCACAGGCCCAGGTCCGGGCGATCCGGCTCAAGGTGGTCGAGCTGTACGCCCGCCAGGCGCGCGCCTTCCTCCAGGGGCTGGTGCCTCAGCTCGACAGCCACGGCATCCGTTTCAGCGACTGGTCCAGCCTGGACGACGACGACAGGGCGTTCCTGGACAAGGTCTTCGAGGAGCGGATCTTCCCGGTGCTGACCCCGCTCGCGGTCGACCCCGGTCACCCCTTCCCCTACATCTCGAGCCTCTCCCTCAACCTGATGGTCGTCGTCGTCGACCCGGCGAGCCACGAGCAGCGGATCGCCCGGATCAAGGTGCCGCCGCTGCTCAGCAGGTTCGTGGTCCTCCCCGATGGCGAGCGTTTCGTGCCCATCGAGCAGGTCATCGCCGCTCACCTCCACCCTCTCTTCGAGGGGATGAGAGTGCTCACCCACCACGTCTTCCGGCTCACCCGCAACGCCGACTACACCATCGACAGCGACGAGGCCGAGGACCTGGTCGAGGCGGTGAGGGCGATCCTCAAGGAGCGGCGCCGCTCGCCGCTCGTGGTCCGCCTCGAGGTGGCCAGCGACATGCCGACCGAGATGGTCGACCTGCTGGCGCGCGAGCTGGAGATCCAGCACCAGGACGTCTACACGGTCTCCGCACCCCTCGACCTCGGCGGCCTCTTCGACGTCTGCAAGCTGGACCGCGCCGACCTGAAGTTCCGTTCCTGGGTGCCGGTGACGCCGCCACGCTTCGCCCACGACCTGGGAGGAGGCGACGGCGACCTCTTCCGGGTGCTGCACGAGGACCAGCTCCTCGTCCACCACCCCTACGACAGCTTCGAACACACCGTCGAGGCCTTCATCGCGCAGGCCGCCGAGGACCCCGCGGTGCTCGCCATCAAGCAGACCCTCTACCGGACCTCGGGACCGGTGAGCCCCATCATCCGTTCGCTCACGCGCGCGGCCGAGGCCGGCAAGCAGGTGGTGGCGATGGTCGAGCTCACCGCCCGTTTCGACGAGCAGAACAACATCAACTGGGCCGAGGTTCTGGAGGACGCCGGCGTCCACGTGGTCTATGGCACGGTCGGCCTCAAGACCCACGCCAAGGTCACGCTGGTGGTTCGCGAGGAGCAGGGGGGGATCCGCCGCTACTGCCACATCGGCACCGGCAACTACAACCGCGACACCGCGCGCAACTATGAGGACCTGGGCCTGCTCACCTCCGACGCCGCCCTGGGCGCCGACGTAGGCGAGCTCTTCAACAGCCTCACCGGCTACAGCCGGCAGGCGCGGTACCGCAAGCTGCTGGTCGCCCCCGACTCGATGCGCCCGGCATTGCTGCGTCTGATCGGGCGCGAGACGGGTCGCGGCGAGGCGGGCCGGATCGTCATCAAGGTCAACAATCTGGTCGATCCGGAGATGATCGCGGCGCTCTGCACCGCCTCACGGGCGGGGGTGCAGATCGACCTGATCGTGCGCAGCATCTGCTGCCTGCGCCCGGGGGTCCCCGGCATCAGCGAGAACATCCGGGTCCGATCGCTCGTCGGCCGCTACCTGGAGCACTCCCGGATCCTCCGCTTTGGTCGTGAGGCGAAGGAGAGCGACTACTACATCAGCTCCGCCGACCTGATGCCCCGCAACCTGGACCGGCGGGTGGAGGCGGCGGTCCCCATCCGCGCCCCCGAGCTGCGGGCCCGGCTCGACCAGGTGCTGGACATCAACCTGAGCGACGACACCCTCGCCTGGGAGCTGGGCTCCGACGGCGAGTGGCGGAGGGCGTCGAAGGGCGCCGGCGTCGACACCCAGGTCCGGCTGCAGGAGGTCGCCCTGCGCCGAGCCGAGGGCAAGAGCTGAGCCCGGCCCTGCCGGTCGAGCGGTGCCAGGTCGACCTCCCGGTGGGCATCGCGTTCCGGCTTCGCCAGCTGAGGTGGGGACGGACGGCCGCGACGCGGATCGAGCGCTTCGAGACCATCCACTGGGACACGCCGGACTTCCGGCTGGCCAGCTGGGACGCAGGACTCCGGTACCGGCGCGGTCGCGGCTGGCGGGTGACCCTCGCCGGCTGGCCGGAGGACCCCGGATTCCGCCGCGTGTTCGTCGACCTCGAAGGGGACCCGGCCTCGCCGCCGGTGGAGGCGCTCCGCCTGCTCAGCCCCTATCTGCGCGGGGACGAGCTCTGCCAGGTCGCGCGTCTCCGGCACCTGGAGACCGGGCGCCGGGTCGGCGAGCTCTGGGCCCTCCACCAGGTGGTGAGCCTGCTGGTGGAGCGCCGGGCGGTGGCGCATGCTCGCCGGGTCAGCCTCCGAAGCCACGGTCCGCTCACCGGAACCCGCCCGGCGCTGGTGGCGCTGCGCAAGGCCGGGGTGGTCGACACGACGGAGCTGCCCCTCCTCGCCGAGCTGGCCGGCCCCGAGGCCGCTCCGGCATGGCGGGATATCCCGCTCGAGCGGAGCAGCAGCGTCACCCAGGCCGTGACCGCGGCACTGCGCGACTACGCGGCCAGATTGGTCCGCAACGAGGCGATCGTCCTCGAGGGGAGCGACCCCGAGGGGGTGCATCAGGCCCGGGTGGCATGCCGCCGGTACCGCTCCGCACTCCAGACCTTCGCCCCCGTGCTCGAGCCCGTGTGGACAGACGAGCTCCGCGCCGAGCTGGGGACGCTGGCGACGGACCTGGGCGCGGTGCGAGACACCGAGGTCCTGCTGATGCGGCTGCGCGCCAGCGCCGCCGCACGCGGCGTCGAGGGCGAGGCGGCCGAGCGGCTGCTGAGCCGCCTGGTCGGTGAGCGGGTGCTGGCACGCGACGTCCTGATATCCGTGGTCGAATCCCATGAGCACGGCGAGCTGCTGGACCGCCTGCTGGCGGCCGCCTCCCACCCGGCCGTGCTGCCGGAGACCGCGGACTACCCGGCCCCCTTCGCCCTGCTGCCCCTGGTGGAGACCAGCTGGCGCAAGCTCGCGCGGCGCGCCGGCCGGCTCGGCGCCCACCCGGGTGACGATGAACTTCACCAGCTCCGCATCGCCGCCAAGAAGTGCCGCTACGCGGTCCTGGCGCTGGTTCCCCTCCTCGGCGACGGTCCCGCGCGCACCGGGGCGCGGCTCGGCACCCTCCAGGACACCCTCGGCGACCAGCACGACGCGGTGGTGGCCGGCAGCTGGCTGCAGGAGGCGGTGCGACGCGCCGCCGACCCCGAGGTAGCGTTCACCGCCGGCGTCCTCTACGGGGTCGAACGAGAGCGCGCCGAGGCCGGCCGAGAGGCCTGGCGGGAGCCGTGGGCAGCGCTCGACCGCAAGAAGGAGTGGAGCTGGATGTGAGCGCCAAAGGAGCACGTTCGGGATCGGGACGGATCCTCCTGGTGCGTCACGCCGATGCGGGCGAGCGGTCGGAGTGGACGGGGCCCGATCGCGACCGGCCGCTCAGCAGCCGCGGCCGGGACCAGTCCGAGCTGCTCGCCGCCGCCCTCGCCCGCAACCCCGTCGAGCGCCTGGTCAGCAGCGGGTACGTCCGCTGCGTCGAGACGTTCGTCCCGCTGGGCGCCAGGCTCGGCCTGCTGACGGAGACGGCCAGCTGGCTCGAAGAGGGGGCGGATCCCGCGAAGGCGCTGGCCGCGCTGCTGGTGGGTGGCTCCGTTGCGGCGTGCAGCCACGGTGACGTGGTGAGCGGCATCCTCTTCGAGCTCTCGGAGCGAGGGATCGCCCTGGGGTCCACCCCGCGGATGCAGAAGGGCTCGACCTGGGTCCTGGATGTCCAGGACGGCCGGGTCAAGTCGGCGCGGTACCTGCCCCCGCCGGATTGAGCCCGGGAGGCAGGCCCCGGGCCACTGGGTGTGGGCGCCGCGAGTGACTCGTTTGCACCCGCTGGAAGATGCTGACCGGCAGGGTGTGGCTGCGCAGAGCGGTTAAGGACTTTTTCGTCCCAAACTCCATGAGAATCAATACCAGTCCCCCGACGGTGGCCCTCCGAATCTGCTCGTCGCACGTTTCGCGCTCATCGACAGATCTGGGCACTAAGACCCGGACTGCAGTCGGACCTTCGGCCCATTGAGTTGCCACTGGCGTTTCCATTCCCCTAAAGTGATCGGAGCGTGCCGACCACCACACCTGACATTGCCCCCATCACCGGCGGCGTGGAGCTCTTCCGGAGCTGTCTTGTCTCGACCCAGTACCCGGGCGTCGAAGCCGCCACCAAGTGGCTCTTCGAGCAGCTGGATGTCGAGTACATCGTCAACCCCGACCAGACCTGCTGCACCGGCCTCGGCTACTACACCGACGTGATCTCCTTCCCGACCACGGTCGCGGTGGCGGCGCGCAACGCGTGTGTGGCGGTGGAGGCGGGCCATCCCATCCAGGCCTTCCTCTGCTCGACGTGCTACGCCGTCAACAAGAAGGCGCGCGACGTCCTGGAGGAGCCCGAGCAGCGCCGCCGGACCAATGACGTCCTCCAGAAGGTCGGTCGCGAGTACGACGACGCGGTCGCGTCCACGGTCCGGCACCACCACGTTCTCGAGATTCTCTGGAGCCGCCACCCCTCCATCCGCGGATTGGTCCGCCGGCGCCTCTGCGGGCTCAAGGTGGCGACCCACCCGGCCTGCCACTACTGCAAGGTCTTCCCCGACGAGGTGCTCGGCGACGGTGAGGACCTGATGCTGCCCGAGGACCTGCTGGAGCCGACGGGTGTCGAGAAGACGGGGTACTACCCGGAGAAGGGGACGCACTGCGGAGCCGGATTCCGTCAGCGATTCGTCAACCCGGGGATGTCGATGGCGGTGACCCGGGAGAAGCTCCGGCGCCTCGCCGAGCAGGGCGTGGACGTCTGCGTCCACATGTGTCCCAACTGCCACATCCAATTCGACCGCTTCCACGACGTGATCTCCCAGACGGCCGGCGAGGACTATCCCTTCGTCCACCTTCACGTGCAGCAGCTGCTGGCCCTGGCGCTGGGCGCGGACCCCGACAAGGTCTGCGGCGTGGAGGCGCACTCGCGGAATCTCGAGCCGCTGCTGGAGCGCATCGGCGCCCGCGATCGGGTGAGCGTGGCGGCGGCGGACGGGAGCGCGGCCGGATGATCGGGCTTCCCGAGCGGGCGGAGCTCGAGGAGGCTGCCGAGGTCCAGGAGGTGAGTGCCGCCGTCCTCGCCGTCGACGGGGAACGGCGTGCCGTCTCCGACCCGGCCGCCGGGCAGCCGGAGAACCCCTACGCCACCCTGGCGGCCAACGCCTTCGCCTCTCCTGCCGGCGACGAATCCGGGCTGCTCGCCCGCATCCTCGGTGACCCGCGGATGCAGCACCACGCCGCGGGGCTGCTCTCCTGCCTGCAGTGCGGGATCTGCACCTCGGGGTGCCCGGCCGCGCGCTTCGGGGACTTCTCGCCGCGCGAGATCTCGCGCCGCGCCTTGCTCGGAGATCCGACCCTGCTCACCGACGATTCGGTGTGGCTCTGCTGCTACTGCTACACCTGCCAGAGCCGCTGCCCGCGGGGCAACTCGGTGGCGGTCATCAACCAGATCATCCGCGGGATGCAGGTCGAGTCCGGGTACGGGCTCAAGCACGTCGCGATGTTCACCGCCTGGACCGAGCAGTTCTACGCGACCGGGCTCGGGGGCTGGCCGCATCAGCTCCTCGACGCCATCGCCGATGCCTGGGGCGACCGCTGGTGGCACCTGGTCGAGCACCTCGACGAGATGCGCGACGAGCTGGGAGTCGGCAGCCTCTACCCCTCCGAGAAGGCGATGGGCGAGCTGCGGGCGATCATGGACGAGACCGGCTCCCGCGAGCGGCTGCAGCCGGTCGCGGCGAGGGACCATCCGGGACAGTAAACCCGATTGGCGGCCCCGGCTCGGTCCCGACCGGCACTGCGTGAGGGCTCGGATCGAGACGCCACCGGCCCCGGCAGCCCCATCTCATGCAACGGGATTGCGGTGATCCGGCGAGTCTGGTGGGCGCGTCTGGCATACTGCGGCACCGTCGGGCAGACCGCGTCCTGACTGCACTCATCCATGAAGAAAGGGAACGAGCCATGGCACCGTTCGGCAAGAGGGGGGCGGGCACGTCATCGACCCCCAGCCGGATCCCGGCTGTCCTCCGGGTCGGAGCGGTGAGCGCACCGTCAACGCCGAGCGGGCCGCATGAGCTGCTGATGTCCGGGATGCTGCTCGGGCCAGGTGGGGCCAACCTCCCGCAGTTCAGGGTCGTCGTGCCGCCCTCCGTCCGGGGACCGAGCCAGGGGATGGAGCTGCAGGCCAACGTCGACTCCGCCAACCTCGACCTCGTCACCCTGACCCTGCCCCCGGGCGTCATTCCCGCCCCCACCCAGCCCTCCCAGAATCCGGGCGGCTGGGACCCCGGACCGGGCGGAGCTCACAATCGTGCACTCGCTGACTGGCTCGCGTCGCAGGGGTTCCTCTCCTCTGACTTCGGGCCGACGCTCGTCGGCCGGCCTGGTCTGGCCGATTGCCTCGACCAGGCCGCTGCCCGCCACGTCTCGGTGGTCCCCCCCGGGGTCGACCTGGCCCTGACCCAGAGCGGCGAGCCCGCCCAGGGCCTGGTCGTGGCGGTTCAGGTGCTGCCGTTCCCGATGCAGCTCCTCCCCTCCCGGCAGGCGGTCATGACCTGGCTCACGCTGATGGTGACACCCGAGTTCGGCTCCCCCTACCAGGTCACGATCCGCATGGGGTTCAGCTCCCCGCAGCGCATGACGGAGCTGGCCACGGTCGGGAGCCACCTCGCGCTCCGCCGGGACCCGGCGAACCGGATGATGGTCACCATCGACTCTCCCCCGGTCTTCACCTGACCCGAGTGCCCTGAGCGCGCCGGCGCGTGGGCCGACCCCCGGCACGGGGGGGTCGACCCACGAAATGGCCGGATCAGGCCGGGAAGAGCCCCTCGACGGAGAGGTAGCGCTCGCCGGTGTCGTAGGTGACGGTGAGGATCTTGGCTCCATCCTTGACCTCGGGGATCTTCTGGGCCACCGCCGCGAGCGCGGCACCCGACGAGACCCCGAGCAGGATCCCCTCCTCCCGAGCGGCGCGGCGCGCGTACTCGGCGGCGTCCTTGGGGTCGACCTGGATCACGCCGTCGAGCAGGTCGAGGCGCAGCACGCCGGGGACGAAGCCGGCGCCGATGCCCTGGATGGTGTGCGGGGAGTGCGTCCCCCCGGAGAGCACCGGCGAGAGGGTCGGCTCGACCGCGAAGACCTTGAGCTGGCTCCACTTGGGCTTGAGCACCTCGGCGATGGCCGTGATGTGGCCCCCTGTCCCAACCCCGGAGATGATGTAGTCGAGACCCTCGGGGAAGTCCTCGGCGATCTCCACGGCGGTGGTGCGCTTGTGGGCCTCGACGTTGGCCTTGTTCTCGAACTGCTGCGGGATCCAGGAGTTCGGGGTCTCCTTCTGCAGCTCCACGGCGCGCGCGATGGCACCCTTCATCCCCAGCTCCCGGGGCGTCAGGTCCAGCTCGGCCCCGTACGCCTTCATGAGGCGGCGGCGCTCGATGGAGAAGGACTCCGGCATGCAGAGGATGAGCCGGTACCCCTTGACCGCGGCGACCAGGGCGAGCCCGATGCCGGTGTTCCCCGAGGTGGGCTCGATGAGCACCGAGCCGGGGCCGATGGTGCCCGCCTTCTCGGCGTCCTCGATCATCCCCAGCGCGATGCGGTCCTTGATGCTGCCGCCCGGGTTGACCCTCTCCTGCTTGGCCCAGACCGTCACGCGGGGGTCGAAGAGCCTGTTGATCCGCACGTGCGGCGTCTTTCCGATGGTCTCGAGAATGCTGTCGTAGGGCATGGGTCAGATTCCTTTCATCAGATGGAGTAATCCGAGTTGTCGAGCGCGTCCAGGACGCTCCGCACCCGGATCTGGCTGGTGTGGTACACGAAGGAGCGGGGCGGCACGCTGGTGGTGAGCCAGACGTTGCCCCCGATCACGCTGTCGTGGCCGACAACGATGTCGCCACCGAGGACGGTGGCGTTGGCGTAGAGGACCACGCGGTCCTCGATGGTGGGGTGACGCTTGGTGCCGGCGGCGGCCTTGCTGACGCTCAGCGCACCGAGGGTCACACCCTGGTAGAGCTTGACCTCGTCGCCGATGATCGCGGTCTCGCCGATGACGATACCGGTCCCGTGGTCGATGCAGAGGGCGCGACCGATGGTGGCCCCGGGATGGATGTCGATGCCGGTGCGGGCATGCGCCACCTCGGCCAGCAGACGCGGGAGAGTGGGCACCCCCAGGCGGTGCAGCTCGTGAGCGATGCGGTGCACCGCGATGGCGAGGAAACCGGGGTAGGCGGCGACCACCTCGTCCAGCGATTCCGCCGCGGGATCGCCGGAGACGATGGCCGTGGCATCGTCCCGCAGCCGCTCATAGATGACCGGCAGCAGGTCGATGAGCTGGTCGGCGACCTCGGTGGAGCGCTGCCGGGGCAGCACGGTGTGAAGCATGCTGTTGAGCTCGGCGCGGAGAAGGGAGACCCTGGCGAGCAGCTGCTCCTCGGTCCTGCTCCCGTCCGCAGAATGCTGCGGGAAGAGCAGACCCACCGCCGAGTCGGCGAACGTCTCGACCCGCCGTCGCGAGGGGAGTCGCTCCCCCTGGGAGCGGCGATGCTCGAGCAGGGTGTGGACCAGCTCGCGATCGCGATCGGTGGAGTCGCTCACCTCCGGACGCTCGCTGACCGCGATCCCCGAGTCACGGGGCGCACGCCGTGGCCCGCCGGCAGGATGGTGGGCCGGGCCCACGCTGCCACCGTCGGTGATCGTCAACGAGTCCATCTCTGCTCCTGCTGAACGTTGGGATGCACGCCGTCATCGGCATGGCATCAAGACCAGGGTCCGCCAAGCCTGGAATGGCCGCGCCGGGCCCGTCCAGGCTCAGATACAGGAGCAGGTGTTGCGCGCACCGAAATCGAGATACAGCCGCCGCGTGGGTAGGTAGCGACGTCCGGGCTGCGCGCTCATCGTGCATTGATGATACACGTGTCCGGTGAAGCGCCCACCCGGGCTGGAGGCTCCACCAACTGCCGAGTCACCGTGCGGCAACGGCCTCACAGGGCGCCCGCGGCGGCCCCGACCAGAACCCCCGCCTCCTCGTACCTGGGCGGCGGCGCCGCCGGCGAGAGGAAGGCGGGCAGCCGCCGGTCGTCCGGCTCGGGCACCACTCCGCCGTCGGCGAGCGTGCGGTACGACCACCGCGGCCCCCGGGTCGCGATCTCGTGGAGCGCCTCGACCAGCCGGTCGACGTCCTCCTCCCGGCTGCCCAGGCCGAGGCTGGCCCGGATGGCCCCGGGAACATCCTTGCCGCAGCCCGGCCGCCACCCCTCCACCCCGCCGGCGAGATGGGAGAGCAGGGGGTGAGCGCAAAACGAGCCGTTTCGCACCCCGATCCCGTACTCGGCGCTCAGGATGGTCGCGACCTCGGCGTGATCGCGGCCAGAGACACTGAAGGCGGCGATGCCGACCCGCTCGGGATGCCCCGGCCAGGTCTGGTAGGTCACCACCCCCGGGATGCCGGCCAGCCGTTCGCGGAGCAGGTCGCCCAGGCGAGCCTCCTGCGCACTGACGGCGTCCATGCCGATCCGCGCCAGCGCCCGGCAGGCGGCCGCCAGTGCAAACGCTCCGACCACGTTCGGAGAGCCGCCCTCGTGGCGGTCCGGGAGATCGGTCCATGCGGCTCCCTGGGCGCTCACCCAGGCGACCGAGCCACCCCCGGCAAGGTAGGGGTCGCTGGTGGCCAGCCAGTCGGTCCGGCCCACCAGCGCGCCGGTGCCAAAGGGCGCATACATCTTGTGCCCGGAGAGGGCGACCCAGTCCAGGTCGAGACCGCCGATGTCCACGGCGCGGTGCGGCGCCAGCTGTGCGCAGTCGACCAGGATGCGCGCGCCGTAGTGGTGGGCGAGCTCCGCGAGCTCGGCGATCGGCCAGACCTCCCCGGTCACGTTGGAGGCACCGGTCACCGCGAGCAGCACGGGCTGCCCCTCCGGGGCCCGGGCCAGGGTCTCGTCGATGTCGGCGAGGAGCTCGGCCGGGCACGCCGGGACGGGCAATTCGACTGCTGAGTGGTATCGCCTCCAGGGGAGGAGGTTGGCGTGGTGCTCGGTCAGGGTGGTGATCACGGTCGTCCTGCGGGGCAGGCATCGGGCCAGCAGGTTGATGGCGTCGGTCGTGTTGCGGGTGAAGATCACGGTGTCATCGGGCCGTCCCCCGAGGAAGGAGCGCACCGCGTCACGGGCTCCCTCGTACGCGGCCGTCGAGACCTGCGATCGGAAGCCCGCGCCCCGGTGGACGCTGCTGTACCAGGGAAGGAGCGCCTGGATCTCCTCCCAGACCTCGACGAGGGCCGGCGCGCTCGCGGCGTAGTCGAGATTGATGTAGCGGGAGCTTCCGCCGCCGACGAGCGGCACCTCGAGCCCGGCTCCCACGACCTGAGAGCCTGCGAATCCCTCGACCATCTCGCTCGCCTCCGGACACTTAGTTGCCTCTCGCGAGGCCACATCCCCTAAACGGAGTGGCACCTTGGATGTCCATCCAGGTTGCCGGGTCCGGCCGGGCGCCGGACCGCTCCTGATGCAAGGCGGAGTCTAGCGCAGAAAGGGCTTCGATTGCCACAAGGGGATCAAGTAGTGATGTATCAATCTCATCGTGCGATGGAAAGAACCCCGCCCACGTGCGGCACGGAGCGGCCCGTACCATGAGTGCCGCGGGTCCTGGTCGGATGCGACCGGTCAGACCCTGAGCAGCAGGCCATCCGGGCGGAGCCCGGGCGAGCATGGAGGGACCAGATGAGTCAGGACACCATCCGCTGGGGGGTCCTCTCCACCGCGGCCATCAGCGACTCGCTGATCCCGGGACTGCTCGGCGCACAGGGGTCCGAGCTGGCCGGGATCGCCTCCAGGTCCCCGGAGAAGGCCTCCGCCGCGGGCGCCCGATGGGGCTGTCCCGGGTACCCCTCGTACGAGGCGCTGCTCGACGACACCTCGATCGACGTCGTCTACATCCCCCTCCCCAACCACCTCCATGCGGAGTGGACGGTGAGGGCGCTGGGGGCGGGCAAGCACGTGCTCTGCGAGAAACCGCTGGCGCTCACGGTCGGCGAGGTCGACCGCATCGCGGATGCCGCGGCGGGCACCGGGCGCCACGTGCTGGAGGCCTTCATGTACCGCCACGCGCCGCGCTGGCGGCGCGCCGTCGAGCTGGTCGCGAGCGGCGCGATCGGGGAGCCACGGGTGGTCCGGGTGGGCTTCGCCTTCTCCCAACCCACCGACCTCGCCAACATCCGCTTCATCCCCGAGGTGGGCGGCGGGATCGTCTGGGACATGGGCTGCTACGCGACCAACATGGCCCGGGGGATCGTGGGGCGGGAGCCGACCGAGGTCTTCGGTTTCGCCGACGTGCGCGACGGGCAGCCCGCCGACACCACGGTCACGGGGGTGATGCGCTTCGGCCCCCGGCTGACCGCCCCGTACTGGGTGAGCTTCGACTTCCACAACCCGTACGCCCAGGTGGAGGTGGTGGGCTCCGACGGCTGGCTGATGCTGCCCGGGACCGGGTTCCGCCACGAGCCGCAGACCAAGCTCCTCCTCCACCGGGGGGACGCCGAGATCTTCACGGACGGCGTCGAGCCCAGCGTCGAGACCTTCCCCTACGTCGACCCCTACCGGCTCGAGGTCGAGCACCTCGCCGATGCCATTCGGGGCCGGGTCCCGCTCGCGTATGACCCGGCCGATGCCCGCGCCAACACCGCCGTCCTCGTGGCCATGCACGCCTCCATCGCCCGTGGCCTGCCCGTCCCAGTGGCCGGCGGCTGAGCGCACCCGGGTACGCAAGCGTACCCACCGAATTCTTTGTCCATGGCAAGCTGTGGATAACTGCCTGAATCGCCCTCTGGCACTGAGGGCGTGAAGTCAATCGGTAGGCTGGCCGGTGCTTCGGTGGGGGGACCCTGATGCCCAGAGGACGTCCGTCCGACAAGGGCTCTCGACGCCTGTCGGACCGCTTCGCGGATCTGATGTTCTCGCCGGCCGACGCCCTCGCCGTCACCGACGACAGCGGGGTCTTCACCTCCATCTCGCCCTCCTCCATGCCACTCCTCGGCTACGCCCCGGAGGAGCTCATCGGCAAGCGCATGAGCGTGCTGATCCACCGCGACGACCGGAGCATCGCCGGCACGGCCCGCCGGCGGATGGCGCGCTCCGGCGAGATCGAGAACGTCAGCCTCCGACTCCGGCGCAAGGACGGCACCTACGCCTGGCTCGAATGTCGGAGCCGCCCCGTGATCAACCCCACGACGGGCACGGTGGATCAGACCCAGCTGGCGCTCCACGACATCGGGGATCGGGTCGAGGCCCAGCAGGAGATGGAGCGCAGCGCCCTCACCGACTCGGTGACCGGCCTCGCCAACCGGACGCTCCTCATCGACCGGCTCAACCAGGCATTGCGGGGTCTGAAGCGCAATGCCGGCCTGGTCGGGGTTCTCATGCTCGACCTCGACCACTTCAAGGTGATCAACGACACCCTGGGCCACGCTGCCGGTGACGCCGTGCTCGTCAGCACGGCACGGCGGCTGCAGGCCGGCGCCCGGCCTGACGACACCGTCGCCAGATTCGGCGGCGACGAGTTTGTCGTCGTGGTGCCGGGCCTGGTCGCGTTCGCCGACCTGGCCGCCTGTGCCGAGCGCATCGTGACCGAGCTCCGCGAGCCCCACGTGGTGGGCGGCGAGGAGGTCGTCGCCACGGTGAGCGTCGGCATCGCGGCCACCTCTCGGCCCGACCACCTGCCCGACGACCTTCTCCGCGAGGCCGACCTGGCGATGTACCGGGCCAAGGACCGCGGGCGGGATCGCCACGAAATCTACGGAGAGGCGCTGCAGGCGCGAGCTGCCCAGCGCCTGGTGACCGAGCGGGTGCTCCGTCACGCCATGTCCGCGGGCCACCTGAACGTCCGGTACCAGCCCATCACCGATCTCGCCGCCGGCACCGCCGTCGAAGCCGAGGCGCTGCTGCGGTGCGCCGCCATCGACCGCGGCCATTCGATGCCGGAGCCATACCTCGCCGTGGCCGAGGAGTCCGGGCTGCTGCCCGTCATCGACGAGTGGGTGCGCGCGACGGCCTTCGCCCAGCTGGCCAGACTGCGCGCGAGCCTCGGAGACGGCGGTCTCCAACGGATCGCCATGAATGTGACCGCGCGCGAGCTGGTCGGTGCCGACTTCCCGTCGCGGCTGGCAGAGGACCTGGCCAGGGCGGGGCTTGCCGGAAAGGACCTCTCGGTTGAGGTGACCGAGCAGGTGGTTCTGCAAACCTCCAACTCCGCGATCAGGGCGCTCGTCGAGCTCCGGGGCATCGGCGTGCACATCGGCCTGGACGACTTCGGCACCGGATTCTCTTCCCTCACCCACCTCCAGGCCCTGCCTCTCGACTTCATCAAGGTCGACCGCAGCTTCGTGAAGCGCATCGCCGTCGATGCCCGCAGCCGCGCGATCGTAGCCGCGATCATCGACCTCGCTCATGCCCTCGGTCTCACGGTGGTGGCCGAGGGCATCGAGACGCAGGCTCAGCTCCTTCTGCTTCGCGGCTTCGGGTGCGATCTGGGGCAGGGATACCTCTTTGCCCGCGCCCTGAGCTCGTCGGCACTCGCCAGCTTCCTCGACGACGGGGTCGCTTCCCGCGCCGTGGTTGGCAGGAAGGCCTGACCGCACCCGTCGCCAGCGAGGATCGGGACGATCCATCGGCCCAGGTCGAGGGGGACTTCCGGCCTGATGTTTGTGACCGTATCGGGACGTTGACAGCAATTGAAGCGCCCTGCTACCGTCACCCCCCAAATCCGGGGATAGCCGCCGAGTCATACCCGGAGATGGCCGCGGGGATTGGGGAGCTGACATGAGCGTACTCGCAGGTGGATCAGGCGCACCCGCACTTGGACTGAGGCGCGGAGCCATCGGCCTCCGCGAGGTCCTCTTCCAGAGCATCACCGACATGGCCCCGGGAGCCGCGATCGCGGCCTCCATCCCGGCGGGCGTGTACTTCGCGGGCGGATCGCTCCCCCTCTCGGTCGTCCTCGCCCTGGTCGCCTGCCTGCTCTGTGCCTCCTGCGTCGGCGAGCTGGCCCGGGAGCTCCCCTCCGCGGGGGGACTGGGCACCTACACCGCCCGCGGCCTGCACCCCTCGCTGGGCTTCCTGGTCAACTGGGCGTACGTGGCGGCAGCCGGGCTGATCCCGGCCCTGGTCCTGCTGCAGCTCGGCTCGACGACGGCCGCAACCGTGCACGAGTACGCCAGCTGGTTCTCGCTCAACCTCTGGTGGATCTTCAGCGTCATCGGTGCGCTGATCGTCCTGGCCGCCGGCTACTACGGCATCCGCACCTCGGCCCGGATGGGCACCATCCTGGGGTCCTTCGAGATCGTCGTCTTTGTGGTGCTGGCCATTCTCTTCGTGGTCAAGGCGGGCGACCACAACACCCTGAGCGTCTTCACCGCCAAGTACACCCCGAGCGGCTTCCGCGGCATCAGCGGGATCTTCGCCGGGTCGGTCTTCACCATCCTCGCCTTCGGAGGCTTCGAGGGCGCCGCGCCGCTCGGCGAGGAGGCCAAGGATCCCCGCAAGACAGTGCGCCGCGCCGTCCTCGGCGCGACCCTCGGCGTCGGCCTCATCTACGTCTTCACCACCTACGCCGCCGACGTGGTCTTCGGCCCCGGACGGTTCGTCAACTTCACCAGCTCGGGCCCCAGCTCCTGGGAGGGCATCGCCACCGCCTCCTACGGGATCTTCTGGCTCCTCGTCTTCCTCGCCATCGTCAACTCCACGATCGCCAACTCCAACGCCGGCGTCACCGCCTCCAGCCGGACCGCCTTCGCCATGGGCCGGGTCGGGGCCTTTCCCCACTTCCTCGCCAAGGTGCATCCGCGCCACCGGACCCCGCAGTGGGCGCTGCTGGCCGCCTTCGTCGTCACCATCGGGGTGACCCTGGGGCTGGGCCTGCACTTCAACCCCTTCAACGCCTTCAACATGGTGGGGACCGGGATCGTGGTCCTGCTCGTCGCCATCTACCTGGTCGTCAACGCCGCCTGCATCGGCTACTTCTGGAAGAAGAACGGGCGGCAGATCAACTGGTTCCTGCACGTCATCGTGCCCGTGCTCGGCATCATCGTCTTCCTCCCCGCCTGGTTCAGCGGGGCCGGCGTCCCGGTGTTCTCGTTCATCACGCCGCTGCCCGCGCCGCTCTCCTACATGGGCCCCGCCATGGGGGTCTGGATGCTCCTCGGGGTCGGCTACATGCTCTACCTCTACCGGACGCAGCCTCAGTGCGTCGAGGAGGTGGGCACCATCCACCTGGACCTCGAGGCGCAGATCGAGGATGAGGAGGCCGTCGCATGAGCAGCCTGGAAGTCCTCTCCTTCACTCCCACGCCGGTGCAGTACGCCTGGACCTTCGGAGGAGCGGCCCCGCTGGCACGCATCCGGCCCGGGACGGTGCTGCGCGTCTTCACCGAGGACTGCTACGCCGGCCGGGTGCGCAGCGAGAAGGACCTGGTCTCCGAGGTCTGCGACTTCCCCTTCCTCAACCCCCAGACCGGCCCCTTCTACATCGAGGGGGCCGAGGTCGGGGACACGGTCGCCGTGCACTTCATCGACATCGAGCCGGCCCGGGACTGGGCGGCGTCCACCACCGTGCCGCTCTTCGGGGCGCTGACCGCGACCCACGCGACCGCGCTCCTCCACGAGGCGCTCCCCGAGATCGTCTGGATCTGGGAGCTCGACCGCAAGGCACGGACCTGCATCTTCCGGGCCCACTCCGGCGACTTCACGACAGCATTCCCCCTGGAGCCGATGCACGGGACAGTCGGGGTGGCACCGGCCAGTTTGGAGGTGCGCTCCGCACTGGTCCCCGATGCATTCGGGGGCAACATGGACACGCCCGAGATGAGGGCGGGGGTCACCTGCTACCTCGGGGTCAACGTCGAGGGGGCCCTGCTCTCGCTGGGAGACGGCCACGCCCGCCAGGGCGAGGGCGAGACCTGCGGGGTGGCGGTCGAGTGCGCCATGAACACGGTGATCGCCGTCGACCTGATCAAGGGCCGCCCCTGCCCCTGGCCCCGGATCGAGTCCGAGACCCACATCATCTCGACGGGTTCGGCGCGTCCCCTGGAGGACGCCTTCCGGATCGCCCAGGCGGACCTGGTCCACTGGCTGGCCGAGGACTACGGCCTGGAGACGATGGACGCGTACCAGCTGGTGACCCAGGGGGTGCTCTCCCCTCTCGCCAACGTCTGCGACACCAACTACACGTCGGTCGCCAAGTTCCCCAAGCAGCACCTCCCCAGGGCGGACGCCATGGGCGGCGCCGACGCCAGGCTCCGCAGCATCGCGGCCGAGTACCGGCGGATGCATCCCTGAGATCATCTCCTCGGGCTGAGCCAACGAGCCACCGCCGCGGGGCGGCACCAGGAGGGACGCCGTGAACGAGCCGACGGACGCACCGGTCGCCGGAGCCGCTCACCGCGCGCTGGCGGTGGTCACCGGAGCCAGTGCCGGGATCGGCGAGGCGATCGCGACGCGCCTGGCCGATGAGGGCTTTCGCCTCATCCTCGGAGCGCGGCGCGAGGACCGTCTCCAGGAGGTCGCCACCCGGCTGGGCGCGGAGGCCAGGGTGCTGGACGTCAGCGACGAGGCCAGCGTCGCCGCCTTCTGCGCCGGGATCGACCAGCTCGAGGTGCTGGTCAACAACGCCGGCGGGGCGCGGGGCCTGGACCCACTGGCCACCGCCCGCAGCGACACCTGGCGCTGGATGTGGGAGGTCAACGTGCTCGGCCTCATGCAGATGACCCGTGCCCTGCTGCCCGCGCTGGAGGCCTCGGGACGCGGCCATATCGTGAACGTCTCCTCCACCGCCGGCATCGAGGTGTACGAGGGCGGGAGCGGCTACACCAGCGTCAAGCACGGAGTCCACGCCATCAGCAAGACGCTGCGGCTGGAGCTGGCCGGGCGCCCGATCCGGGTCACCGAGGTGTTGCCCGGGATGGTGGAGACCGACTTCAGTCTCAATCGCTTCGAGGGCGACGCGGCACGGGCCGCGGGGGTGTACCAGGGCGTGACCCCGCTCACGGCCGCGGACGTCGCCGACGTGGTGGCCTTTGCGGTCACCCGGCCGGCCCACGTCAACCTCGACGAGATCGTGATGCGACCGCTCCAGCAGGCCTCGGCCTACAAGATGGTGCGGCGCAGCTGAGGCGAGCCCGGCTCCGGGCGGGCTGAGGGCAGCCTGCGCTGGGCAGGCGAGACGGCATCGGGCACGGCCCGGCCCGCTCAGGTGCCGTCCAGCACCCGCATCATCAGGTCCCGGTTTCTCTCGTTCGGCTCCACGAGCATCGCCGCCCGCAGCGCCTCCGTGAGGTCCGGTCCCCACGTGCGTCTGTCCCATCCGCCGAGCACCCGCGCGGCGACACCCCGATTGCGGATGACGGGGCTTCTCAGAGCGGCCAGGACGAAGGGCCGTCCCATCCCCGGGTGTTTGGTGACCGCGTTGAGAACGGTCTCCACCGCCCGGTGCCGCTCGAACTGACGCCCAAGGCCCAGCTCCAGACCCGGACCGGTGGCGATGAGCTCAGGCTGGATCCGCTCCTCGGCAAGCCGCACCACCGCAGCCATCTGCTCACCGTTCGCCTGCCGGAGGACGCTCGTCCAATGCCAACCATTCAGCCAGTCCCCCTGCTCGAGACGAGCCATGTGGGCCTCGAACGTGCTGATGCCGAGCAGCTGCGCGGCACGATCGGCAGCCGCGAAGAGTCGACGATCCGGGCTCGAGAGCTGCGCCACCACCAGGGGTTCCCATCGCTCCGGAGCGAGGATCTCCGTCGCTGTGGCGATCAGCCGCTGGCGAAGGGATGAGGGCCATCGTGCTCCCGCGGTCCCCCTCCACTGGTCACGCGGCCGGGTCAGGAAGGCGTGAATCTCACCAACGGCGAGGAGGTCGTCCACGTCTGTCGCCATCCGCTGCGCATGCCGGAGGTAGCGCTCGGTGGCGAGGGGGGCGTCTCGATAATTGGCGATGCCCTTGTACGGTGACCCGATGAGGGCGACCAGCAGGTCCCCGGCCCCCCGGAAGAGACCCCGATCGATCTGCGGCTCACCGAGAGCGCCGGCCAGATCGGCGCCGGTCGCCACCAGGTGGGCCACCTCCGTGCCCTCCACCCGGTTGCGAAACCCCTCGCGCAGCAGCCAGGCGGTGATCTCCGGCTCGAGATCGGTGCCAAGCCTGCGGACCGCCTGGATCCGACCCCACCCGGTGGTGGCCTGCGCCAGCTCCCAGACGGCGCGACGCGCCTGCCTCGGAGGCAGGAGGTTGCGCAGCGCCACCACCGCGTAGAGGGTGAACTCGTCGTGCCTGCCGACCGCCATCAGCAGGTCGACGTCCTGCGCCGTCCCGGCCAGGTTCAGGAGGGCGATGCCGACCTTGACCGGGTTGCGGTCGGGCGCGAGGCGCGCCAGCCAGAGGGCGAGCAGGCGGAGGCGGCCCTTGGGAAGCCGCCTGGTCCGCCGCAGCCGGGTCAGCATCGTGTCGATGTAATCGAGCGCGTTCTCGGCGACCAGCCGCTGATAGAGGGCGGCCAGGGTGGGCTCCGAGGGTTGCACTCCGGTGACCGCGTCGATGATCAGGTCACCGACCTCGGATGACGTGTCGGTGCCGCCCTCTCGCGCGATCACCGCGTCCCAGGTCCCCGCGGCATACGCGACCGTGCCCGGCGCCCACCTCCGTTCGTCGTCGGGCAGGCTGGGAAAGGCGTCCATCTCCGTCGGGCGTCCCTCGACGATCCAGCTGTGGATGGACTGCCCTACCGCTCCGGGAATCGCCTCGGGAAGGCCCCACTCCAAGGGTGGCAAGCGCAGCACGTATCCATCGTATCGGCCCCCGATGGGGTGCCAGGAGCTCCCCTAGCTCTTCTCCCCGCCCAGGAAGCCGACGATGACGCCGAAGATGGTCGTCGAGAGCGCAAAGAGGGTGGTGTAGGAGTTGGTCAGCTTGAGGGCGTCGGTGGTGATCCCGGCCGCCAGGAGCAGCAGGAAGATGCCGAGCGCGACCAGGAACCGCCCGGTGTTGAACGTGGCCCCGCCGAGGAGCTGATTGGTCAGGTCGGCGGCGCTGCTGCTCGCCTGAGCGTCGGCGGCCGCCGGCGAGGGCGGCTTGGTGGCAAGCGCCTTGCTGACCGCGTTGACCACCGGCTGGAGCTGGCCCGCCATCTGCACGGAGAGGGTCTTGCCCTGCTCCGCGCTGGCCGGGGGCTCCGCCGTCAGGGCGGTTCGCAGCAGCTGGGTCAGTGCCGGATCGGCCTGTCGCTCAAAGAAGACGCCCATGACGCTCTGCCCTCCACTCACGCGCGGCCACGCCGCCGCGGGGGCTCTCACCCGCGGCCGGCACGCTCCCTGCGTTTCTATCACGCAGAGCCGGGTGGCGCCAGCCTCTAGGAGGCAGGCGCCCGTCTAGTGAGCGACACCCTGATGAGGTTGCCGGCCAGAAGGCAGACCCACAGCTGGCAGACGACCACCAGGCTCCTCTCGGCGAGGCCCTGCCCGACACCCACGAACAGTGCGATGGCGAGCAGGCCGTACAGGGCCGGCGTCACCACCCCCGCGACCAGCAGGACCGGCCGGAGACTCTTCCAGCCAGGCAGCGAGGTCACCCGCCGTGCCAGCGGAAACGGGGTGATCGCCAGCACCCAGAGGGCCAACCCGCTGAGGAGCGCGTCGGTCAGACCGCCCGCGCTCAGCAGCTGCGTGGTCGCGGTGCAGCCCGGAGATGAGAGCTGACACGAGATGAGCGGGAAGGAGTTGCCGAGGGCGAGGCAGGAGAGGCCGATCTTCCACGCCGCGGCCGAGCCGACATCCGCCAGCGCGGGCCGCAACCCGAAGAGGGCGAAGCCACAGGTGCCGAGCCCGCCGATGGCAAAGCACAGGACCGGGAACCAGACGTGTGGCGCGGTCGCCGCCTGCAGGTCGCTGATCGTGTCCGTCACGGGGCTGTACCTCGGCCCCTGCCAGGTCTCGGCGATCACCCATCCGGCCGCGAAGACGAGCTGTGCCAGCAGACCGACGAACCCCCAGATGAAGGCCTGCCGGCTACGCTCACCCTCCGGCCGGAGGACAGCCACGGTGGTCACGCTCTCATCCCGCGCTCGGACTAGATCCAACGGCGCACCCGAGCACGGTATGCGTCATACGCGGGCCCGAAGGCTCGGAGGGAGGCCTGGCTCACCGCGAGGCCTCCACTGTCCCGGGATCCGGACCGGAGTCCTGCGCCCAGCGGGGACGCCGGGTGCGCGGGCTCTTCGGCTCGGCGGTGGCGTGCTTGTCGACCTCCAGCCGCTCGAGGAGGCGGGTGAGGGTCACGACGTCAGCGGTGTCCCAGCCGGCCACGAAGGAGGCGAACCGAGCCACGCCGACCTCCTGAAGCATGCGCATCTCCTCGTAACCCCGGGCGGTCAGGGAGACCAGGCACGACCGATGGTCGGCAGGATCACGCGTCACCGCCACGAAGCCCTCCTCTTCCAACTCCTGCACGTGCCGGGTGACGAGCGA
>Ga0187851_10000730_pt1 | contig 32970 bp, 22 predicted proteins | sample June2016WEW_6_10_FD_132997 | JGI IMG/M metagenome (GOLD analysis project Ga0187851, IMG submission 132997) | Peatland microbial communities from SPRUCE experiment site at the Marcell Experimental Forest, Minnesota, USA - June2016WEW_6_10 | ecosystem: Environmental > Terrestrial > Soil >...
CACGCTCCAAGATGAGATCTCCCTGAAGGGCCCAGGAAGACGACCTGGTTGATAGGCTGGATGTGGAAGTGCAGTGATGCGCGTAGCTTACCAGTACTAATCGCCCGTTTGGCTTGTCCATAGAATTAACTCCGCGCAGTAAGTAAGTGCGGATACTCTTCTAACAAGCCTTGTAAGACCAATCAATTTCGTTTCCCGAGCGCGCCGGTCACGCGCGTTCGGTAATCTTGTTGGCGCCAGATTGCACGTCGCGTTCCTGTCCGGCCCGGGAGAAACCATCCGGGACAAATCAGACGTCGCGACCTGCTGCGGGGAACCACCCGCCAAGCGCCATCCAAGTTGAGGCGGTTTGAAGGCGTGAGACGCGAAAGCGCCGCGAGCCTTCAGCCGAAATCCTGAGCGCATGGCGCGAAGGATCTGCGGTTTTCGCCTCTGTCGACTTGCCGGTGACCATACTGCGAGGGATCACCCGTTCCCATCCCGAACACGGAAGTTAAGCCTCGCTGGGCCGATGGTACTGCACGGGCAACCGTGTGGGAGATTAGGTGATCGCCGGCAATAAATTCAAAAGGCCATCCTGAAAAGGATGGCTTTTTTGTTTTTGGGAGAGTCGCAGGCTCAGCAGGATCCAATTTGATAAAGTTCTAGCCATGTTCCAAGCTGCCCGGCCCGCCAAGGTTATATGCGCCGCACTTTTTGGAGCTTCCGCGACCATCACGGTGTCGCAGGCTCCATTCGTGAAGACAACATACGGCGTATCGCCCGCAAAGGAAACGTTGTGGGCGACGATGCATGAACCTCTGTCAGACGCGGACATCGCAAAGGTAAATCTCGAACTCTTCGCCAAAGGGAATAAGGACGCAGCTTGGGAACTAGGCCTCGCCTACATGCAGGGGCTTGGCGTTCCAGAAGACCCTGTCAAGGCCGAACAAATGTTCCGCATTGGTGCGATCGATGCTGACAAAAAGGGAATGGTGGGTATGTTCTATGCCCATGGATACTTCCCACAGGACCTTGATGCTGTTGAGCGTTGGTAGATGATTCGCGAGCACCTGCTGAACCCGGCGGAGATGCGTGCGCCGTATGGCTTTCGCAGTCTGTCGAAGAGCGACGCCGACTACAACAACGCCGCGATGATCGTCCCCTATTCCAATTGGCGTGGGCCCATATGGATCAATGCCAACTATCTCGATTGGATTGTGCTGCGCCGGTATGGATTCTCCGCCGAATCCCGTTGGCTGGCTGAAACGTTGGCTGCCATGTTGCGCCGCGATATTGCGACGTGGGGTTCGATGCACGAGGACTACAACGCGGAGACAGGTGACGGACTCGCTCCCACGCCGGAGCAATCGTCCGGCGGCAAGTTTGCCGGGTTCGTGGGCTGGAACCTGCTTGCCGAAGATATGCTGCAGTGCGAGACGACGGGGCAGCATTGCATGACAATGGAGATTCCACGGGGGAATTGACGGCGCACCCATCAACGCACCCAGAAAGGAATCTCGCGGGCGATGATCTAACCTGCCGGGGAACGATCTGGCCCATCCTGCCAGAGCCAGGTGTTATGTCAGGGCCAGATTCATGTTGCTGATGGCCTCGTCGATCTCCTGCGTGCTCTTAAAGCCGACGGTGGCGGAGTCCACGCCCGCGTTCTGGAAAGCGAATCTCATCGCCTTCACGCGGTCGTCGCGGCTGTGCTCGAACTGGCCCCCGCCGCACAGCTTCATGCCGATCACACCCAACCCTTCCTTCTTCAACTGGTGGATGTGATCGACCACCTCGCTCACGTTGTCGGGGTGATTGATGTCTTCATAGGTCGGTCCGTCCATCCGCGCGCCATTGTGATTGATGCGGATCAATCCCACATCGAGCCATGTGGTGCCCGGCATTTGCCGCAGCGCCGGCAGCCCGTGTACTGAGGCGCCATGGGTGCGGATAATCTTCCTCTGCTGCGCGTCAAGAATACCGGCCTGCCACCGCTTTGTGGTCTCGGGCCAGTCAGCCGAGTGCTGCCAGTGCAGGAGCATGATGTCGAAGTAGTCGGTCTGCGAAGTGTGCCTCAACTCGTCGAACTTCTTCTGCGGGTCAATGCCTTCGTGAAACGTCGTCACTTTGCTCATCAGTTGATAGCTGTCGCGCGGCAAGCCTTTCAGCGCCTCGCCTAGCATCCCGGGAGTCTGGTAGGCCTCAGCCGTCTCGAAGAACCGGACGCCGCGGTCGTACGCGTAGTGCACCAACCGCGTGAACTCCTGCTGCCCCAGCGCGGCCTGCACCGCGCCGCTGTCCGTCCCGGTCCCGAAGGCCAGCCGTGTTACCTCCATCTTTGAGCGGCCCAGCACCACGGTATCGGTTGCGGTGAGCTTGGCGGCGGCCAGTGGGTGAGTTCCTACGGCCGCCATGGCTCCGGCGGCCAGACCCGTTTTGAGGAAACTACGCCGTGTGGTTGGGTTCATTTCGACCTCCGCGGCTCAAGCCAGTGGGCGAGCCGGATGAGTGGATGTTAGCACGCAGCGGCCGCGGTGGCCGCAAACAACCCCTGGCCGCGTGCCTGGCCCGAGAACCGGCTGCTCCCATTCAATTACTGGGTTCTCGCCTCACTCCACCGTCACGCTCTTGGCCAGGTTGCGGGGCTGGTCGACGTCGCAGCCGCGGCGGACGGCGATGTAGTAAGCCAGCAACTGCAGCGGCACGATTTCGATGAGCGGAGAGAGCAGCTCGGGCGTGTGCGGAATATAGATGACGTGCTCGACGAGGCCGCCGATGGTCGAGTCGCCTTGGGTGGCGACGGCGATGACTCGACCACTACGTGCGGTGACTTCCTGAATATTGGAGAGCGTCTTGTCATAGCGCAGCTTTGACGCGGGATCGAATTTGTCCTGGGTGGCGAGCACGACGACAGGAAGCGTTTCGTCGATCAGCGCGTTCGGCCCGTGCTTCATCTCGCCCGCCGGATAGCCTTCCGCGTGGATATAGGAAATCTCTTTGAGCTTCAGCGCGCCCTCGAGTGCGATGGGGAAGTGGATGCCGCGGCCGAGATAGAGAAAGTCGCGCGAGTTCGCGAAATCCTTTGCGAGTTCCTCGCACTGCACAGATGTAGAGCGCAGGACTTCTTCGATCTTTGCAGGAATGCGGCCGAGTTCTTCGATGTAGCCGACGGAGTGCTCCTTGTCGAGCCGGCCGCGAAGCTGTCCCAGCTTCATGGCCAGCAAGAACAGGGCGGCGAGCTGCGAGGTGAAGGCCTTGGTCGAGGCGACGCCGATTTCAGGGCCGGCATGGGTGTAGATGGCGCCGTGCGCTTCGCGGGCGACCATGGCGCCGACGACGTTGCAGATGGCAACGGTCTTGGAGCCCAGCGCTTTCATCTCGCGCTGCGCAGCGAGGGTGTCGGCGGTTTCGCCGGACTGGGTGATCAGCAGGCCGAGAGCGTTGCGATCGGGGATGGGATTGCGGTAGCGGTACTCGCTGGCGTAGTCGACGTCGACGGGCAGGCGGGCGAGGCGCTCGATCATGTATTTGCCGGTGAGCGCAGCGTGCCAACTGGTGCCGCAGGCGGCGATGTTGATGCTGGAGGCGGCAGCGAGCTCTTCGTCGGAAATCTCCATTTCGCCAAGGAAGATTTTGCCGGAATCGAGAGAGACGCGGCCTAGGGTGGTGTCGGTGATGGCGCGCGGCTGCTCCCAGATTTCCTTGAGCATGAAGTGCTTATAGCCGCCTTTTTCCGCCTGGATGGGATCCCATGAAATGCGCGTCAGTTCGCGCTGAATCGGACGGCCGTCGAAGTCAGTGAGGGTGACGCCGGCAGGAGTGAGAATCGCCATATCGCCGTCGGCGAGGAAATAGACATTGCGCGTGTGGTGCAGAATGCCGGGAACGTCGGAGGCGATGAAAGACTCGCCTTCGCCGACGCCGATGATGACGGGAGGGCCGAGACGCGCGGCAACAATCTTGTCTGGCTCGAGCGCAGAGAGCACACCGAGAGCGAATGCGCCGGTGAGGCGCTTGACGGCTCGGCGAACCGCTTCTTCGAGCAAGATCGGGTGACCTGCGGATTCAGCTTCCTTCTGCAACTGCTCGATGAGGTGAGCGATGACCTCGGTGTCGGTTTCGGTGACGAACTTGTGGCCCTGCGCGGCGAGCTCGTGTTTCAGTTCCAGATAATTTTCGACGATGCCGTTGTGGACGACTACGATGCGTCCGGTGCAGTCGCGATGGGGGTGGGCATTTTCTTCGGTGGGCCGGCCGTGGGTGGCCCAGCGAGTGTGACCGATGCCGAAGGTGCCATCAAGGGGGTGGTCGCGGAGTACGGTTTCAAGATTGGAGAGCTTGCCGGGAGCGCGCGCGACCTCGAGTTTAGAAGATGACGGGCTGCCCACGGCGATGCCCGCCGAGTCGTAGCCTCGGTATTCGAGGCGCCGCAGGCCCTCGATAATGACTGGAACCACTTTCTTCGGACCAACATAGCCGACGATTCCGCACATGTATCGATTTTAAGGGATCAGGGATCAGGGATCAGGGATCAGGGGTCAGGGGGTCAGGGATCAGGGAACAGGGTAGTGAAGAAAGTGAAGTGAGTGAAGCGATTGAAGAGGTGAAGAAAGTGAAGTCAGTGAGGTGAGTGAAGAGCCGGTGAGCTCAGATGTCATCGTCGTTATCCTCATCCTCGCCGTCGTCGCCATCCTCATCATCGTCGTCTTCGTCGGCTTCGTCACCTTCGTCTTCATAATCGTCGAGTTCGTATTTGATTTCCTTGGGGGCGAGTTCCTGGCCCTCTTCCGTGCAATCGAGAGACCGGATGGTCTTGATGGGGATTGCCCAATTGGTGCGATCGACATTCTGCGAAGCGAGCTGAAGGCCGTAGAGCAGAGTATAGGTTCGCTTCTGGTCGATGCTGCCGTTGGCGAACGCGCGAAGGATCTGGGTGATGGTGAGCTGGATGGCGGCGCGATCCTCGAGGGCGGGGATGTCAATTGGCTCGGGGGTGCCGGGCGGAGTCTTGTCCAAGCGGTGGAGGCGAGTGTGAAAGTAGCAAAAGGACGTGCCTTTGAGGGCGGGGGCTTCGCATTTCTTTCCGCTGGGCTGGACATGCCGGCATTCCGGGTACATGATTTTTCCTTTCGCACCCCCCGCCCCCCACCGTCTGCATAGCCAAATACGTCACGGGAAAGGGGTTGCGAGAGGCGTATTGCTGTAAATTCCTGACTCTAAAGGATCGCTTTTGGCAAGAACGTCATTCTTCAGGAGTTAGGCGCTTTGGAGCGTCGAATCCCCGAATGGGACATGGTCTGGAAGGTCCGAGGTTGATTCGATTGTGCGCTGAAAGCAGGAAATTATCTGCAAGAGACGAGGACAATGTGCGGAGGTAGTAAGGGGATATGAAACCAACGACTTAGGGAAGAGTTCAGGTCTCACACGGGCGGCAAGGGGCTTGACAAACGAGTCAGGTTCTAACTTTTGGACGTTGCGTTCCCGGCTGGCGGGTTTTGTGGCCGGGCTGCGCTGGGATGGGGCCAGCCCGCGACATCGGCGTTTACCGGGACCGGTCTTGCTAGACGGCGGACTTCTTCGTGCCGATTGAGGCCCGCAGTGTCTCCCCGGTCCCCAAGTGCGAGGGACCGGGGGCACCCTCATGGTGGTCTTGCAAGGGCACCGGGACCGGGGCCACCCGCCATTTAGGCCCGATCTTCAGCGAGAGTTCTGGGAGCGCTATATCTCCTCTGCTGAGCGGATGGCTAGTTTCGCCCATTATGTGATAGCTCCATTTCTTCTCAACTACCCACGCTTCTCGCCCTCGATCTCTATTGAAAAAATCCTCACGAAGGACGAGATGCGGTTTCTTGCTGGGAGATTCCCGCCCTTTCAGGATCAGATGGCTGTGGCTTACATCCGCGAATTGCTGGGAGCAGATGCGATACCGGAGCCTATAGGTTTTGGGCGCTGAAAGGAGGAATCCTTTGATCTGGTCTCCCCGCCCGGTGAAGGTTGCATCAAGTCTCGATTCTGAGACCTGAAAATGCATCAAAGGTGCAGCCCGACATTGCTCCCCATACGTCGGCTTGTGGGAGGGAATCCCTGACGATGTTTGCCAAAGAGCACGAGCTACTCCTCGAGGCGGTAGGTGAATTCCTCGATGACGGGGTTGGTGAGGACGTCGCGGGCGATGCGCTCCACCTGGGTGCGAGTGGCGGCGGCATCTAATCCGTTATCGAGCGAGAGGGCGAAGTATTTGCCCTGGCGAACGGCGGTGACGCCGGCGAATCCGATTTTATGGAGTGCGTTCTGAATGGTTTGACCCTGCGGATCGAGGACCGATGACTTTAGCGTGACATAGACATGCGCCTTCATGATCACCGATTATAAAAGCAGGGGTCACGGGTCACGGGTCAGGGGTCAGGGGTCAGAGAACAGAGAACAGGGAACAGGGATCAGAGATCAGGGATCAGGTAGATGCAGGTCCTTCGACTTCGTTTGGCGCAGAAGATGCGCCAAACTCCGCTCAGGATGACAAGCTATTCAGGATGACAGCTGTATTCCCCGGAGGAGAGACGAAAAGTGGTGAATTATCTGGAACTGCCGGTGGGCGACCGCGCGCCGGAGATTTTCCGAGTGGTGGTCGAGATTCCCCTGGATGGAACGCAGAAGTTTGAGTACGACAAGCAACTGCATGTGTTCAAACTGGACAGGAATCTACACTCGCCGGTGCACTATCCGGGCGATTACGGGTTCATACCGTCGACGCTGAGCGACGATGGGGACCCGCTGGACGTGCTGGTTCTGGTGCCGGGCCCCAGTTTTCCGGGGTGCGTGCAGGAGGTACGGCCGATCGGGCTGCTGGAGATGCTGGATCAGGGCACGCTGGACGAGAAGGTACTGGCGGTGGGGAAGAATAATCCGCGATTCGCGAACATATGGAACTACACGGATATTTATCCACACATGCTGAAGGAGATTACGCATTTTTTCTCGATTTACAAGGACCTGGAGGGTAAGCGCGTAGAGATGAAGGGCTGGCGCGATGCGGCGTTTGCGCGCGATCGCGTGATTTACGCGATGAATAAATTCAAAGAAGGAAAGGTGAAACACCAAGAGGGCCGAAAGAAGGCGGCGGTGTGAAAGACAGGGAACGAGGGATCAAGGGGATGAGGGAGCGAGGGAGCAAGTTGGCCAAAGACAAACTGCAGGTCCTTCGACTCCGTTTGGCCCAATTTCGGGCCAAACGTCGCTCAGGATGACCACGATATTGATGTTGCGGGCTTTGGGACATTACGTCTTGGACCAGGCGCGGATGCCGCGCATGCGGCGTTGGGCCGCGTTGGTGAGCGAGTAGAGGATCGGCCCGAGAAGAGCGACACCGATGGCGAAAAGCAACGCAGACGTGGAACCGGTGATGGTTTCGTTGCGTGAAGCATAGATGGCGTAGGCAATGAGCGCCGTGGGTCCGACACAAAGCAGACAAGCGAAGGTGAAGTTGCCGGCGCGGAAGGGGCGCGGGAGATCGGGCTCGCGGATGCGGAGCACGACCAGAGCGGCGAATTCCAGCAGCAGGCTTGTTCCGTAGAGGATGAGGTCGATGGAGATGAGGCGCTCGAATGGAAGATTGAGCGCCATGGCCCAGGCCGCGCCGCAGACGAGCACGCTGACCCAGGGTACGCCGCGGCGGTTGTGACGCGTAAGGGCGCGCGGTAGCAGCCCGTCGTGCGCCATGGCGGCGGGGAGGCGCGAATAGCTGAGCATGAGCGCGTTGAACATGCCAACACCGCAGATGATGCCGCCGGCAACGACAGCCCAGGAGAGAAGCGATCCGCCGAGTGCGAAAGCGGCCGTGGCCCACGAGCCGGTGGTGAAGCCGGCGGGCGAAAGGCCGGCGAGCGCCATCGCCAGCAGCGGAAGGATGTAGGTGAATGCCGTGAGGAGGGCAGCGCCGATCATGGCGCGAGGATAGTTACGCTGAGGGTTCTCGACCTCGGTTGCGACAGTCGATGCGTTGTCCCAGCCCATGTAATTCCACATGGCGACGAGGATGGCGGTTGAAAGAGCGGCATCGGGACCGGCCACAGTGGAATGGTTCCAGTGAACGGCGGGATGGACGGAGAATCCGCGCCAGAGGCCGAGGGCAGTGAACGCCGCGAAGGGAAGCAGGAGCAGAGCGAAGAGGCCGACAGCATCGTCGCCGACCTCAGATGCTCCGCGAAGGTTCCAAGCACAGCAGAGAACAACAACCGCCAGTTTCCACGCGTATTCTCTCGGGCCAGCGGTGAGCGACGGATTGAAGCGGCCGAGGTAGAGAGCGAAGATCGAGGGGTAGAGTGCCATGTCGAAGATGCTTGCGGAGAGCGAGAGCCAGGCTTCCTGATATCCCCAGAAGGGGCCCAAGGCGCGGCGCACCCAGACGTAGAATCCGCCTTCGGCGGGAATGGCGGAGGCAAGCTCGCCGATCATGAGGGCAGTGGGGAGGCTCCAAACGAGGGGCAGGATGAGGAGAATGAGAATGGCCGCGCGGTAGCCTGCCCCGCCGAGAATGTCTTCGATTCCATACGGCCCGCCGGAGACCATAAAGTAGGTTGCGGCGATGAGCGGGACAAGGCGGAGCTTTTTGAGCGTCGGCTTGGTGGCTCGAAACATGAATAATGTGAATCTAAAGCATTTGAGCGGCGGTCAGAACGGGAAAAAGAGGAGTTCCGGTATAATCATTCGAGCACTGCTTCTGCACGGGGATTCTTGCCGGCGCGAAAGCGAGTGGCGCTTTGATAGTGGAGCCGCCGCTTGCGTCGACAAATTTCGGCTGAGAGCAGAACAGAAGTGCAGACGGACCGGAGAGATGGCCGAGTGGCTGAAGGCGGCGGTTTGCTAAACCGTTGTACGGTCAAAAGCTGTACCGGGGGTTCGAATCCCCCTCTCTCCGCCATGCATTATTTCGGCCAAATCCGTGTTTTTCCGCTCGGAAAAGTCACCGGAGGGCATTCTCCGCAGTCCAAATCTCTCGAGAAAGCCGCGCTTTCTCACACAGGGCATTTGGCGTGACCCTTTCGCAAAACTCGCGCGTGGCCTTCCTGTCGAGGCGATTTGAAATTAGCCTGCCACTCTCCATTTAACCAGCCTTGTCGATTGCAACTGCCAGGCGATGACCAGCATATGTCACGATCCGGTCGGGCTCAGACTCTGGTCCGATTCCAACCCCGTGCCCCTGCTTCACCAGGACGATTCGAAACGTCCGAATCTTGAGCATTCCGGAAAACGACCCTGATCGGTCCCCAATGGAGAGCGCGTGTCGATGGTTGTCCCAATGGAAATGAATGGTTGTCCGGACGCCCTTCTCATAGGCATATCCATCTCCACTATCTTCGTACAGGTCGAAGTCGGCGTCCTTTCCTCCATAGACCCGAATCTCGATGGGGTCTTCGACCTCTGACGCTGATTGCACAATTGGGCCCATCGGAATGATGCTGCCTGCCCTTACCAGGATTGGCATTTTGTCCAGGGGTGCCTCAGCCTTGATCGTCTGCCCACCTCGGAAGCTATCCCCGGTCCAAAAATCTACCCAGTCATCCTCGTCAGGTAAGACAACATCTCGAGCCGTTGCACCCTGCTGAGTTACCGGATTTACAAGAAGCGAGTCGCCGAACAAGAATTGATCGCTCGTATCTCTGAGGGATTTGTCAGCGGGGTAGACATAAGGCATGGCCCTCATAAGGATTTCGCCGCGTTCTGTGACTCCCCATGCGGCGGAGTAAATATAAGGCATAAAACGATAACGAAGTTGATCGTATTTTGTAAGGATCGTCTCCATTTCAGGACCGAATTTCCACAATTCGGTTTCCGATCGATAACCGTGGACTCGAAAAATCGGGCAGAAAGCGCCAAACTCAAACCACCGAGCAAGTAGCTCGTGGTATTCCTCCGATTTGTATTGGTCCATCGGACGGAAGAAGCCGCCAACGTCCGTTGTCCAATAAGGGAAACCCGACATTCCAAAACTAAGCCCTGCCGGAATCTGCCGGCGGAAGGTCTCCCAATTTGCGGATATGTCGCCCGACCAGGAGATGGAACTATTGCGCTGCTGCCCAAGGTACGCCGAGCGGGAAAGGATCACGACGCGCTTTTTCTCGTCCGTCGCTCGCTGACCGTTGTAAACCGCCGAGGTCTCATACAAGGGAAAGGCATTGCGTACCGTCTTCCCCGGCCCAAGGAAGGTTGTGTCGCCTTTGAGCGGGTCGCCCTCCGGCTCTGAGGCATCGAGCCACCACCCATCGAGGCCGGACCTGAACAGATTACGATTGATATCGGACCAGTAGAGTTCTTCCGCTTTAGGATTGAAGAGATCGGCCCAATTCTCGCGCTCTTTTGTTTCGCCCGGCTCCCTTGTGCTCACTGCACTGGTGAGTACAAGGTGTGACGCTACCATCTGGCGGTCGACCTCTGTCTCCGCGCCGAATTTAGCCCAAACGGAGATGACAAGGTGAAGGTCCTGCTTGTGCAGCGCGGACATCATCTCGGCTGGATTCGGATAAGCGGTTTCGTCGAACCGCATTGCGTTCCAGCCATATTTTCCCCAGTACTGCCAATCCTGCACGAATACGTCGACGGGGATTTTCCGGTTGCGGTATTCCGCGGCGGTATCGAGAATCTGTTGTTGGCTGGAGTATCGCTCGCGGCATTGCCAGAACCCGTAGGCCCAACGCGGCAGAAGCGGGGCCGCACCCGTAAACTCTCGATACTCGGCGATAACCTTCACCGGCTCTGGGCCATAGATGAAGTAATAATCGACCGCCTGGCTCGCTTCAGAACGAAAGGTCATCGTATCGGACGGAAAGCGCACCGCGAGCTCTGAGTTCCCCCCCGTTTCAGCAGATACTTTGTAGGTTGTGTTGGCCGCCAGATGAATTTTGCCGCTGGCAGTCAACGGAAGCCACATGTTCTTGAGATCGATAACTTTCTCATCGCCGACAGTGAGCTGTAATTTGTCACGATAATTGCCGCTCAATAGGAAGCCGTACTCGCCTTCCGGCCCCGAACGAAAATCAGCCTGCCCGTGCTTGTCCAGTTCAATGGTTGCTGTGGCCGGGTCGAAATCCGTAAGAGCAGGATCATTCCACAATAGGCCGTATCCTTTCGTCGAAATCAGGAAAGGTATGGCGATATTGGTGTTCGCCTGAAGAAGTCGAATGGGAATGTCGCGAAGATCGAAATAACCTTCCTGGTGTTGCCCCAGCCCATATAGAGCCTCGCCCGGTGACAATAGGAAGTCTTGGCTAACTTCATACGTGCGGACACCGTCGCCGTTTTCAAGAAGAATGTTTCGTCCGTCCGCTGTCTTCTCGCTCAACACAGGCTCTCCCGCCGCGGTGAGAAAGCGGACCGCGTTGGTGACGCGGTCGATCTCGACCCGTAAGGCGCGGGTCTTGATGGAAACTGCCGAAGCAGTGGACGAAACGGCGAATAAGGCGCCGCTGCAGGGGCGGATCACTGCCGGCACGATCTCATTGGGAATCTCCCGAGTCGGACTCGCAACCACATGAATGGCGCGCTCGGAGCATACCGCAACGTGCAGGGCGCCCCTCGAGGACCGAAGAGTGACGCCATTCGAGGTTCGTTCGAATTCGCTTGAATCCGGCGACGATGCTCGAACCGCAATCGGCGCAACGAACAGGAAAAGAAGAAGAATTGGCACGATTACTAAAGGCTTCAAGAATGACTCCCTATTCTCACGAAGAAACTGTGCAATTCACTGAAATTGAATGGAAGAAATCTACACGCCACGATCTCCAATTCTTGTGGCCAACGATGGCCCAGACCGCTGTGAGTCTGCGGCATCATGAAAGCTATTGCTGGCTGGTTTCCGTCAAAGGCTGGCCCAGGTCCAGATGCGCCTGGTTGTCCCATCGTTCGCGCAGTTGCTTCGACAATCGAATTTCTTCAGCCGAGGCGGCCTTGTCTCCGGTTCTTTGGTAGAGTCGCGCCAGCCGGTAGTGGACGCTTCCATCCTCATCGCCTGCCACTCCCAACTTGTATTCAGCGATAGCCGCCGCAATCTTCCCTGTTTCCGCGTAGACCTGCCCGCGAAGGATGTGCACGCGGGGAACGAGCTCCGGCTTGAGGTTTCGGCAATTTGCCAGATACGGCTCCGCATCTTCGAATCTGTTGTCCTGAACGAGAATCTCCGCAGCAAGTAGATTTGCTTCGGGATCGTCAGGAGACTCGGTGAGAAGTGACTTGTCGATGTTTAAGGCTTCTTCAGTTTTCAGCTCCGTGAACAGCACGATCGCCAAGCTGAGGCGCGCGGCTCGGCTCTTGGAGTCGAGTGCGACTGCTTTTCTATACTCGCCTTCGGCATCGCTCCAGCGGCGCTGTTGCCGAAAGGCGTTGCCGGTCAGAACGTGTAACCGTGGCGAATCAGGGTCGATCTCACCGGCCCGAATCAATGCTGAGACCGCCAACTTCTGGTCGGACCTGCTCTCCCAGTAGAACCCCTCTGCGGCAGTCGCAGGGTTCGACTTCAGGCGCTCAGCCACGATCGAAGCCGTTTTGTAATCCCCGGTGGAGAAGGAGCACGAAGCCAGGATGTGCTGTTGAGCACTGGTCAACGTTTTGAGCGACGGCTTCAAGGCCTCGTCACACAAGGCGAATTCCCCGGATGCATAGAGCGGCTCCGCCGCGGATTCAAGTGGTGCCTGCGTTGATTGCGTGGTTTCTTCGCCGGCTGAGCTTATCGTGGCCGTCACGTCACCGGAAACCACTGCACGATCGACGAGTGAACCGATATCGACGGAAAGGTTCGCATTGTTCCCCTGGCTCCGTGCCAATTCAATCAACGGTTTCGCCTGATCGGCCGATATGGCGCCGTGAAAGAGAGGCAGGCTCGATTCCACAAAACCAGCGTCGGCCGTCGCGATTGAGGTGAGCTCTTTGAGCGCAACGTCATAGTGTCCTTGAGCGAGATCCGTAACGGCAAAACCAAGCGCCGCCAGTCCGCAATGAGAAGCCGTCCTGGACTCAATTTGGAATTGTTCCCGGGCTTCGGTCGCCTTGTCTTCACGCAAGAGCGTGATCCCGAATTCGGCATGCGCGCATGGTATGGGAGAAGAAGAAGCGACTGCGGCCTTAAACGCATTTTCCGCCAGGCTCAGTTTGCCTTCCTCGGCATAGGTTTCTGCCGCTCTCAGTTTCACGTATGCAGAATTGTTGTAAGTCGACGTCATGATGCGGGCATCATTCTCGGCTTGTTCCAGAAGAGCAGTTCCTAGTCCGAGCCATGCGTTGCCGTTATTCGGGTCAATCTCCGTCGCTCGCATGTAAGAGCCGGCAGAGCGATCGGTGCGATTCACCATCTCATAGGCCGCTCCCAATGAAAGAGCTGCCTGCGAATCATTGGGTTTCAGTCTGACAGCTTTTTCGAGGTGCGGTAGTGCTGCGGAGGGGTTCTTGGATTGAAGGTATTCGATACCGAGAAACAGTTGTGGAACAAAGAGAGCCCCGTTCAGGCTTTCAGCCCTCTTAAAACTCTCAATGGCTTCAGCGTGGTTTCCTGCCGCACGGTACATGAGGCCGAGATTGGCCCAGAGTTCCGGAATCGACGGATCGAGTTCCGCGGCTTTGCGGTACGATTCGGCAGCGGCAGCAAAATCTCCTCTGGCCTGCGCTGTGCTGGCAGCAGCCAGAAAGGTTTGCATGGCTTGCTCTTGCCCCTCTGCAAAGGCGATCGCATTCACGTTTGAGTATGTGAACGCGATCGCCAAGCAGAGAGCAGATAGAGTCCTCTGCATAGACAGGCTCTAATAAGTTATCTTCACCACACCCTGCATCTGTCTGGCTCCCTGGGTGCTCCCGCTGAAGCCCATGTTATCGCTTCCGACGGAGGAACTGGGTATGCCGAAGTTCGGATGGTTGAAGGCGTTAAACATCTGGACAGCGATCTGCATGCGCATTCTCTCCACGATGTTGAACCACTTGCCCAGCGTAATGTCTTCGTCTACGTAGTGAGGCGCCCTCAGATTGGAAAAGTAGCGAGGAGCAGTGCCGAAGGTGTAGTCAGCGGGTGCCTTAAAGGCCCCCTCCCCATTCTGACCGCCGACCGCGGGCTGTCCGTTGAAGAAGCAATATTTTCCTATGGGCATGTAGGCGGGGCCTGTCGGGGAAACACCGCCGCACCCGGCGCTCTTAAAGCCGGCCCCGGTTAAATCGGCATGCTGGTTGCCGCCATAGACGGTGGAGGAGTTTCCGCTGGGCCCGATCGACATGGGGAAACCACTCTGGTAGGTGGTAATTCCGGAGAACTCCCAGCCGCCGACAATGGCATCCTCGACCCTGTTCATGCCGCCGCCAAACTGCTTGCCCCGGCCGAACGGCAGTTCGTACACGTAGTTCAAAACCAGAGATTGTGGAATATCCTCGCCGTCCACCGTCCAATCCGCCTTCAGGTCGTAGAAGTTGCGGATACCCGAGCCGCCCTGGTCGCCATTGATCGCGCCCCATTCTTCCGGACCGGCTGTATCGGACAGGAACTTCGAGAAGGTGTAGGAAGCGGTGAAGATCAGGCCCGCTCCGAAGCGGTGCTTGAAGCTTGCCTGCAGCGCGTTGTAGTTGTTCATGCCGACCGGTTCGCCCGAGGCTGTAACGCTGCCGCAGTACTCCGGATATGGCGTCAGGGATTGAGCTACGTTATAGGGGCAGCTCGGGGCGGTCAGTCCCAGATAGCTCAGTGCGTCTGCATACGGATTGTCGGGCAATGCAGTTTTGAGCGCCGAGCCCATGGACAGGTAGCTTGGATTCAGTTGGTCGTAGTTGAATCCTCCGAGGGTAATGCGCCTTCCGCGGCTCCCCACGTAGTTCACGTCCAGAACGTCGTTGGGACTGAAGGCGTATTGGAATCCAAAGCTGAACTGCTGGGTGTAAGGATCGGGACGATGCCGATCGACCACGCTGGGGTTCTGACCCACGCTGGTCAGGCCTCCCAGGGAATTGCCGGTCACCGGCACGAGCCCCGTTTGGAACGCATCGACTAGGGGCGAAGTCACGGTGACTCCGTCGGAGGATGAGGTCCATACCCCCGACGTCGAATATCCCGGGTCCGGGCCATTGCCGCCGTAGAAGTTCCTGGCGTAATAGATGCCGTAACCGCCGCGGAGAACGAGCTTTGGCATCACTGCATAGGCGAAGCCAAGGCGGGGCGCAAAGTCATCGTAATTCGGGGTCCAGAGGAAGCGGTCTCCAGGAGTGTTGTAGACGATCTCCCCGAAAACCGGAATCCCCGTCGTCACGCTGATCGGATTGAGGGCGTGCAAATCGAAATAGGCCTGCTCGTTGTGACGAGCCGTCGTAGGCACCTGAATTTCATACCGGACGCCCAGGTTCAGAGTGAGCTTTTGCGTCGCCTTCCAGTCGTCCTGAACGTACATTCCGTGCATGAAATACGTTGGCGCAGGATATGCGGAAAAGCCCGTACCGCCGGCCGAACCGATCCCAGGATCGCCGGCGCCGGTCATAAAGGAAGCGAGCGCATCTCCGGTGGTGTCGCTCGCAAGGTTTGATGGGTCGGGGCCTGCAGTCATCTGGTTATTGAAGCTGACTACCGTCGGTGTGAGCCGGCCGCCGTCGTCGGTCTGCCTGACGCCCAGGTACCCCACCGAGATAGATTGTGTCTTTAGGGATTTGTTGATGTCTACGTTCAGGCTTTCATTCGTCTTCGGGAAGGTGGCTTCGCCGGAGTTTTGCGTCGCTCCCAGAGGCGCATAGTAGCCGCTCCCGCTGAAGGTATTCCCGAACTCAACCTGCGGGAACTGAGGAGTCCAGGAATCGAGTTGGCCCGGCAGCCCCAGCGAAGAGGGCTTGAACGGGTAGCCCTGAACAACGTTTCCCCCTGGATTGCGGATGAAAAACAGGTTGCTGCTCAGGATCAGAGTCGGGCTGAAGACGTGCGTGTAACCCATGACCCCAAACAGGCGGTTATTCGGGTCAAACACGTAGGGCCCGGCAACGTCGGTCGGCCCATAAAAGGCGCCGGTTTGGACCTTTCCCTCGTGCTTGTTCGAGTATTGCCCATAGATCCGATTATTCGCATTGATGTTGTGATCGATGCGAATTCCCCACTCGTTCGAAGTGGTCGGCGCGCTCACCGTGGTGTTGAAGTTGTATAAACTGCTCGGATTTTTGGGCGCCGGCCAGTAGTTGCCCGTGGCAAGCTTGCTCGCCAGGGGATCGATGTTCGTGATGATATTTCCCTCGTAGGGGTCACGAACCACTCCACCTCCCGGGCAGTTCTCAAGCGAGTAAGGATTGTAGATTTGACCCTGATAGATCGTCCGGCCCAGGCAATCCGTACCCAATGATGTGGTCGTGAGCAGCTGCGAGAAGTTGCCCGACAGCTCATTTGTGGAAGGCACCTGCGCGCTGTAGGAGAGGCCTCCGTTGAGCCGCAGCCCTTCATAGTTGGCGAAGAAGAAAGTCTTGTCGCGCTGCTTGTAAATGCCGGGGATATACAGCGGTCCGCCGCCGGCGATTCCGAACTGATTGCGATGGTCGTCAGGCCTGGCTTGGTGAGACAGATTGTTGAAGTAAAGGTTGGAGTCCAGGTCCTGGTTGCGGATGTATTCGTCGGCGACAAAATGGTAGTCGTGGGTGCCGGCCTTGGTGGTCATGCTGATCACGTTGCCGGTGCTGAATCCGTATTCAGCTGAAAACGAGTAGCTGGTTACCTTGACCTGGTCAGTGTCTTCCGGGGCCGGCACATAGAGGACTCCTCCCCAGTCTTGGGAGGTATCGTAGCCGCCCTCCAGAAGGAACAGGTTGGTCCCGAAGTAACCGCCTCCGAAATTCAGGAAGGAGTAATCCTGGTCGGCCGTATCTTCGCTGCCGCCCGCCGCCAGTAACTGCCGGTCGCCCTGCACGTTCACCGCCGAATCGAGCGTGACAAAACTAAGTACATTTCTGAGGTTGAGGGGAAGCTCCTCAATCTGTTTGCTGGCGAGTTCGGTGCTGATGTTTGAGTCCTGGGTTTGAAGCAGCGGTCCACTCGCGTTGACCGTGACCTGCTCGGTAGCGCCGACCGTCAGCTTCACATCCATGTTCAGGGTATCTCCCGGGGTCAGGACGATCCCCGTTTGCCGCGTGGTCCTGAATCCCGCGGCGCTCGCCTCCAGGACGTAGGTCCCCTCGGGCAGAAAGGCGAAGGTGAACTCCCCGGTCGCAGTCGAGGTGTCGGTACGGATAATTCCAAGTTCCGGATTGGTCAGCTTCACGGATGCCTTCGGGACCCGGGCCCCTGACGGGTCGGTAACCGTACCGGAGAGCGAGGCTGTGATGCTCTTTCCTTGCGCGTGGAGCTTCGTAAGGAAAGGCAGTCCGATGGTGGCCATCAACACTGCCAAAACGATGAAACGTAGCTTGGTCATTTTGCCTCCTGAGATTCTTCTACCTTCGCTTTGATTCGCCAAAGTCCTTCTGAGAAAGGTGCTAGGCCTTCGTGGACCGATTACTCCGGGTGGTGGCTATCCACACGAGACCCCGAAAATTATCCCTTTTCACGGCGGCAGCCAGTAAGCGATAACTTAACGGTTGTCTGCAAGGTGCTGTCTGGTACTGTACGTCGCTCTTTCCAACAAAACGTGGAGCTTGTCATCCTTACTCTGAGGGAGTAGAGTACCGGGCAGGTGAGTCAATGAATTTCGGGGTTCGCGATGGCGCGCGCAGTTGAATCTGACGAACAGGCGTCAGCTCCTCATGAAATCCTCGCGTTACGGATTCAAGCGGCGCTCGCAGAGATGCTGCTCAGTAGTCCTTTTCGCTCGAGCAAGCAGTCTCAGGAGCTTCTGCGATATATCGTTGATAAAAGCCTGTCAGGGCACGCCGAAGAATTGAAAGAAAGAGTGATAGGAGTCGAAGTCTTCGGTAGGCGTCCCGATTATGACACGAACGCGGATCCGATCGTTCGGGCGCGGGTTGCCGAGGTCAGGAAGCGCCTTGCGCTCTACTATCAGACTGAACACGGGAAAGACGTCCGGATCAGCGTGCCGATCGGGTCCTTCAGGGCCATCTTCGAACAAATTGAGAGTCCTGTTCAGTTGCCGTCCGCTCAACCCGAGACAGTGGAGCTGGGCCAACTTCCAGGACATCCCTCGATTTCAGGAATTTCTCCCGAGCTCGCCAGTCAAAGCCTCAGCCCATCTCCGAGAAAGCTCCGAGTTCGCGGATGGTGGATCGTTGGTGTTGCCGCGGCACTGATTTCCATCTTAGCGATCCTAATTAATTTCCCATCGTCCGAGTCGCGCGCCCTCAATCATTTCTGGTCTCCCATATTGGACAGTCCGCATACCGCTTTGATTTACATCGGCGGCAATGCTGTCTATCAGTTGTCTCCCTCTTATATGGAGTCGTACTACAAGGAACACATCCCAAGCCAAACTGAGGAGATGGGATACGAATCCTATATCCAGTGGCCCCCAGGCACTAAGATTGATGCGCAGGATCTTTTTCCCGCGAAAGACACGTTTGTCACAATCGGTGATGTGGCTGCGATCACGAAGATTGAATCCCTCCTGCTGCGCCGCAACCGACAGTTCGATATCCGATTTGGCGGCGATGTGACCTACGGCGACATTCGTCAAAGCCCCACCATCCTGATCGGCGCGCATAACAACTCCTGGACCCTGGTCATGACAGGGAATTTGCGTTATGTCTTCGCCGGGCGGAACGCCATTGTGGACAGCTTGGACCCCCAAAAGCGCTGGTCCACTAGTGATTTCCTTACGGACGACTACGCGATCATCTCCAGAGTCTTGAACCCCAAGACCGGCACGAGAGTGATCGCTGTCGCCGGGGTGGGCTACGCGGGCACGCAGGCCGCAGCCGAATTTCTCACTAATCCCCAGTCCATAGCGGCACTGGTTAAGACCCTTCCCAATGGTTGGGAGAAAAAGAACTTACAAATTGTCTTGCATACGAGTGTCACGAACCAGCACCCCGGCACCGCTGACGTCGTCGCCAGCTCTTGCTGGTAGCGACCTTCGTCAGTCCTCTTCGTGCCTGCAGATGAAACGTGAGTGACTCTCCAGGCCCATTCCCTTATCTCAAAAGTGTATGGAAACCCCGCCCATGATCACTTTGTCTGCTCTCGCAACAATTGGGAAAAGGACTGCAAGACTTCGACGATGCTGTTCCGAACCAATCCCCCGTCGATGAGTTCCTCCATCTTGCGCTATGCGCGCACGGTACTTCTCTGACTCGAAATCTTTCCGTAAGCGATAACTGAAACGACTAGACCGAACTGAGATAGAATCGTCCTTGTCAATGCCCGGTTTTGAGGAGCTGACGAAAGGCTCACGGGCATCCGCAAACCGCGACCCTCGAAGTCGGGCGTTGGGCTGGGAGTATATTCAGCGAATGGCAATCCGATTGATCGATATTGCAAACGAATTGGGTCTTTCGATTGTGACTGTATCGAAGGTGTTGCGAGACCACCCGGATATTGGGGCCGAGACACGTAAACGCGTTTTGAAGCGGATGCGTGAGCTCAATTACCAACCCAACCTCGCTGCTCGCTCGCTGGTCTCAGGAAAGACCTGGACATTAGGGCTAGTCGTTCCCGACTTGTTACATCCATTCTTTGCCGACATCGCAAAGTCCATTTCCGCTGTGGGACAAAAACGGGGATACAGTCTCTTGATTTCGTCTTCTGACGAAGACCCGGACCTGGAAGAGCGTGAGATCAAGCAACTCTTGGCGAGGCGAGTTGATGTCATCATTGTGGCTTCAGCGCAAAATTCGGTCGATTGCTTTCGTCTTATCGAAGAACAAAAGACGCCCTACATCCTAATCGACCGGCAGTTGCGGGGACTAGACGCCAATTTCGTGGGCGTAGATGATGAAGCGGTCGGCGCACTGGCTACGTCTCACCTCATCGAACAGGGTTGTAGGCGCGTCGCGCATATCCGCGGCCCCGAAGTCAGTACTGCAGCCGGACGTCTGGACGGTTACAAGCAAGTACTGCGCTCCTACGGCCTAACGCCGCTGCCAGGGCACATTGTTTCCCTCGGCGCCTCCGGAGACCACAGAGGTGAGAAAGGCGGGTATGAAGCAGCTCAAAAGCTGCTTTCAGCTAAGCCCCGACCTGACGGAATCTTTTGTTTCAACGATCCGTCGGCTTTGGGAGCGATGCGCGCAATCCTGGATGCGGGATTGCGCATACCGCAGGATATTGCCGTAATTGGCTGCGGAAACATCTCCTACTCGGATTTCCTGCGTGTTCCATTGTCTTCTGTGGATCAGGGAAGCGAGAGCATTGGAAAGTGCGCGGGCGATCTTGCGCTTACCTTGGCAAACAGAAAGACCAAATCAAAACCGAAAACCGAACTCATTACTCCTCGCGTCGTTGTCCGCGCATCAAGCCAACGAGTCCCGGTCGAGTCGGGAAATTCTCCTGGCTAGGGAAATCTCGATTGAAACTCGGCAGACGCGCTTTGGGTCATTCCGTTCTCGATGCAATCAGTTCATTTTGTCAGTAAGCGAACTGGGTGTTGGGGAAGCGGCTGGAGCAGCGCCCGCTTGAACGAGAGCTGGCCATTCATACCCGGCTGCCACAATCACACATCGCGATCAGTGGACTTGAGATCTTGCGGACGCTGGTTATCAGTGAAGCTTCAACCTTCCAAGCTAGAAAGCTAACCCCTAACCTGAGGTCGACCAAGCGCCATAGGCACGGAAAGAAGCTGACGATGCTCCGTAAGTGTAGCTTAAGGTGCGAAGAATACGTTAAAGTAGTCGTTATCTGTCTCGATGACTGAATCACTTCCCTCTTTCAGGTAGCCGAGGGCCACCGACGAGGCCGCTATTGGCGCTGACGGTGTGTGGAAGAAGAATTGCATTCCGGGCATGAATCGGAAGTCCGATCATTCGAGAGATGCGCATCGAGGTAGTGGAGGATTGAATCGATGAACCGAAGGATACTCCTGACAAGCGGGATATCGATGATCGCGCTATCTCGGATGGCGAATGCGATTGAAGCAAAGACATTTCAATTGCAAGCCGCCGAACCGATCGGTGGAGCGTCGAAGATAGCTGATCATGAGTCTTCCGAAGGCTATCTGGTCAGTTTGACCCAGCCCGGCCATGGCGTCACATTCACTCGTCTGCCGGCCGGCAATAAATTGGCGATTCGCTACGCATCGCTGTCGGTGGGCACCATCAGCGTCGCGATCGATGACGGGCCGGCTGGCAAGGTGAATGTTCATTCTTCGGGAGCACTCACCAGCTCCTATCTCAATGCCATCGTCGATCTGGCGATTCCGGACAATGCGACGGTGACGATCAGCCTGGAGGCTGACGATGTCGGGGTGAACATTGATCGGGTCACCGTTGGCGGGGATCTCGGATTGCCGTCCGACATCTGGAATCTGCCGCCGTTGCCGGTTGCGGATGGTCCTTATGCCCCTGACTGGAAAGCCCTCGGCCGGGCCTACACCGTTCCGGCTTGGTGGCGTGAGGCCAAGTTTGGCGCATGGGCGCACTGGGATCCGCAATCCATGCCTGAGCAGGGCGATTGGTACGCACGAGGAATGTATATGGAGGGTAGGCCGCAATATGAGTTCCATCTCAAGCACTTCGGCCATCCTTCCGAATATGGCTACAAGGATATTTGCCACAACTGGGTCGTCGACCGATGGAATCCTGAAGAGTTGATGAGTCTGTATGTCCAGATGGGCGCCCGTTACTTCATGGCAATGGGCTGTCATCACGATAACTTCGACTGCTTCGATTCGAAATACCAGCCGTGGAATTCGGTGCATGTCGGGCCTAAGATGGACATCGTCGGCACATGGGAGAAGGTGGCGCGCCGGCATGGGATGCGCTTCGGCATCGGTTTTCATGACACTCCGCCTCGCACCTGGGGCCAATTTATGCCCGTGCGTTACACCAGCGACAAGACGGGGCCAATGAAAGGCGTACCATACGATGCGCTCCAAACGGTTTTGGACGGAAAAGGAGAATGGTGGGAAGGGATTGATCCGGTGAACCTCTATGGACCGGTCCACACTGCGCAGGATCCGTTGCATTCACCGTTCGCGAATCAGTTCATGTGGCGAATCGATGACGCCATCACCAAGTACCATCCCGACGTCATTTATTTCGACGAGCACGCAGGCGATTCGCAGGTGGATCTAGGTGTGCAGATGGGGCTGGGGTTTCTCGCTCCGCAACTGGTCGCGAATTACTACAACAAGTCCTTGGATTGGAACCATGGAAAGATGGAGGCGGTCGTCAATCTCAAGGGTGTCGGTGGACGTTACAACAGCTTCCAGGACCACCCTGAATTCCTCTCATACGTTGACCGCTCTCTAGTCAAGAGCACCGAAGCAATCATCGAGCCGGAAATCATGGCTTATCCATTCCAGACTGAAACCAGCATCTCGGACTGGCACTACAGAACCGGTCAGAAATATATGGATGCCGCAGGCATCATCCGGTTGTTGATGGAGAACGTGTGCCGCAACGGAACCATGTTGCTCAATCTCACACAGCACGGTCGCGGTGATCTTGACCCTGAAGTGATTCGCATTGCCAAAGACGTTGGCGCATGGCTGAAGGTAGACGGCGAAGCGGTCTACGGCTCCCGTCCGTTTGAAGTCTATGGCGAGAGTGAGATTCGCTATACACGCAACAAGGGCAATGTCTATGCCACGCTCCTTGATTGGAATGGCGGCCCGGTCACTCTCAAGGCTCTTCACTCCGGCGGCGCGACGCTCGGCAAGGTCTCTAAAGTTGAACTACTCGGTTCGAACGTTCCGCTGACATTTGTTCAAGATGATCAGGGCTTGATGGTCACGCCCGGCGGACCTGTGCACCCCCTGCCTGAGATTACCAACGAATTGCTGGCATCCGCGTGCCGGGTTCTGTGTATCTCGCATGACAGGGCTTGGATCAACGATGACGATCTCGACGTGGTGGCGCATGGATGGATTCGCCGCTGCAATCTGGGGAGCGGCGACTACAACAATGATCTCGCCATCAGCGAGACGCCCGGTGACATCTGGAGTTGTACCTTCACTGGCAGCAGCATCTCGGTTATCGCACCGAAAGAAGCCGGGGCCGGAAATATCGAGGTTCGGATTGACGGCCAAATCCGTGCGACCGCGGACCTGTCAACGACTGGCGCGCGTCAAGCTCAGCAAACAGTTTGTAGCGTTACAGGCCTCACTCCCGGCAGACACTCAATCACCATTGCCAACAGGGGTCCGGGACCTGTGGCTGTGGATGCCCTGGTCGTCGGGTGACTCAGCGAAGCTGTGACTGAACAAATATACCTTGCTCTGTCCAATGTCTCGGAGTCATAAGGGTCACAGACTGAGTGCTCAAAACGAAATCGCCGTGGCGGGCTGCGCGGCCACGCTATCAGGGAAAACTAGTTTCCTGATACCTGGCTGACAGTGCAGACCGAAAGGCACGAGCTCTAGGACCACCAGCGCACCAATCTAGAAGATCACGGGGAGTGTCTGGAGCATTCTGGAGTTGGGCTTATGTCGATCCCAGACTGGCTTGTCGCTCGCCAGCCGAATATCCGGCAGTCGGTCCATGATGGCCTTGAAGACTTCCTGAGCCTCCGTTCGAGCCAGTCCCGCACCCAGACAAAAATGAATGCCCATGCCAAAGGCGATGTGTTTGTTGTTTGCGCGCTCGATGTTGAAGGTGTCGGGATCGGTGAAGTAGGCAGGATCGCGATTGGCAGCATTCAGCATTTGAAAGGCGACCTGTCCGTTGAGCAGTTTCTTTCCGCCTAATTCCACGTCGTCTTTGATCACACGAGGCTGGCGGGCGACCGGGCTTTCGTAGCGCAGCATTTCTTCGATCGCGGAACCCAACAATGAAGGATTCTGCCGCACCTTCTGCCATTGTTCCGGGTGGCTGAGGATTGTGAAAAGCCCGTTGCCGATGAGCGAGGTTGTGGTTTCGTGCCCGGCGCCCATAATCGTGACGCAGGTGTAGACGAGTTCCTGCTCGGTGAGCCGATTACCCTCGGCTTCAGCCGCAACCAGTTGGCTGATTACGTCGTCGCCCGGATTACGCCGCTTCTCGCTAACAAGCTCGAAGAGAAAGGAGCGCATGGCAAGCAGCGCGGCCTGCGAGCGCTCAAGAAGTTCGACCGGCGGGCGATTCACTCCCTGGAAGAGCAATATCTCATCCGCCCAATGCTTGATTTCGTCCTGACGTTTGTCGGGCAGGCCCATGATGGTTCCCAAGACGCTGAAGGGCAAGGGATAGGCAAGATCGCGGATCACATCCATTCGGCCGCGCGGCTCGACCGAGTCAATGACGTCACTAACAATCTTCCTGATTTTCGGCCGCATCGCTTCGACGTTGATCGCGTTGAAGGGCTTCGTCATGAGCGTGCGAAGCCGGGTGTGATCGGGTGGATCCGATTGAAGAAGGCTCTTCTGACGATAGTGGGTCTCGAACGGCGCTAATTTCTGGCGATGCTGGGGCGGCAGGTATTCGACTGTCTTGGCGAATCTTCCATAGTTGGAGAAATGAGCGACATCGCGGAAGGTGGGGACGATGTCGTCGTAACGCGTGACGATCCACCCACCGATAGACTCGCTCCAATAGACAGGGTCCTCTTTCTGGAGTTGGCGGAGGAGCGGATAGGGGTCGTCGAGAAACTCGTCAGAGATGAGCTTCTCATCAATTTCGTTCAGCGAAGTGCTCGGCATGAAGGGACTCCACAGGGATATGGAAAATGGAAGATGGCAGAGTTACGAAACGCGTAACGTCCGATCACGACATCGGCTGAGTCATAATTCTGAGGCGATCATTCCGATATTCAAAACTGATGAGGGTCATTTGTCAATGGGATTCCGTCGATTGTATACAGAATCCGAACGCGGTATACTCCGGACAGTGCGCGGCACGGCGGGAGTCCGGGATAACGGGAGACTGGGAAAGGTGGCCCGAGCCGGGGAAATCCCCAGGACGATGGATGAACCATCCGGTAAGTCTAAAGAAAAGAATGGCTTTCTTCCCTCACAAGCCGAAAGCCGAATGGGTAGGTCGGAATTTGCACTAGCGATGCATCGAATCTGGCTCTTGGGGGATCGCGTTACCAGGCTCGCCTTGGCCCGTCGGCAGCTCTGCGACAAGCTCCAGATGGAGCCCGGAGCCGTTGCCATTCAACAGGTGCGAGGCGGCTTCGAAGGGCCCTTGAGAACTGTGCTTGAACATGATCTCCCGAATCTCGCGCGCGTTGGAGATCGAGCGGGTTTCGGCAGTTTGCAGGTTATCACTGCGGAGCGCCTGGAGAAGGCTGCCGTGCATGCTGACCCAAAAATCGCGCTGCAGGTAGTCGTGCGCCTCGGTTACGTAAAGCACGCAAGGCAGAATCAACCGCTCCATCAACTCGACCAGCCTGCGGTTGCCCGATGCGCGAGCGATGGTCAGATGAAAATCGGCGTCGCGCTGAATCTGTTTGCGATCTGCCTCAAGGCCTTCATCGGTCGCTTGTTTTGCTTCCTCAACGATCTTTTCGAGCTGGGAGAAATCATTTTCAGTAAGGCGACCAAAACTCAGTTGAACAGCCAGCAGATTCAATGCATCGATCAGGGCAAGAACCTCGGCATGGTCTTCGTTACTCCAGGTACGGACATAGAGGCCGCGGGGCGGACGGCGCTCGACGACTCCGAGTTGCTCGAGGCGGTGAAGCGCGTCACGAACAGGCGCCCGGCTCACTTCGAATCGGCGCGCGAGATCTTCTTCGCTGAGCCGCTGGTCGGGGACAAATTCGCCCCTCTTCACTCCATCGAGGATTTTGAGGACAACCCAATCGGTAAGTGCACGGTAGACGGGTTTCGGAGAGAGCCCAGATGCATCGTATAGCAGACTTAATGGCATGTCAGTCGACAGTATACCATTCCGGCTGGTGAAATTCCATTGGTTGAAAAAGCGCTCCGGCTAACAAGTTCAGGATTTCAAAAATCTGCAAGGGAGGAAGTATGTCAGGGAAATTGAGCGGCAAAGTTGCAATCGTTACAGGGGGCGCCTCTGGTATTGGGCGGGCAGCCTGCCTTCGCCTCGCCACTGAGGGATGTGACGTTGCGGTCATTGATATTGATGAAAAAGGCGCGCAGAGCGTTGCTGCGGAATGTGCTAAGAGCGGCGCAGAAACGCAGGCGCTGAAGGCGGATGTCTCGGACGAGAAGGATACTGAAACCGCCGTCGAGAAGGTGCTAGCCCGCTTTAAGAAGCTGGATTACCTGGTTTCCAATGCCGGTATCGAGGGCGCGATGAAAGATTTTGGCGAAACCTCGGCGGCCGAATGGGACCGGGTGATGGCGGTGAATGTGCGCGGGGCATTCCTAACGGTGCGAGCGTGCTTGCCTGCCATGCGCGCTCAGAAGTGGGGCGCGATTGTGCTGACGGCTTCGAATTATGGATTCGTGGCGACTCCGCACACAACGGTGTATTGCACGTCGAAGGGGGCGGTGAACTCGCTGGGGCGGGCGTTGGCCGTCGAGCTTGTCCCGGATGGCATTCGCGTGAATTGCATCTGCCCTGGAAATGTCGACACGCCGATGTACGATCGAGCGCTCGCCATGCAAGTGGGTGATCCCGCCATGGTGAAGGCTGCGATGGGCCGGATGGCGAAGCCTGAAGAGATCGCCGGCGTGATTGCCTTTCTGCTTTCCGACGACGCCTCCTATATGACCGGAGCTCAGGTCATGATCGATTATGGCGAGACTTGCCGGCCTGGCCCGGTGTGGCCGAGCCCGCAGTGGTGAACCTGAGGTTCGCGCCTGAAGATTCTGTGAGCCCTCTTTGAGCATTTGGCCACTTCTGGTTGGATAGCTGGATCTTCTGGTGGCCAAGTTCTCTCTATTCACTTTCCGCGAACGTGTGAATCGCTCCAAGCGGAAGGCATGAGCCTCACGAAAGGAAACTTTCAATGATTCAACTGCGGCCTCTGTGGGTTTGTCTCTGCGCCATGACTCTGGCCTCATTCTCGCTTTCTCAAACCCCTGCCGGTGCTCGGGAAAAAGTGATCATTGATACGGATATTGGAGACGGCGTTGATGACGCTTTTGCGGTCGCCTTGGCCCTGAAAAGTCCCGAATTAGAGATCCTGGGGTTCACCACAACACACGGCGACACAAACCTTCGCGCAGATCTTCTGGATCGATTGTTGTTCGAAGTTGGAAGGCAGGATATGCCGGTTGCTGCAGGCAAGCCAACTCATCCGCCGGTGTCAGGGCTTTTCACTGAAGATGCGGCAGTGTCCTTCTCTCAGTCGCTCTATGCGAAAGGCGGTACCGCTCCGCATAGGAATCATGCCGACGCTGTGGAGCTGCTGGAATTGACCGGGACAGCCGCAAAAGTGGAGATCGAGTCTGTTTCTCGATTCAACATAGTGTTATGCTCCTGAACTTCTGCGCATTCGAAAGGAACGCGCTAAGACGGCCCTGGGTTCTTCAGTCTGTCGACTCGCGGAAAAATTGTGAGGCGCAATTTCGCGCAACCGTAGGGTATGAGCGTGACGAGCTCGGTCTCCGCCGCCAGTCGAATTCCAGAATTCGATTTCGCGGGAAGCTGCGGGGTGAAAACGAAATCTCCCTTTCGCGACCAGCTAGGGTCATCGTATTTTGTGTCGTACTCCTCCGGCGCCAGGCCAGGATCGTCGATCCCGCCTTCGAGAATGATTTCGCTCGGTCGATCCAGATCCCAACCGACAATGCGCCGGGCTGGAACCTGAAGCTGAATTGGGGGCTCGCTCGAGCTCCAGGGTGCGTCCTCGCGCCACTCATTTTGGGTGACGCGAATCTTGCCTGCCGCATTTTTGTTGTCGATGTCGAGAGCGTAATTCCATGGGCTCTTTGGGTAGACGTTGTGTCCGAGTAAGCCCGGGTAGCGGGAGCGAAGATTGTAGACGCCAAGAACTCCGACAGCAGACTCCAACAATTTCTCCGGCGATTCCCATTCTTCATCGATCTTGAGGGAGTAAACCAGCGGGCCTCGTTCGAGCGCGATTCCGTCGGAGGGCCAGTCCGTCGTTTTGATCTCCTGCGGAAGGATCACGACAATTTCGTCGCCGTCATGAAAGGTTCGACTGATTCGGACAAAGGTTCCTGATTGCAACTGCTGGCCGAGCGGCTGATCGTTCACCATCACGCTTGCCCTGTCACACCACACGGGGATTCGCACCGTGAACGGGAACTCGCAATCTTCCTTCATATTCATGGTGAAAACAATGCGATCGGAGAAAGGATAGCGGGTCTTTTCGGTGATAGTGACTTCCTGTTGCTGCTTGCCGACGCGATGCTTCACCTGCGACGGTGCGTAGAGCGCGGCGACGAGTCCGTTGCATTTGTCCTTCATCCAAAGGCGCGATGCAAAGTTGGGGATGATGCGATTGACATTGCCAGAACAGCACGCGGCGATATGGGCAGTAGCAAATGCCATGGTGCGATCGCCGCGGAAGTAGACATTGTGATTTGTGTTGTGCGCGGCGACGACCTGGTTGGGGCATGAGAAATATTGGAGCAAATTGAAATCTTCACTCACCGCGCCCGGAGCGGCATTGAAGCAGGCGCGCTCGATTTTGTCGGCGTAATCGGCTTTACCGGTAGCCATCAGCAAGTAGCCCACGGTCCATGTGTAATCGGCGATATCGCATGTCTCATGCGAGGCGAGAGGATCTAGTGTGCGCAGTTCCTCGCTCGAAACGTTTACTCCGTCAACCAGCATGTGGAAGGCATCGAGCTTTCGATATGCCTGAACGGAGACGTTTAGAAATTCTTCCCTGCCGGTTTGCATGTAGAGCATTGCGCCGAGTTTTGCCATTTCGTTATAGCTGACGCCATGCGCATCGCTTGGCTTGCCGTCGCAGTACGCGGCAGAAGAAACGCCGTTGAGCTTGAACGATGACTCGAACTTTCGCCAGCTGTCCTCTGCCAGGTTCAAAAGGCCTGAATCGCGTTCGCGCTCATAAGCCCAAAGAATGGCTTCGATGCTGCATGCCTCCCGGCTGAGGGTGTAGGGATAAGGCGAGGAGAGAAAATGTCGCTTGACTGCCAAAGGGATACGTCGATCGCGGGTCGCGGACCAGTGCGCGAAAAGGGCGCGGAAGAAGACCACATGCGGCCAACGCGATTTAGTCTTAAGGATGAGCGGGCCGAGGTAGCCATCGCTGTCGGGGTGCTCAAGCACGTAGTTGATATGTCGCGCGGCCTTCTCGATCAGCTTGTCATCCCGGATCAGGTAACCGCACCGGATCATGCCGTCAATCCAGTAGCCGGTCTGCTCATAAGTATAGGGATTGTGCGAGATATCTGAGATTTCAGGTGCGGCCCATCCATCCGTGTCGAAGGGAAAGCCGCCCGTTTTATCAAGGTGGCCAGTCAGGCCATCCCGCTGTTTCTCCAGATACGCTTTCAGCCAGCCCTGAGGCTGTATCGAGCGGATCGGAAGCTCGCTGAATTCCGCGAAGGGGGAGTGCGGAGCTAAGTTGGAGTTTGCTTCAGGCTGCGAAGCCGGCTTGTCTGGCTGGTTCGGTTGGACGCCATCGACAGTGCTGGCGAGCGCGTTTTGCAAAGTCAGAAGCGACGTGCTGCCGGCGATCGCGTTGAGAATGAACCCGCGACGTGAAAGATCTTTCTTACTCATAACATCTCCCGCTAGTGCGCGAATCATTCGCGTTCCTAACTCATCTGGATCGTCGTCATGAGTCTTATGTCTTCCGACGAGGAGCCGATCAACAAATCGACTGCGCCCTTCGCCGGCACAAATGTCCGGGTGGCTTCATCCCAGAAGTGCAAAGATCGCTCGGAGTGAGGCAAATCGAGTTTCACAATCCTCGTTTCGCCTGGTTCTAAATAAACTCTTTCGAAGTTCACCAGCTGTTTCGTGGGCAACGCTAAGCCATTTGTTTCACTCGACGCGCGAACGTACAGTTGCACGACCTCGTCACCGGCGCGAGAGCCCGTATTGGTCACGCTGAGGCTGGCGGCGAGAGTTTCCCCGTGTCTCAGTGTCTTCGCACTTAGTTGGAGTGCGCCATACTGAAACGTTGTGTAACTGAGGCCGTGACCGAATGGATAAAGCGGCGTGCCTTTGAAGTACATGTAGGTCCGGCCGCTCATCAACTTGTAATCGTGAAGGTCCGGAAGGTCGCTGGTTCTGGTATACCAGGTTGTGCTCAGCTTTCCGCCAGGGTTGTATTCGCCAAAGAGCGCTTCAGCGAGGGCGCGGCCCTGCTCCTGCCCGAGAAAAAGACCGCCGACGACCGCCGGAAGTTTGTCCTGCTGGTCCCAGGCGACGGCTACCGGACAATTTGATGAGATGACGAGTACAGTTCTGGGATTTGCAGCGTAGACAGCGCGAACCAACTCGCTCTGCGCTCCGGGAAGATCAATCGACTCACGGTCATGGCCTTCGACGCTTACCTGCTCGTCGGCGCCGACAAATACCAGTGCCACGTCTGCGGCGCCGGCGGCGTTTGTGGCTTTCAGAAATTCCCCTGGATCGCGGTCGCCAACCACGGCGCAGCCCTGCGCGTAGACGACTTCAATCGGGCCGGCGGCGAGCGGCGCGATCGGTGGCGCAGGCGTCAATTCAAAGTACTGAATGCCGAACAGGGGCCCAGGCTCGCCGAGAAAGAGCAAGTAGACGGTATGCACGCCACTGAGTGGGTCAATTGGCGCCGAGACGTTGGTCCACTTCTGGAAGTCGCCTGTGTTTGGAATCTTGATCTGGCAGAGAACAGGGCTGTTGAGATCGTCGATGCGCACTTCCATCGTGGCCACGTCCGAAGTGGTTGCGACCCGGGCATGGAATTCGGTGGCGCCATCAAATTGAACTCCGCCGTATGCAGCCCAGGCTTTGATGCGGCCGGGAATTTTGACCCAGTTCTGACCCCACCAGCCTTGCGTGCCGTCAGTATCGTAGCTCAGGTCGTGTCCGCCTTCCTTGCACGCCTCCAGTTGGAGCGGGCCGTCGTATATTGCATAGTCGTTTGCACGCTTCTTATAGGCCGGCGGCTGCGCAAGGCCGAGATACTCCCTGATTCCGCGCAGCGGAGAAATAAGATTGAACGACGTACCGCAGTAGTCTCCAAGATTGCAAACGTCGCCCATAGGACCAATGACGGCAATTTTCTTGATCTTCGTCCGGTCGAGCGGCAGTAGGTTTCCGTTGTTCCGGAACAATACGATGGATTGCCGGGCGGCTTCGAGTGCGAGCTCACGATGAGCATCGCTCTCAAGGCAGGACACCGGGATCTTGCTGTATGGGTTCTGCTCGGGAGGATCGTACATGCCCAACAACACTCGACCCGTGAAGGACCGGACTGCCGCCTGATCGATGGCCGATTCACTGATCAACATTTGATCGGCAGCTTTCGCCAAGTGATCCTGGTAGGTGGTGCCGCAGTTGATGTCGCATCCGGCGTTGACGGCCAGGGCAGCAGCCTCTTCCAGTGTCGGAACAAACTTGTGCGTCTTCGAGATATCTTCGACCGCATCGCAATCGGAGACGACATAGCCCTGGAACCCCCAGAGATTGCGCAGAACGTCGGTGAGCAGAAAACGGCTGCAGGACGTGGGAATCCCATTGAGGGAGTTATAGGAACTCATCACGGTGAAGAAGCGCGCCTGCTTCACAGCTGTCTCAAAGACGCGCGCATAGTATTCCCAGAAGCTTCTTGGATCGACCGTGGCTGAGATGGTGTGCCGGTCGGAGTCGGTTTCGTTGCCGATGTAGTGCTTGGCGCAAGCAATGGTCTTGAGATAACGCGGATCGTTTCCCTGCATGCCCGCAGCGGTGGCGATAGCCATCTGTTCAACGAGATAGGGATCTTCGCTGTAGTTTTCTCCTACGCGACCCCAACGCGGATCGCGAGCACCCATGTTGACTGTGGCCGGTGAGAACATCGCGAGATCCATTCCGTTCTTCTTGTGCCACGCCCAGGCTTCATCGGAAACGACGCCGAATACCTCGAAGATCAGCGAGCGATTCCACGTGCATCCGAGCGCCAGCGGCAGCGGAAAGCACGTGACAGGTCCCCTGCCGTTCAGGCCGTGGAGAGCTTCGTTGGCGTAGTAGTTGAAGGTCGGCAGTCCCAGGCGCTCGACCCCCGGCGCGAAGCAGCCGAGCTGCGATATCTTTTCAGGGAGCGTGAGTTTGGCGACGATCTCTGCAGCGCGCCGCTTGGCTTCTTCAAGCCGCTGCGGCGTAATTCCGCCGGGAACGGGTTGAGCCTCTTCACCGGTTGCGATGGGGGCAGAAGCTCCTTCGATCACCGCACCGCGAGCATCGTCGGTAAGTACCCAGGCGGTGCCGGCAGCCGCAGCGAGAGACAAGAAGTTCCGCCTGCTGATGCATTTCTTGCAGCCATTCGTGCAATTTTTCATGCTAAGTCGCTTCCTTCAGTTTCCGATTCGCTCGTCACTTTCTGTCGTGGACGATTTGGCCGTTACGGACGACCAAACGCGGGCTGAGAAGAACTTCAGGATCGGAAAGCGGGTCGCGGTCATACGCCACAAAATCAGCGACGGAGTTTTCAGCGAGCGGTTCACCGAGGCCAAGGTATCTCCATGCATCCACCGTTGCTGCACGGAGAGCTTGCTCTGGCGTGAGCCCTGCGCTGATGAACGCGAGGACTTCGAGGCCGATTTTGCCATGATCAATCGCGGCGTCGGAGCCGCACAGGATGACCACGCCTTCCGCGACGGCCTGGGGAAGCTGGCGCTCGATGGCCTCAACGGCTTCAGCGAAGGAGCGTTCAGGCATGCGTAATTGCCGTGACCGAATGCGCTCGAGAAAGATGCGAAATGCCGCTAGCGTTGGCGTCCAGGCGCGGCCGCGCGCAGCCATCTGCTTCAGGTGTTTTGGCTGAAGGTGCGAACCGTGTTCGACGGAATCGATATCCAGTGCGATAGCGAGCTCGACGGCGGCAGGGGTGGTGACGTGCATCGCGATGCGCGCGCCGGCTTTTCGAGCCGATTCAACTGC
>Ga0187851_10000731_pt1 | contig 32955 bp, 14 predicted proteins | sample June2016WEW_6_10_FD_132997 | JGI IMG/M metagenome (GOLD analysis project Ga0187851, IMG submission 132997) | Peatland microbial communities from SPRUCE experiment site at the Marcell Experimental Forest, Minnesota, USA - June2016WEW_6_10 | ecosystem: Environmental > Terrestrial > Soil >...
TATAAACAATAAAACTTTTTTTTTAAATAAAGGATCCATTATATACTTTTGGAATAAATGACTAAAATCTTAAAAAAATATTTTAATTTAGAATATTTATAAAATCCCTGTTTTATAAAGCTATATTTCTACTTTCATAGTATATTACATTTACAGCCCTATAACTTAAACTGATTTTTTAATAATCATAAAGGATTAGGTATAAAAAAAAATATTTGCTAATTCTCGTAATTAGTAATACTTTTCTTAAAATATTTTCTAATTAAAAAATTTTTCTAAGGTACCGTTAAGGGTACTTTAAGGAATCTGAAAAAGAAATATTTGACGTTATTTTAATGTTTATCGGATTCATAATCCCGATTTCTCAGATTTTTTTTATATATTTTTTACATTCAATAGTAATACTTTTCTTAAATTATTCCACAAAATAAATTTTCATAAAACATTAATTCTATAACTATAAATTATTTTTCTTTATTTCAAATATCTAATTTTATAGAAATGTTTCTTTAAATTTTATTTTTATCTCTCCTCTTATTATCTTATACTTTATTACACTAAACATGAAATTTTCATAATATATAACAAGAACATTTAATCCCTTTTAATCTTCATAAACTCTTAATTTTTACCGTTTTTTTTTAATTCTATTACAAATAAAAATTAAATTATATTTGGATCCCCCTACAAAAACTTATCAAAATTTTGATCTATTCTTTAATCCACTTAAAAAAAATTCCATCCTTCATTTATTATAAATGAATCTGAAATAAAACTTTTATAAAAAAAAATTAAATGTCATTGGTTTACAGCTTGATTGGCGTAAAACAGGCCCGTCAAACCTTAACTGCAATAGCCGGTCATCCACAAAAAAACCTTTAAAATTTAATTAAACATCATCGAAAGACCCCCACCAAAGTTTCATAAATAAAATTTTTCAAATTCATAACTCCAAATTTACAACTCCCCCTATACTATATACATTACCCGTATGACGCATTGCTTAACATACCCGAAAATAAATTTAAATACATAATATTATCTTAAATTATGATATTCAGTTAAAATATCCTATTTTTCATGAATAAACACTAAAGAAGGAATTTCAATATAAATCATATAAAAAAAACAAAAATTTACCAGAATCTAACTATAAAAAAAAAACTGAAGAATATTATACATGTGCAAATAACTGAAATTAAAGAATATATATACCGGACTTTCCAGAGGCCCACACCATAAAATCCCAAATATAATCACGAATATATGAGCTACAAATGAAAAATTTACTACTGGACAACCTTGTTAGACGAACTTAAAAAGAAAATAGAAAACATCCCTGCGGAAATAACCCAACTATTTTACAAAGACAAATGGAAAACTGGATACAATAAATCCGGAAAACACATCAACACCCAATAAACTTTACAAGCCCATCATAAACTAAAATTTAAATAGATAAATAAGAAATAATCTACAAATTATATATTATTTATAATTATTGAATTTGAATAACTTGATATTTAGATCAAGAGGGAAAAATGAAAGAGGAAAACTATAAAATCGCATTATTTGGTTTAGGGCACATAGGGCTTCCTACAGCATCATTATTTGCAAAGAATGGTTTTAAAGTGTTAGGAGTAGACGTTAACTCAGAAACCGTGGATTTAGTGAACTCTGGTATTTCACCCATTATGGAGCCAGGTTTAAATGATTTAGTTAATGAAGTGGTGACTGAAAAGCGATTATCAGCAACTAATGCAGGCGTAGAAGCTGCTAAAAAATCTGATGTCATGATTGTAGTAGTACCGACCCCAGTGGATCAAAATAACTGTTGTGATCTAGAGCATGTTATTTCTGCATGTGAAAATATTTCACTAGGATTGAATAAAGGAAACCTAGTAATAATTGAAAGTACAGTATCACCCCATACTTGTGAAAAAACAGTGATCCCCATACTGGAGAAAAGTGGACTCAAAGCTTCTATCGATTTTGGATTAGCATATACCCCAGAAAGAGCATTGCCCAATAACACTATATATGAAATGACTCATAATGCAAGAGTTATCGGGGGAATAGATGAAGAAAGTTCAAAAAAAGCAGCATTAATCTATAAAAAAATTACTCAAGGAAAAATTATCATTGTTAAAGATATGGTAACTGCAGAAATGGTTAAACTAATGGAAAATACTTATAGAGACACTAACATTGCTCTAGCCAATGAACTGGCAATAATATGTGAAGCACTGGATATAGATGCCATAGAAGCTATAAAAGCTGCTAATTTCCATCCCCGAGTTAATATACATACACCGGGACCCGGTGTTGGAGGACACTGCTTATCAATTGATCCCTATTTCATTGTAGAGATGGCTGAAAATGAGGGAATCAACGCTCGACTCATTAAAACAGCTAGAGAAATAAATGAATATATGCCACATCATATAGCTTTAATGACAGAAGATGCTCTAAAAGAGATAGGAAAGTCCATATCAAATGCAAAAATTAGTCTATTAGGAGTAGCTTATAAGGCCAATGTCGCCGATTCCAGAGCAACACCTGCAGGGCCACTAATTAAAGATTTAACCTCCCAAGGTGCAGAAGTTCTTGCCCATGATCCTTACGTTGATCCTACTATAATTATATCTAAAGGTGCAAAGCCCGTTAAATTAGAAGAAGCACTTAATAGTGACTGCGTGATATTAATAACAGATCATGATCAGTATCGAAAACTAACTCCTGAATTGATAAAGAGCCCTATTTTCATATGCACTAGACCTATTTTCAATCCAAAAGAATTTACAAATAAAGGATTCATATTCAAAAGTGTCGGTAGACCCTAAAAAAAATTAATTAAATTTTTTTACGATAAACAGTTTTCAATTCAATCTCAAAAAGATTGTAATTAAATATATTTCATTAATAATTTATTAAAAATCTTTAATCTATATATTAATTATATAAAAAGGATTAAATTTTTTGTTATTTCTATTAATTTTAAGTTTTAATTTCGAAAATACTTCTTATTTAATGGCCAAATATTTATTATTAATCACCATCATAAATATTATATAACCATTTATACCCTTAAAAAAATGCTATAACGAGTTATTTAACAGTTTTTCTAAATAATAAAAATGATTTTCATGAGGACCATGGATTTATCAATTATAATTATTAATTATCGCACATATGAATTTACTAAAAAAACCATAGATTCCATAATCAACAAAAAATATTCCTTCAACTATGAATTAATCATTGTAGATAATGCATCTGGTGATAATAGTCTAGAAAGCTTGAAAAAAGACTATTATAAAAAAATAGATACCGGTTTAATCAAATTCATTTCTAACAATGAAAATAAGGGATTTGCATATGCAAATAATTTAGCATTGAAACAAACAAATTCTAAATATATATTATTACTTAACTCTGACACCAAAATTATCAATGATTGTCTTGAAAAATGTTTAAAATTCATGGATACTGATAAGAATATAGGGGCATTAGGATGTAAAGTAATGTTATCTAATGGATCATTAGATAAAGCATGTCGCAGAAGTTATCCTAATGTCAAGGTTTCCTTCTATCGGATGACTGGTTTATCACACATCTTCCCAAAAAGTAAACGTTTCAATAAATATAATCTTACTTACCTAGATGAAAATGGAATATATGATGTTGATTGTTTATCCGGCGCTTTCATGCTCTTGAGAAGTGAAGTACTTAGTCAGGTGGGTTTTTTAGATGAAAATTTCTTCATGTACGGTGAAGATATAGACTACTGCTACCGTATTAAAAAAAATGGATGGAAAGTAAATTATTATGGTGAAGCAAAAGTAATTCATTATAAAGGTGCAAGCAGCAAAAAACAAGAATCTAAATTGTTGTATGAATTCTATAAATCAATGCATATCTTTTATAATAAACATTACGAAAAAGAATATCCATGGATTATAACGATAATCACTTATACGGGAATATGGACTATGTATAGATTAAAACTGATTCGTAATATTCTAAACTAAAAAAAAACTGTTTTATACAATTATTATTACTAATAATATATAATATAAGTGAAAATTTATGGAGTGATTACTTTTTGATTAGAGAAAATCAAAGATACTTTAATTTAATGTTAATCATAATAGATTTAACTGTAATCACATTAGCATTAATCTTAGCTTGGTTCATCCGATTTGAAACTACATTCTTCGGTAATTACGGATACAGTGGATGGGGATTTATTATTTATATGATGCCACTCATCGTAATTCTACCCATTTATCTTTTCCTATACTATATTTTTGGATTATATCATGCCCAAAGAACTAGAAGTATTAAATCAGAAGTACTAAATTTAATAAAAGCAAATTTTGTAGGATTACTATTACTATTAAGTTTACTATTCTTATTCGAGCTTACAGATTATTCAAGATACGTATTAGCCACTTTTATCACTCTTAGCTTAATATTATCAATCACTGAAAGATTAACTATCAGAGAATCTCTAAGATTTATGCGTAGCAAGGGTTACAATATAAAACATATAATAGTAATTGGAGCAGGACCACTTGGAAAAAAATTTGCTCAAAGAATAAAACAAAACCCATATGTAGGATATAATATAATCGGATTTTTAGATGACAATTTTGAAAAAAAGCATAAAATAGTTGATTCACAAGTAATAGGAAAAATTAAAGATTTAGAAGATTTAATTTTAACTAATACAATTGATGATGTTTTTATTACATTATCCAACCAGGAAAATATTCTAAATATTGTAGATATATGCGAGAAACACGGTGTGAAATCAAAAATAATACCTGAATTCGCCATAAATTATGATAATTTAATCAATAAAATAGCTTTTATTTATCCATCCCAACCATATCTAGACATGGTTGATGATATTCCCATTGTAGATGTGAGATATGTACCATTAGATAACGTTTTCAAAAAATCAACTAAAAGAATATTTGATGTTATACTAGTAACATTAGCCCTAATACTTTTATCTCCACTAATGATTTTCATTGCAATCATGGTAAAAATAAGCTCTCCCGGCCCCATTATCTTCAAACAAGAAAGAGTAGGTTATAATAGACAAAACTTTATTATGTACAAATTCCGCAGCATGAAATATCAAGGAGATGATGAAGAAGAAACTCATTGGACTAACAAAAATGATCCACGCCGTACTAAATTCGGATCATTCATCAGAAAAACCAGTATTGATGAATTTCCACAGTTTTTTAACATACTTAAGGGAGATATGAGTTTAATAGGACCTCGACCAGAACGTCCAATATTCGTTGAGAAATTCCGGGAAGAAATCCCACAATACATGATAAAACATTACATACGCCCAGGAATGAGCGGTTGGGCTCAAGTTAACGGTTGGCGAGGTAATACTTCCATCAAAAAACGAATAGAATACGATATATATTACGTGGAGAATTGGACTATCACATTAGACTTAAAAATATTCATACTAACCATAATTAAAGGATTAACCCATAAAAATGCTTACTAAAATAAAATTACTAACAAATAATCTTTTTATTATTTAATAAACTATTTTAAATGTATTTCTTATTAGAATCCATTCTATTTTAAAGTAATTAACTAAATTACTACTCTTATAAGTTATCTTCTCTACTTTATCTAAAGAATTAAAACCCTCCTTTAATCCTTCAAGATAAAATTTACCCTGTCCTCTCCTAATGAAAAATAAATATTTAATAAAAAAACCTAGAAGCAGAAATACAATATTAAGATAAAATTGTGGCCAAGGCATATTTTTATATGCTACATAAATATTATTACGGGCAGCTAATCCTATTTTAAACTCATTATACCGGCTACCAGTAGTTCCACTTCCATGATGATAAACAATTGCATCCGGGCAATAAATACACTTATAACCATGAATTTTAGCCCGATAACTAATATCAACATCCTCCATATAAGCAAAAAAGTTCTCATCAAAAAACCCTATACTATCAAAAACATTCCGCCTATAAATAGCAGCTCCAGCGCATGCACTGAAAGTCTCTCGTTTATCATTATATAGATTAATTGATTTACCATCACCCACCTTTCGGGTCCAGCCTAGTAAAGTGTATTCATCACCAGCATCGTCCAATTTACACTTATTATCATATTGAATCATCTTAGATGCAACAGCGAAGATATTATCATCACTCTGGATGCAATTTAATAAATTATTGATACAATCACGCTCTAAAACTACATCATTATTAAGAATAAAAACATAATCCGTAGCAACTAACTTTAATCCCTGATTAACAGCCTTAGAAAAACCTAAATTCTCTTGATTCTCAATCAAGTTATACTCAGGGTAATTCTCCCTAATAAAATCGACGCTTCCATCATTAGACCCATTATCAACAATAATAACCTCAAAAAACGAATCTTGTTTTTCTAATGAATCTAAACATTCATTAATAAAATTAATGCCATTATAATTAGGGATTATTATAGACACAGTAGATTTTAAGCCTTTATTCGCTTTATTCATAGAAATTATCATTTTTTAATCTGAATTTATCAGTTTATTATAATTAATATATTTATTAAAACCATTTTAATTGGAATGTGAGTTCAAGCATGATAATAAATAAATATACTAAGAAGCTCTTAAAATATTTATTGAGCAAGTTTTTAACCGATCTTATATACTATGAAAATAAAGTATTACTTTAGTGAAGATTTAATGTAAGTTTTGATATTGAATTTAGATAACAAAACATTAAAATTACAAATATGATAATCAATATATCAGATTTTTTTAATGAATTTTTATATTTCATATTTGGCCAGAAATTTACAAAAAAATATTAATAAGTTATGAATTTGTTATTAATAATTAGGGGGTCATTACGCGCATACATCTAAATTTTTGGAAAGAAAAAATAAAATTGTATTTAGCGAGAATGATAAGATTATGGATGCTGATGAACTTAAAGGTTCTTTATCAAAAGAAAACTCAATTCATAATTTAACGTTTCCTAATATTAAAGTATCAATTATAATGCCAGTTTATAATGTAGAAGATTACTTGAGGCAATGTTTGGATAGTATCATTAATCAAACTTTAAAAGAAATTGAAATCATTTGTATAAACGATGGCTCAACAGATAATTCACTTCAGATTTTAGAGGAGTATGCAAAAAAAGATAATAGAATAATAATTATTAACCAAAAAAACTCAGGCAGTGGTGTAGCTAGAAATATAGGTATTAAACACGTGAAAGGTGAATATATAGGTTTTGTTGATTCGGATGATTATATAGATATCACAATGTTCGAAAAACTATATAAAAATGCTAAATTAAATGATACTGATATTGTAATGTGTCCCATACTAATAATTAGTGAAAATGAAGAAGGATTAACTAATGATGATTTAAAAATTTTTCCTTACTATAATCTTGACTGTTTTAGTAACTATTTTGATAATAAAATATTTGACTATAAAGAAACTAGAGATTTTATTTTTTTAGTAGCCGTTAATGCTTATAATAAAATTTATAGGACTACATTTATAAAAAAAATTAATGCTAAATTTGTTGAAGGTTTGATTTTCCAGGATAACATATTTTTTTATCAAACCTATTTAAAAGCAAGATCTATGTCTTTAATTAGAGATTTCCTATATTTTCATAGGATTCACAGAACAGGTTCAGTACAAACAGACAAGGGTAAGGGATTTTATGATTATATTAAAATACAAAATATGATTATAAAAATTTTTGAGTCACTGCCTAATTTTGATGATTATAAAATAGAATTATTAAATAAAAAAATAATAGGAATTATCTTTAGATATTCCTTAGTTTCCAATAAACATAGAGCTGAATTCTTTAAGCTTATTAAACAAGATTTTAAAAAAATGAAATTAACAAATAATGAATTAGATGTTTTACCTAGGCAAGCGAAAAAATATTATTTAAATGTAATAAGTTCCAATTCTCATATTGAGTTTGAATCACGTTGGGATAGGATTGGTAAATTAGAAAATAAAATTAGCATTATTATTCCTGTTTATAATGCAGAAAAGCATATTAGGCAATGTTTGGATAGTATTATTAATCAAAGTCTAAGAGAAATAGAAGTAATATGCGTAAACGATGCATCAACAGATAACAGTCTAAATATAATAAAACTTCTGTCTAAGAAAGATAAACGTATTAAATACGTTTCAATGATTAAAAATTCTGGATCAGGAGCAGCGAGGAATAAAGGTATAAAACTTGCCAATGCTGAATATATGTCATTTGTAGATTCAGATGATTTTATAATAGATAAAACTGCTTATGAAAAACTTTATAAATTTGCATCTCAAAAAAATGCTGATATTATTAGTGCAAACCTAAAAGATTATGATAATAAAAAAAATACTTTTAAAAAAAATTATTTTACCGAGGAAATCAAAGATGATTCATTAATCTTACCTCAAAATTATGGTATACCGTGGTATTTCCAAAAGAATTTGTTTAAAAGACAATTCTTAATAGAAAACAATATTCAATTTCCCAACTATAAAAGAGGTCAAGATCCTGTTTTTTTAACTAATGTACTAATTAATGTTAGTGCTATCTATTGTTTACCTATAGACTTTTATGCATATCGAAAATCATCATCTTATAAAATTAATTCAGAAGAAAAAGAAAAAGATTACATTAAACACTTTCGAGATGTTTTGGAACTACTGAAATCATCTGGATTTAAAGAAATGTATTCAGAATATGAAAAAAGAATGTATATCTTTTTTAAAAGGCAAATATTAAATTTCTCATCTAAATATTTAGAGAAAAATATCAGTGAAGTATTTGGTGAAAAGAACGAAATTATGAATATAAGTAAATTCAGAGATTTTCTAGTAAAAGAAAAAATAATTCATGATTTAGAGTCTTCTGATATTAAAGTATCAATTATAGTACCAGTTTATAATATAGAAAATTATCTTAGACAATGTCTAGATAGCATTATTCATCAAACTTTAAAAGAAATTGAAATTATTTGCATTAACGACGGGTCAACGGATAACTCTACACTTATTTTAGAAGAATATGCATTAAATGATAATAGAATTAAAATCATTAATAAAGAAAATGCTGGACTGGGCGCGGCTAGAAATACAGGTATTGAACATGCTAAAGGGGAATATATTGGTTTTGTTGATTCAGATGATTATGTAGACGTTGCTATGTTCGAGAAACTGTATAAAAATGCTAAATTTTTTAATAGTGATATTGTAATGTGCCCCATGCTTATTGTTAATGAAGGTGGTAATGAATTGGGTAATCTATCTTACTATGATTTAAAATGTTTTGATGAAGGTTTTGATAATTGTGCATTTGATTATAATAAAACTAAAGATTTTATTTTAAGAATAGCTGTAAATGCTTATAATAAGATTTATAGAAGTGAATTTATTAATAGAATTAATGCTAAATTCCCTGAAGGTTCGATTTTTGAGGATAATCCATTTTTTTATCACAGTTATTTAAATGCAAAGAATTTATCTCTAATTAGGGATTTTCTTTATTTTCATAGAGTTAACAGAACTGGTTCAATAATATCGGACAAAGATAATCGCTTTTTTGATATAATTAAAATCCAAAATCTGATTATACAAAATTTCATGAATCTACCTAATTTTGAAGATTATGAAAAAAATTTATTGAATCATAAAATTATTAATATCATCGGCCGATATTTGCAAGTTTCTAATATATATAAGCCAAAATTTTTTGAATTTATTAAAGAAGATTTTGAGAAGATGGATTTGAAAAATAATGATATCGAGAATTTAGATTTAGATGCAAAAAACGCTTATCTAAATATAATAAATTCTAATTCATATACTGAGTTTGAATTACTTAAAGAAAAGGATAATCTAATAAATAGAATTAATAATTTAACAAATCATAATAATCAACTTATTAGAAGTATTAATAAAGTTAACTTTGATTATAATAACCTTCTTAAAAGTAATCATAAACTTTATTCTGATATAGATAAGCTGCTTAAAAATAATCATAAACTTGATTCTGATATAGATCAGCTGCTTAAAAATAATCATAAACTTGATTCTGATATAAATCGTTTTCTTATTAATAATGATAGGCAAAAAAACAGTTAAATGTTGAGAAATTAAAGTCTATTTTAAGTTATATAATTGAATTCAAGTAAAGTATAAAATGATTTTAGGGTTAAAGGGGGAATTGAAGTATACTAGTAAAAAAAATAAGAATAGAATGAACTTCTAAAAATTCTTAACTTCAAAATTATTAAAAAAAACATTTAATTTTCTAATTATTTTTTAGAATAAAATTTATATCAATAATTAATTGTTGATTTATATGAAACCTAAAATAAGTATAATTATTCCAGTTTATAATATGGAAGATTATATTCGAAAATCTTTAGAATCGATTGTTTCTCAAAGTATTGGCTTAGAAAATCTCGAAGTAATAATAATTGATGATTGTTCCACAGATAAAAGTGGAGAGATAATCGATGAATATAATTCTAAATATGAAAATTTTATATCAATACATTTACCTGAAAACAGTGGAGCAGCTGGAAAACCGAGAAATATTGGAATTAATAGAGCCACTAGCAAATTTTTAATGTTTTTAGATGCTGATGATTATTATGATGTTAATGCTTGTGAAACACTTTATAATAAAATTGTAACAGAAAATGTTGATATTGTATTTAGCAATTATATTTACGTGTTTGAAAATAGAACACAAAAACTTCAAAACTTTTTTGGAGATAGAGCTGAAATAAAAGTAAATATAATTGATAATGAACCAATATTATTTAAAATAAACCCATCAATATGGACAAAAATAATTCGAAAGAAATTTATTAAAGATAATAATATCAAATTTCCTGAAGGGATACCAAGTCAAGATTTAGTATTCATAGTTCATGCTTTCTTAAAAGCAAACGGAATTATTTTTTTAAACAATTATTTAGGGTATTATTACAATAGAATACGTGATTCTAGAGGAAATATAGGAATTAGTAGGAGTTATAATAATAAAAATTTAAATGGAATGATTAAAGCATATCAACAAACATTCTATATTTTAAAGAAAAATGAAAAAGAAGAATTCTTTCCTTTTATTTTTGAAGGAATTTTACAAATTTGGCTTATGGGTTTCATAATAAGTAGTATAAATTCGTCGGAAAAAAAATTACTTTTAGAAAAATCATATTTGCTTTTTGAGGAATTAAAAATTTATAATTTCAATCCTAAAAAAGAATTATTACCTTTATTTAATGATATAAGTAAAAAGAGATATGATGAAGCAATTATAATATCTGAAATATTAAAGAATTATATTAAAAATGGAAACAAACAACAATTAAAATTAAATACTTTAGAAAAAGAATTAAGTAAACTTACTTCAGATATTGCTCAACTCCTTAAAAGTAATAATCATCTGAAGTCAGATTTGACTGAACTCCTTAAAATTAATAATCATCTGAAGTCAGATTTGGCTAAACTCCTTAAAAGTAATCGGGATTTTAATATGGATTCTGTTAAGAAAATATTTTCAATCAGTATGGTTAAAAATGAAATGGATATTATCGAATCATTTGTTAGGTATAATATTAATATTTTAGATGGTATGATCATTTTAGATAATGGTAGTACAGATGGCACGATAGAAATTTTAAGACTTCTTAAAAAGGAAGGATTATCTTTATTTATTATTGAAGATAAAGATAAAGATTTTAATAAAGTAATTAAGTTTGATAATCTAGTAAAAATAGCTATTAATGAGTTCGAAGCTGATATAATTGTCCCTTTAGATGCTGATGAATTTATAATATCCTCAGCCAAGGGAAATCCCCGGGAAATCTTGGAGAAACTTGAATTTCCTAATTATTATGTCTTTAAATGGAAAACTTATATACCAAATTTCAGTAAAGATAGAGATGAAAAGTTTATACCTTCGAAAATAACTTATGTCAGGGATGATAGTCTAGAAAATTTTTATAAAGTCGTAATACCAAGAAAACTAGTGGAAAAGTTTAATGTAAAAATAGCTAAAGGCAGTCATAATCTAAAATATGACCCCCAATTTGAAAATAAATTAAAACGTGAAATTATTACTGATTTACAAATGGCTCATTTCCCAATAAGATCTAAAGAGCAAACAATATCCAAAATTTCTGTTGGATGGATTAATAACTTAAGCAGTATAGAAAGTAAAGAAAATCAGAGTTGGCATTGGCAAAACATATTTAATCATTTAAAAGAAAATGAGAAAATCGAAGATGATGATATTGTAAATTTTGCTAAAACATACGCTTTAGAAAATGAAAAAACAAACGTGAAAATTGAAGAAGAACCTATTGATTTATCTTTTTGTGAAAATATTGAAATTAAATATACTAATGAAAAGGTTAATTCACTGGCAAATTTGCTTGGAGCTTGTGAATCCTTATCTATGAATAATCTAGATCTAAAGCTAGATAAACTTGAATTAGAGATGAAATATTCAAAACTAAAGGAAGATAAGTTTATTAAAGAAAAACAGTTAAAAGATAAAATTGAAGAATACAAAAACAGCAATTCATGGATTATTACTGCACCAATACGTAAATTAATCGGTTCATGTAAAAGAGCATTAAAAAGTTAATTTATAAAATATTAATATTTTTTTTAAATTAGTATTGTTCAGAAAAAAATTATAAATTAATTTCTTAATTCAAATTTAAAACATATTTTTTATCTCTAATCTTTAAGCTTTTCTGGAATATGCACCCCAACTTACCATTAATAATATTAAAGTTAAAATTATAGCACCTAAAACTTCATAAGAAATACTAGTCAATACACCTCCACTTATTATTGTTTGGAGAGCGTTGAAAACGTGCGTCCAAGGTAATAAATCAAATATGTGGAAATTATATCCTCCTATTTTAAAAATAGCTGTCTCAGGTAACTGGAATACTGCTAAGAATGTAATCGGAATAATCAAGATTATTCCTAAACCTGTTGCTTGCTTCCAATTACTTGTAAAAGCCGCTATAATAATACCCAGAAAGATGGAAGATATCCCTCCCAGCACTCCGACTAATAGAACTATAGGAAGGGAAAGTATATTAACTTGCCATCCTACAAAGATTGCTGCAACTAGAATGACTAATATTTGAACTATTACGATTAAAGTCCAGGAAGTAAGACCACCAAATATTAAATCAAATTTTCGTATATTAGATAATTTAAGTCTGGACAATCCTCCACTTTCTTCATCACGGGTAAAACCGATAGCCACCATAATAGCAATTAGCAGTGTAGAAAATATTAATACAGCCGGAATTAAGAAATTAAAGTTATTTGAGCTATTATTTGGCTCCACTACACTATTCACATAATCATTAGGCTCAGCTATGTTGTTTCCGAGCGTATCCGTCTGAGTCTGGGTAACTAATGTATCTTGGTAATCATTTATTACTCCTGTTAAGATAGTCTGAGTGATCTGGAAATTATTAGTTTGTACATCACCTCTAATTATAAGAGATGATGTAATATTAGGTGTTGTTGCTGAAGAATTTGGATCTGTAGTTGTTTGAGCAATGTTATCAGTCATAGCCACCATTGCATTGGAATAATTTTCAGGTATAATCAACTCCGCATCGATTTTTCCATTATTCAAAAGTTGATTAGCATTGCTTTCATTCGTTATGATAACGTTGAATAAATGCGTATTGGTATTCTGATATTTAGCATCCTTTAAATTCTGAGTGAGGCTATTACTATAATTTACTGCATCACCATTATCTAATGTCGATCCTTGATCATAATTGATTACTGCGAGATCGTGGGGACGGCTTCCCTGCTCCGAACTTATAAATAATCCAGAAACTATCATCAGCATCATTGGGAAAAGCAGAATAAAGATTAATCCTTTTTTATCACGTTTAATCTCTTTGAAATTTTTCATTGCAATAGTAAAAAACTTCATTTTGATTCCTCTAAACTGATTCCTGTTAATTCAGTAAAAACCTCTCCTAAAGTATTTTGATGCACTGACAGATTCTTTAAATGAACATTCGATTCTTTAATCTTATCAATAAGCAGGGGAAGTTTAATTATCGCATCCTTCATTCTCAAGTTAATTCTACCATTTACTTCATCAACCCAATAAATATCCTTAAGATCTTTCAGAGAATTAATAACTACTTGGTTTTTATTAGGGTTAGATAATTTAATATCCACTAAATCTCCCCCTTTAATGTCTTTTTTAAGATTTAATGGGGTGTCCATTCGAATGATCTGACCTTTATCGATAATTGCTATACGGTCTGATATACTATCAGCTTCGTCTAGATTATGTGTATTAATAATAACTATCTTTTCCATATCACGGAGTGATTGTATGTAATTCCATATGATAACGTGCGACTGGTGATCTAATCCATGAAACGGTTCATCCATTATTAGAATTTGTGGTTCATGAATCAAAGCCATTGCCAGATTCAAGCGGCGTTGAACACCATCAGAAAGTTTTGAAACAACAGTATCAGCATCATAAGTAAGATAAAGTTCATATAAAAGTCTCTCAACCTTTTGTTTTAGAATTTTTTTTGGTATTTTATACATATTCCCCATGAGATTAAGATTCTCTCTGCAAGTAAGATTATTCCAAAGAATCAACTCCATTGAACAGATACCAATATGTTTATTATTCAATAGTTTTGTTTCCTCATCATCAATTAAAATTCGATTATTATTTGATCTGAAAAATTCCATTATAGGATTTAATGAATTAACTTTATCTTTATCATTAATCCCTAGTAAACCTAAAATTTCACCTTTATTTACGTGCAAATCCAGAGCATTCACCAATAAATGCCTATTAAAATCTTCAATGTGCTTAATATTACTTCCTATTTTAGCATCCGACTTCTGTTTAATCTTATCAGGATTCATACTATCCAAATACGCGTCACATACTTCATCAACTGAACCTAGCATAACTAATTTACCCTTTTCCAGCCATATTGCTTTATTACATAAATTTCTGACTTGCTGTATTGAATGTGAAACGAATAGGACAGTTACGTCTTTATTAAGGAATGATTTCATCCTTTCTTCACTTTTCTTTTGAAATTTAGCATCACCCACAGATAAAATTTCATCTAGAATGAGTATTTCTGGTTCGGTTACAGTAGCAATGGAAAAACCTAACCGCATTCTCATACCTGAAGAATAATTCTTTAATGGAACATCTATAAAATCACTTAATTCTGAAAAGTCAACTATCTCATCAAATTTATTCTCAATAAAACTCTTAGGATAACCTAATAATGCACCATTTAAAAAAATATTTTCTCTACCAGTATAATTCTGGTCAAATCCAGCTCCAAGCTCTAATAAAGGGACTATTCTACCCTTAGTTTCAATAAAACCTTCAGTCGGTTTCATAACTCCTGAAATTAGTTTAAGTAATGTACTTTTTCCAGCACCGTTTAAACCAACTATTCCCAGTTTATCTCCTTTTTGCACTTCAAAATATATATTTTTAAGAGCCCAAAATTCTTGATAGAATATTTCAACATCATGTTTCAATAATTTAATTACATATTCTTTAAGGTTATCTACCTTTTCTTTACTCAAATTGAATTTCATGCCTATATTTTCAACTTTAATAACTGTTTGATCAATGGATTTAGAAGAGATTTTCATACCTCCCTAATTGCTTTATGAATTAATTTACTAATTGGTAATAATCAAAATCTTAAGGTATAAAATTAATTTAAACTTAATTATATTTTTACAATGTAATTAACATGAATTTTTTTTTTACTACTCCTTTTTTAATTAAACTTTTTATGATATTCATCAAATTAATTTTCAACTATATTTAAATATGTAATATGAATTTATCCTGATATTTATAAAATAATAGTAATCCTATGACCATGGCTGATATAGATGCTGTAATGGCAAATAATAATTGCATTGGATCAAATAATTTATCATATATAAATGAATCCCTAAATAGACTAATATACGCGAATAATGGGTTAAAAGTAAGTACAAATTGATATTTTGCTGGTATAATACTTGGAGGGAAGAAAATTGCACTCGAATACATTAAAAGAATTATGAAAACTGAATATAAATGTTCTATATCTCTAAAAAATACTGTTAAAGTAGCCAAGATAAGACCAGCGCCTATGACAAATAAGAGTAATAATATAAATGGTATAATAGCTAGGAACATGTATAATGAGAATGGAGCTTGAGTAACAATCATGACAAGGAAAACTACAATAATTGAGAGCAAAAAGGTTACAAAATTAGAAAGTGTAACACCTAATGGATACATGTATTTAGGTACATATAACTTTTTTAACATGGAAGCATTTAAATAAATTGATCTCATAGATGCATTGGTGGCTCCTGCCAAGAAACTAAACATTACACGTCCAGTTAAAAGATAAACTGGGTAATTCGGAATTGAATGCTTAAAAAAAGTAGAAAATATTATGGTTAATACTATCATGAATAATAATGGCTCTAAAAAACTCCAAAATATTCCTAACACTGATCTTCTATATTTAAGCTTTATATCTCTTTTTATTAGCTCAATCAGTAAAAATCTATACTTAATAAAGTTAACAAAAAACCTATGACTAAATCTATCGTCAAAAATCATTATTCCCTGTTTTATATGTTATATATAATATAATCTACTTTTATAAATATCATTAGTATATGAATTAATAATCTTACCATTTAAGTAATATTGAAAATAATTTTTATTCTTTATTTATCTGTTAATTGAGACTTCTAAATTGCACTTACGAATGCAAAGAATATCTGGGTATTTTTTTTATTATAATTAATCTTCGATATGATGAAAATTATGAAATAAAAATGTGTTTAATGTAAGAATTTCATTTTAAATAGTAACCTTGTAGGATATGTAGTTAATTCCCAATTCTTTTAACATATATCATTTTATACAGTTTCTAAATCCAAAAATGATTTGATATGATTAAGTTATAAGATTTCCTATTACATTAATAATTTATTAAAAATAATTAGTAAAATTTAATAATTAGATATGATTAACAATATTCAATTCTAAACAAATTAATAACTAATATGTTTAGATTTTAATAATATAATCATTGTTGGTGAAAATATTATAGAACAGAGTAAAACTTCAAAAAATGAAAATAAGAATAGAATTAAATTGAGTAAGCTTGTTTTATTTTTAGGATTAATATTCTTAGGATGTATTATTCTCTCTGGAGCTGTTAGTGCTGCTACTGTAAAAATTTCACCAGGTACTGATGCTATTAAGAATAGTATAAGTACTGCTCATTCAGGTGATACATTGAATCTTACCGCAGGTGTATATAATGAGCATGATTTAGTAGTTAACAAGAATTTAACCATCATAGGACCTACAGTTACCGGTAATAACACTCCTACTGCTATAATAAACGGGCAGAATTTGGGGAGAGTATTTACTATTGATTCAGGTGCTCATGTAACACTCAAATATTTATTAATACTAAATGGAAACGCTACAACCGACACTACTAATCCACATGGTGGTGGAGTTCTAAATATGGGTAATAGTACGCTTAACTTGGTTAACTGTACTTTAAAAAATAACATCGCAGAATGGGGTGGTGGCGTTTGTAATGAGCAGGGAACGGTAACCATTACTGATTCCAATTTAAACAACAACAACGTAACACGGGGTGGTGGAATCTTCAATGTTGGTACTTTGACTGTGACTGGTTCTAATATAAAAAATAACATTGTAACAGAGTATGGTGGAGGAATATCCAACAACGAAGGTAATTTGACTGTAATTAATTGTAATATAAACAATAATACCGCAGATCATGGTGGAGGATTATCCAACAACGAAGGTAATTTGACTGTGTTCAATTCCATTATAAGCGGTAATACTGCAATTAATGATGGTGGGGGAGGAATTTTCAATAGTGCTAATTTGAAATTGAATAATTCCAGTATAAATAATAACATCGCAAGCTATGGTGGTGGCATCTACAATATTGCTAATGTAACTATATTCAAATCCAATTTAAACAATAACATAGCTAATAATGTTAACAACCCATTAAATAGTTTAGGTGGTGGTATCTTCAGCGAATATCAGGGAAATGTAATTTTTATAGATTCAAATATTTTTAATAATACTGGATCAAATGGTGGAGGAATTGCCAATAGTTGTTGTAAGATGACATTGATTTCCACCAATGTTAAGAACAATACTGCCGGTTTTGGTGGCGGAATCCATAATAATCGCGGTATATTAACTTTGACTAATTCCACTATAGATTATAACACTGCAACTAAAGGTGGTGGCATCTTCACTTATGGTAATAGCATAGTAACGGGTTCCAATATAAATTTTAACAACGCAAATGAGTACGGTGGAGGAATATACAATAATGGTACTTTAGAATTGAACAGTTCCAATATAAACAACAATACCGTAAATGAGTATGGTGGTGGCATCTACAATATTGCTAATGTTACATTGACGAATTCTTTTGTAAATAACAATAAAGCTGAATTTGGCGGGGGCATCTTTAATAACCAGGAAACCTTGAAATTGAGCAGTTCTACTATAGATTATAACTCTGCAAGTAAAGGCGGAGCAATAGATAACTGCCAAGGAATAATTTCCATAGTATATAGTCAGATTGTTGGAAACACCGCATCTCAAGGCAACGCAATATTCAATTATGAAGGAACAGCGAATGCTGAAAGTAATTGGTGGGGTTCAAATAATAATCCATCCAGTAAAGTATACGGTGATGTTAATATCACGCCTTGGCTTACCACTCCATTAGTTGTGACTAATTTTGTTCCAACTAATAATGCGATTAAAGTGCCAGAAAATGAAGTAATTACAGTTACTTTCAACGAATCCATCAAAACAGGAAGCAATTGGATTGTCCTAACAAATAATAATGGAACAACAATTCCGATCTCGACAAGTATCAATAATAATATTTTAACAATAAAACCTTTAGCATCGTTAAACACTGGAAAATACAATTTAATCCTGCACACAGGCAGTATAACAGATCTAACAGGTAACAAACTATTACTTACCGGTATAATCTTCAATACGAACTAATCTTTAAAAAAAGTAATTAACTTAGCCAGAATTGATGCTTAAATGAGCCTATTAAGATCATACACTTACTTTTTCAATTATTTATATCAAATAAGTGCAGGAAAACATGAAAATTCTTCAAAAAAAGAAAAATACATTAATTTGATAATCAGATGAAAATCGAAAAGTGAATATCAAAATTTAATAAATTATTTATTTTAATCTTTTTTGGAACTCTATTCTTATTTTACATCTCTTTTTATAGTTTTTAATCTAATTAAATCATTCTCTAAAAAATCTATTATTATTACATAAAATATAATTATATTGAATACGATTTGGACCTATAATTCAATATTAAAAAATAAGAATCAAAAAAAAAATATTAATATTCTCAAAAATTTTATAATATCTTAAAATATTTTTAATAAAAATAAAAATAATTTAAAGCTTAATAAAATTTTTGAAAGAAAAAAGATGGATTTAGATAATTGCAATAAAAAAATATATCAATATAAATAACTGAAATAGAAATTAAAGTAAATTAATATAGGTTAGCATAAAATTTAATTAATCCTCAAAAGGAGGCGACTCATGAAGAAACTGTGGAAAACTTTGATATGCCCAATTCTCAATCATATTAATGCTAATTATATTATAGAAATAGGGTCAGATGACGGTTTAAACACCATTAACATTCTAGAATATTGTAAATTTCATAATGCGCATATGACCGCTGTAGATCCTCATCCTAAATTTGATATTAATAAATATAAAAAGAAATATGGAGATAAATTTGAAATTTACACTGAATTAAGTTTAAGTAGAATACCTTTACTAAATGATTATGATGCAATATTATTAGATGGTGATCATAACTGGTATACTGTATATAATGAATTAAAAATAATTGAGAAACAATTTAAAAATAAAAAGTTTCCTATAGTGTTTATGCATGATGTTGGTTGGCCTTATGCACGAAGAGATCTTTATTACAATCCAGATAATATACCCGAAGCATTTAGACAACCATATAAAAAATTAGGGATGTATCCCGATCATACCGAATTAAAATCAGGTGGATTAAATTCTGATCTTTATAACTCTATTTATGAAAATAATCCGAATAATGGTGTATTAACTGCTGTAGAAGATTTCATTGATGAATCTAATTTAGAATTATATTTTGAATTAATTGATGTATTTCATGGATTAGGAATCTTGTTTACTCATAATGATGAAATTGAAAATTTTGTAAAGAAAACAATTAAAAATGCAGATTTAGTTAGTAGACTTGAAAAAGCTAGAGTAAATCGTGCAATAATAATCTCTCAATTAAAAAAACAAAATGATTCACTTAAAACTGAACTTAATGATAATAAAACTAAATTTAAGAATGTAGAGGATCAGTTCAATCAGATAGAGAATAAATTTGAGCAAATGGAATATAAATTAAGTTCGTCAGATAAAATAATTGAAGAGAAAGAAAAGCTATTAAAAGAAGCAGAAAATCATCTAAAATTATCAGATGAGTTAATTCAAACAAATACAACACATATTGAAGAACTGGAAAATAAATTGAAACAAACTAGAGATCAGTTAAATTCATCAGATAAAATAATTGAAGAGAAAGAAAAGCTATTAAAAGAAGCAGAAAATCATCTAAAATTATCAGATGAGTTAATTCAAACAAATGGAACGCTAATTGAAAAACTGGGAAAAAAAGAAGAAGAATTTGTTAAAGAATTGAATTCACATATTAGTAGACATGAAGCTGATTTTTTAGAAATTGAATATTTAAAAAATAGTGGCCGGCCAATTTTTCAGAGGTTAATTTCCAAGTTTCCTAGCTTATATATTCTTTTTAATATGAACGAAACAGGTATAAAAAATGCCTTAGTTAATATTAATGGATATAGGACCATTAAAAAGAATAATTTATTTAATATTGGTTTTTATTTAAAAAATTATAGTGAAGTTAGATTATCAGGAATGGATCCCATCTTACATTACATGTATCATGGTTTTAAGGAAGGTAAAAAACCTAATACCACATTCGATGCTAATTATTATTTAAAAACATATAAAGATATAAAAAATTCAAATTTAAACCCATTTGTACATTATAGTTTATATGGGAAAAAGGAAGGACGAAAAACTCATGAAATTATCTCTGTAAATAATAATAGTACAGAAACTATTCTTGAAAAAAGTAGCATTATAGCTAAACCCCAAAAAAAAGTTAATAAAAAATTATTAAATGATTTGGAAAGTAACTTTAAAGTTTCAATTATAATGCCTACTTATAATAGGAAATATATCATAAAAAGAGCCATTGATTCTGTATTAAATCAAACTTTCAAGAATTATGAGCTTATTATATGTGATGATGGAAGCACTGATAATACAGAAGAACTATTGAAAAAAGATTATGAAGATTATTTCAAATCAGGTAAATTTATTTACTTAGAACAAGTACATGCAGGTGTTTCAAAAGCTAGAAATACGTGTTTAGAGAGAAGTAATGGTGATTTAATAGCATATTTGGATACTGATAATTATTGGGAATATGAATATCTTGAAGAAATGGTGAGTTTGTTTCAGGATAATCCTAAATGTGATTCTGCATATTCTGTATTACAAGTACATAACTTCGTTGAAAATAAACATTATGTTCTTTACAATCTTTATGATAGAAATAAAATATTAAAAGGCAATCAAATTGATTTAAATGTGTTTATTCATCGCAGAAAATTATATGAATTGTTAGGAGGATTTAATGAATCATTAACTCGACTTGTAGATTGGGATCTTATTTTGAGGTATACAAGAGGTAACGACCCCTTATTTTTAAATAAAATATTAGTCCAATATTATGTCAAAGAAAATTTTGATAATATTTCATTAAAAGGTAGTTACGGAGAACATCGTGCTAAAATTTATGATATTCATTCTGATGAAATAATTAATCGAGGTGTATCTAAAAATAATTTTATTACAGATCCTTTTATAACATTACAATATCTTAAATCAAAGAAACCAATCTATAATTTTAATTATTTAAAGATTGCAGTTTTTATAGAAGGTGAATTAAAATCTTTAAAATCTTGTCCTTATCTTCGTTTATATTCACCTTTAAAACAGCTCTGCTTAAATGAACATTTCAAAATTTTTGTTTATGGTAGGGATGATTTTGCTAATGTAGATGTTAATAACATATTAAATTGTAAATTATTTGATGCTATAATTATCCAGAGAAGTGCTATTGACCTTGAAGATTCTAAAATTATTTTAAAAAAGTGTAAAGATAATAATATTAAGGTTATATATGAATCGGATGACGATTTATTGTCAATAGATAAGAGTAATCGAGATTATAATTTTTTAAAGAAAAGGATTATAGCTATGGATTATTTGATTAAAAATTCTAATTTGATAACAGTATCTACTAATGTGTTATTCAATCGTTTTAATAATATTACTAAAACTACTATTGTACGAAATTACTTAGTTAATGAATTGAAACCAATAACAAATGTAAAAACAATTAAGAGTAATAATTCAATTGATATTGGATATTATGGTACTTTAACACACGATGATGATTTGTTAATGATTAAAGATTCAATATCTAAAATAGTCAAGAAATTTAAAGAAAATTATAATTTTGATGTTAAATTTCATATTATTGGTGGTATGAATAAAAAACACGAAGAATCATGGTATTCTAAAGTTGAAATTCCAAAAGATTCGACCGATTTTGTCTCATTTATGAATTGGATTAAAAATAACGTTAAATATGATATAATGCTTGCCCCTTTAATGGATACACAATTTAATAATGCTAAGAGTGAATTAAAGTATATTGAATATTCTGCTTTGGGTATGCCTGGAATATATAGTGATCTCCCACCATATAACTCAGTTATTAAAGATGGAGTCAATGGATTACTTGCTAAAACCAATGAAGATTGGGAAGAAAAAATAGAAAAATTAATTTTAGATCAAGATTTGAGAATTAAAATAGTTGAAAATGCACAAAAAGATATTAATGAAAACTATTTGCTAGAAAATAGGGTTGAAGATTGGCAAAATATATTGCATAATATTACAGAAATAAAAAAATCAAGAAATTTTAAAATCTCTATAATATTGCCAATTCATAATATGGAAAAATATTTACGAAAAACTTTAGAATCTATTGAGATGCAGACTATTGGCTTAGAGAATTTAGAAGTTATAATGATTAATGAAGCTTCCTCAGATGGATCTAAGTTAATAATTGATGAGTATGCACATAAATATGAGAATTTTATAGCTTTTCATTTACCAAAAAGCAGCGGAACCCCTGGAAAACCCAGAAATATTGGTATCGAAATGGCTAGTGGAGATTACATAATGTTTATTGATCATGATGATTTTTATTCTGATGATGCATGTGAAATTCTCTATAATAAAATCTCTAAAGAAGGAGTAGACATTGTATCAGGTATTTATAACTTTGTACACGATACGGATATAAAACCATTGCATGATAAACGAATATTCGAAAATAAAAGCGAGTTCAAAGTTAAAAATATAGCTGAAAAGGAAGAATTATTAACTTTACCCCCTGTTGTTTGGTCAAAAATATTTAAAAGAAGTTTCATAATGGATAATAATTTACGTTTCCCCGTTGGTGTTCTTGCAGAAGATCTCATATTTTTATCTACAGCTCTTCTAAAAGCTAACGGGATTATATTTTTAGATCATGCCATTTATAACTATAGAGTCCTTGTTAAAGATGGAGAATCCTCTCTTTCACAAAGACGTGATATAAATTGGTTTAAGGGAGTTTGTGATGCACGTAAAACTATATGGGATACTTACCAAAAAGAAGGAAAAGAAAATCATTTTAAATATATTTGTAAATACAGCTTAAATTATTTATTAGAAGTATTTACAAAAACTAATATGAAATTTAATGACAAATACGAAGTATTAGAATACATACACTGGATTTTTGAAAAATCAAATGATTATGGTATAGATCCCCCAAAAAAATATGCAAATTTATATAATTCAATAATAGAAAAGGACTATAAAAATGCGATCATAATTTCTGAAAATCTTTCATAAAAATATTCTCTTCATTATGTCATTTTAAATTATAATGTAACTGCTTTCAAATAACTTATTAAAAATAAAACTATTTAAAATCCATCCGAAGATAAATTATGCCTATTTTATATTTTCTCAGCTAATATAAATTCATTAAGTGATAATTTATTGGATGCAAATTCAACGCTGCGTATAATGAATCCCTTTTGATTAATTAAAAATTTTTTTAATTTATCATTCAATAATTCATCATCTGACAATTCAATAATTAACAACCCGTTTTCATTTAATTTTTCAATTAAATACGTAAGCGTTCTATCATAATTCAGGTTAAATTCTGTGTTCACAATTAAAATGTCTGTTTTATTTAAATTTTCAAGTATATTATCCAGATTTTCATTTATATTTCCTTTAGAATACCTTTTATTTGCAAGTGAAAACATTTTCCTGAATTTTTTATGAACAATGTTATGCTTTAATAATAAAGTACATTCAAGTGAACGATATATTTTATCCGATTTTGCAATAATTCTGTATATCGCTCTTTCAGAACTATCAGACTTGCATGAAGTGCAAATATTATCAACCAGTTCATTATTACAAATATTACAATATTCAAAAGCTAGTTTATCAATATAATGTAAATCATTTAATAGTAAAGGATGTGCAGCAGTAGTGTTTTCATCCAAATACGTATAGTATTCCGGCTGAGTCTTCTTAGTTAGGGATATCCATTTAGTAATTTCGCCTAATCTCCAACCTTTACTTTCCAAATAATAACTATATTCAACATCCATGTAATCTTGCGGAAGTAGTGGATTAAATCCACCACATTGCATATAAGCTTCTCTTCTAAGTATGTAGATTCCGCCCTGAACGTGTTTAAACTTAGTTTCATCCTTATCTGCAATGTAGTCTTTATTCCTAAATTTTTCAAAGAATTTTTGTTTTTGATAAGTTTGACCGTTATAATATGGTGGGGAATAGATTAAAGTACCTGCAATTCCTACGTTTTCATTATTTTTCATGTAATTTATAGCTTTGAGTTCCCATTCATGTTTTAAGATGAATGCTTCATTGCTGCAAATATAAATAGCATATTTATTATCCATTTCTTCCAAAGCAATATTAGATGCAGGACCGCATAATATGTTTTCATTAAGAAATATTAATCTAATATTTGGGTGTGATTCTGCATATTTTAAAAGAAAATCTTTAGATTTTTTGTCACTACAATTATCAATAATCGTTAAATCAAATTCCATTCGAGTGTACTTAAAGATTCTATCAAGTATATCCTTTAAAGTTTCCAAATCTTTATATCGTCCTTTTTGATGTGTTACCATAAATAAATCAATTCTATTATTAGCCCAAATATCAAGCATAGTCTTAACAGTTCCTTCAACGTTTGAAACGTTCTGAACTAAATTTTGAGCATGTTTTATAATCATGAAAAGATCATTTTCATCCATATTTTTAATATATGATATTTTATTGGCAAGGACAACTGGATCATCGGGATCAACAATAAATCCATTATAATTATCTATGACAAATTCAGGAATAGATGAAATATTTGTAGTAATTATAGGAGTACCATAAGCCATGGCTTCGAAAATAACAGTGGGCATTCCATCCATATCACCATCAGAAGCTATTCTACAAGGTAATATAAATATATCTCCATCTTCATATGCCTTTTTAATAGCTTCATCACCTTTAATCAGGCCTTCCATAACCACATTTTTAAGATTTAATTCATTTATCAAATTTTTTAAATCCTTTTCTAAAGGACCATAACCATAAATTTTAAAAATCAAATCTTCATTCTCTAAAACTTTAGCTGCCTTAATAAGAGTATCAATCCCTTTTTTTTCAACAAAACGAGTGACCGTAATAACATTTTTAATTTTTCGTTTAAATCTAGAAGACTCAATATTTATAGCACGCTCTATATTATAATTTGTAGCCTGCCTCAAAAACATGAGTTTTCCTTCAGGAACACCTTTTTCAATTAAATAATCGTAATGAAACTTCCCCAACACAAAAATCTTTTTACAATATTTACTTTCACCTATTTCGTCAACTTTATTCCTCTTAACATTTCTATTATGAAAAATGTCAATGGCATGAGCAGATACAGTGAATGGTACACCTGTTTTTTCTGCTGCAGGAAGTGTTAAACGAGTACAGGCAGGATAAACAAAATGCGTATGTAATACATTTATTTTATATTCATTAATTTTTTTAGCTAAATCTGATGAATTTTTAATTTTAATAGCCTCAATATCGAAATTTAGTTCAGCCTCTTTATCCGGCTTAACTTTAAAGAAAACTTTCACATCATAATTATTTTCCACTAACCATCTAAGTTCATTTATAACGAAAGTTTGGGAAAACGCAGGAAAATCCCATAAAACATAGCCTATTCTTAAATTAGTAAGTTCTCTTCCAATCATTTCATTATTATGCAATTTATTAATTTTTAGACGATTATCATCTAAATTAACGTTATTTGAAATATTATTCAATTCACTACTTAAGTAATATTTAGTTAATACCTCATTTACGAAATATGGTTCATTTAAACGAGTATATCTTAAAATGAAATCCCAATCAACAAGTCTAGTTAATGACTCATCAAAACCGCCTAATTGATCATAAAGGAATCTTTTATGCACAAAAACATTAAGATCAATGTAGCTACCTTTTAACAATTGATTTCGATTATATTTAGTATTTCTAATAAATTTCCTGTCTTTATAATCATCAGTTACTTCCATAGAACAATATGCAGTATTTTTATTATTATTTGATAATGATGAAATCATTTTTTCAAGAAAAGTATCCAACCAATAATTATCCGAATCTAAATATGCTATAACATCACCTTTAGCTTCATTTAATCCCTTATTACGAGCTTTACTTACTCCGAAATTTTTTTGTTTAAAATATTTAATTTTACCACTTTTGAGAAGTTCTCCATAATTCATTATAATTAGAGACTTTGTGTCATCTGTGCTGCCATCATCCACTATTATAAGCTCATAATTCTCGAAAGTTTGATTTAAAACAGAATCAATAGCTCTTCCAATAATACCCTCTCTATTATAAGTGGGCATTATAATAGACACATAATATTCATTTTCAATCTGCTCCCTTTCTCTGAATGGTAATCTACTTATTTCCAGATTTTTGAAAGTTTTTCTTCCTTCATTTATTCCATGTAAACTATAATGTATTAATGGATTTAAATCTAAATTTTCAACATCCGCATATGTTTTTAAATAATAATCCCCATCGAAAGATGGATTAGGTTTTCGACCTTCTTTAAAGCCAAAATATATATAATGAATCAATGGGTCTGCACCAGATAACCTAACATCATTATTATTTTTTAAGTAGTACCCTATATCAAACAAATGAAGTTTTTTAATAGCCTTGTAACCTTTCATATTATTCAAAGCAATGCTAAAACTTTGATTTTTCCTATTAAATAGAATATAAATACCAGGAAATCTTGAAATCAATCTTTGTTTAATTGATCTTCTATTATTGTTTAAATATTCCATTTCATAAAAACTAGCTGTGAGATTACTGATATGAGATTTCAATTCTTTAATCTGTTTTCTATCTACTAGCATCCGTTCCAAAAACAAGTCTTTTTCTACATCAAATAATCCGTTTATAAATTCCAAATTTTCTTCCGATTGAATAAATTCTTCTTCTAAATGATCCAATTTTAATTTTATATTCTTCATTTCTTTTTCAAATGACTTATTTAAAGCATTTGATTTAGAATTTACAATGCTATTTTTTATTCTTTTATTCTTCAAGCATTTCACCAAATTAATGCAATGTTTACCAATTTAATTTATTATTATATTATTCATAATAATTAATTACTAAAACAAGTTACAATAAGAGAGATTACTATATAATTAGATTTAAAGATATTCTTCTATTAAAATTTTTTTTAAAAATTTAGCTCTATTATAATATGTATGATTTTCTAATACGAATTTTTGTAATTCTTTTACTTTCAAGATTCTTTCATCTTCATTAGATAAATAATACTCTATTAAATTATTTAACTCTTCTTTTGAGTGGAAAACCGGTAATTTACCTTTGAAAGTTTCTTCTGCTCCTATAACTCCGTTAGTTAACACTAAAATTCCGCAAGCTAAGGCATCATAAACTCGACTATTAACTGCACCGAAATTTTTAGCTCCACGGTTAACATCGTCGATAACAATTTTTGTAGAAGCATATAGTTTGGGTAACTCAAAATAATTAATGAATCCCTGATAATATAACTTGAATTTATCAAAATCTTCCCAATTCTTACCGAATAACTTAAATTTATAAGGTATACTATCAGGATCCAAAAATTCAATGATATCCCGAGGATAACCCCAATAACTACCAGTGAAACAATAATCACTGACAAATTCCTCACGTGGCTGGACACCATTGTTAAAATTATTAGGATTAGTGGCAATTGGCAATAAAAAAGTTTTTAATTCTGTTTTCTCTTCTATAAAATTACATGCAGTTTCACTAGATGCAAATATAAAATCATATTTTGATAATCCCGGATTATAAATCCATCTTTCAAACCAATTGCGAGGCCAAGCAATTTTAATTAAAGATCTATTTGAACACCTAATTTTACGAGGATCATAAGACTCTAACATGGATATTAAAATATCAACATCTGATCCAACATCATACCAATCATGTAACCCTTTCCTTGTTAAAAAACTTATATTCCAACCAAATTCCTTTAAACTATCACCTAACTCAGAAGCCGTGAAATAATCTCCAGCGAAAACGTTTTCACCTTCATCTGTAACTAAAAAAGCTACATTTAATGATTTTTCTGAGAAAACCTTTTTGTTATAAATTTTATCCATTATAAATTGTTTACGTAACCATTGATCCCATTCTTGTTGGAATAATTTCTCTTCTTGTAATTCTCTTTTTTTTATCGCCGGGGTTTTCCCAGTTATTTGGTTTTCGAATTTATAATTGAATAATAGTGCTGTAGAACAATAGATATTATTATATCCTTTTTTGAGGAATTTAAGGCATATATCAACATCTTCCAAGCTATTATTGTATCTTTCATCAAAACCGTTTACTTTCAAGTATTTATCTTTCTTAACTAATAATGTTAATGCAGTGACAGCTGCCCTAAATTGTGAATTTTTATTAATATCACCAAATGGTTCATTATTGTTTATTTTATATGGTTTTATGAATCCATTACCATCTTCTTTGAAAACTATACCTTCATGTTGTGTTTTAAATGAATTATGATTATTATATGGTGATTTTGAGCAATCTGGATAAACTAGTTTGGCACCTACTGCTCCTATATTTTCAGATTTTAGGGCAGCTTGCATCATTTGGTTGAGCCAACCGTAAGTGGGTTCTAAATTATTATTTAATAGTAATAAGAATTCACCCTTAGCTATTCCGGCTGCTTGGTTGTTTGCTTGTGAAAAAGATTTGTTATTAGTATTTCTTATAACTGTTAATGGTAATTTATTTGATAGCTTTTTTAGAAAACTTATTGATTTATCAGTGGATGCATTATCCATTAATATAATTTCATAAGAGGGATACTGAATATTTTCTTCAAAATCCTTAAATAATCGTTTTAAATGTGTGTATCCGTTTCTATTTAATATTATTATAGATATTAATGGAGCATTATCTTCAAATGGATGTAAATTTATGAGGGATAAATTTTTATTCTTTATATATTCATATTTTTCATTAATCTCTTCTTTAGTCAAAATTATTTCTGGTTCTTTATTATTTCGTAAATCTGTATAAGTAAGTTTAAACTTCATTGAGTGGATTCGATATTTTGTTGAGTAATAATAGTCCTTGAAATCGTTTCTAATGATTCTTAAATGTTTATTGGAGACAATTAATTCTCTTAAAGTAAACCATCGTTTGTTCATAGAATCACCAGTAAGAAGGAAATGTTTGTTTATATGGAATATTAAAAAATATTAATAGATCGAATTTTTTTCAGAAACTGTGAATTATGGTTTAAATTCTATAGATTTTTCAGTTGGATTGAATTTCTAATTCGAAAATAAAAACTGATTCCCTAAAAATTATTTTCTAATCTGATTTGAACGGACAAGCATCCCATAAATCATTAATATTAAAATCTAATTTATAATGGTCATAATCATCCAATATATCATCAATAGATGTATCCGTTTTAATTTCTAGTTGATGCTCTTCTGCTCTTCCTACTGAATAGAAGTAATCAAAAAATTTAAATCCATCACCGATTACATTATCCGAGAATTTAATCCATTTAGAGGGTACACCATAAGCATCGGCAGCTATAATACCATGAAGTGAACTAGAAGCAATTTTACTGCAACTACATATCTGATCCACAACTTGATTAATCCCACCATGTATATCAATCAGGAGTACATCCGGATAATCCATAAAACTAGTCGGTACACAATTTTTATCATAAAAATGTGGAATAACACCTAGTTTATATTTTCTCCGTTTTTCAGGCTTATAAAATTTAGGATATAGTAATGCAGGATCTCCATAAATCTCAGGACAGTGATAACCTTGATTTAATAATATATCCCTAGTTAGAGGACCTCTCACCGCACATATATCTCTTGGTTGTACATTCAACCGATTAGAATCCGATATAAAACCCGGACCCCATAAAATCAAATTATTTCCACAACTAGAATAGTTATGTTGTAATATGCTACCTATTACCGCATATACTGGCTTATTGGTAACATTGTGCAAATCTTTTGTAAAATAAACCGGTTTTTTCCTCGAAATCTCCTGAATCAAGATTGGATTAAGTACATCTCCCCAATTATTTGCGCCACGATTATGGGGTTTCCACCAATACGCTAGTATATCTTTATCTAATAATAATCGGGAGTTTTCGTAAACAGATTTAATAACTGATTTTAATGTCATAATAATCTTATTTCAGGTAATTAAATTTCCCCAAATTAAGCATGCATAAAATTTTTTTTTCTTTCTTGAAATTATTTATATACTCAAATGTTTTAATATTAATAGTATTATTATAAAAAAATTTGAAAATATTTATATTTATTAAGTAGATTAAACTAAAATAATACTTTATTAAACAATTGATTTTTACGCATATAAAGCATCGTCATATTAAAATTAATTCATTAGAAAAGAAAATATTTATATTAAACATTTTGTGATGTTTTAGCTATTTTTTTAATCATACGGATTTGAAGAAAATGATTTAGAGTATGAATAGAAAATGAATAAATTTTTTTATTTAGGCATAAATCAAATTTTTTTTCTAATTCTTTAGAACAAGCATTAAAAAATGTTTTTATGGGAAAATGTCGGTTATGAAAGTTTATAAGAATAAAGATTCTTCAAAAGAAGAAAATAAAATTCATCACTTACAGTCTTATAATATAAAAGTTTCAATAATAATCCCACTTCATAATGTCGAGAAATACTTAAGACAATGTTTGGATAGTGTTGTTAATCAAACATTAAAAGAAATTGAAATCATATGTGTAAACGATGGCTCAACGGATAATTCACTTCAGATTTTAGAAGAATATGCAAAAAAAGATGATAGAGTAAGAATAATTAACAAAAAAAACATGGGGGTTGGGGCAGCTAGAAATACGGGTCTAAAATATGTAAAAGGGGAGTATATAGGTTTTGTAGATTCAGATGACTGGGTGGATGAAACTATGTTCGAGAAGCTATATAGAAATGGTAGACTTCATAATAGCGACATTGTAATGTGCCCCATAATCCCAATTAATGAAAATGATGAAGAAATAAGTTATCAACGATCAGGTAATATTCCATATTATAATTTGAATTATTTTAACGATGAATTTAATGATTGCTCATTTAATTATATCAAAACTAAAGATTTTATTTTCAAAATAGCTGTAAATGCTTATAATAAGATTTATAGAAGTGAATTTATTAATAGAATAAATGCTAAATTCCCTGAAGGTTTGATTTTTGAGGATAACCCTTTTTTTTACTACACCTTTTTGAATGCAAAGCGTTCCTCTTTAGTTAGAAAGTTACTTTATTTTCATAGAGTTAATAGAGCAGGTTCACTAATATCAAAAGGAGATAAAAGATTTTTTGATATAATTAAAATCCAAAACCTAATTATAAATAACTTTTTATCACTTCCTGATTGCGACGATTATGAAATTGATTTATTAAATCATAAAATAAACGTAATCATTCTTCGTTATTTTCAAGTTTCTGAAGAAAATAGACAAGAATTTTATGAGCTTATTAAACAAGATTTTAAGAAAATGAATTTAAATAATGATGTAATAGATCATTTAAATTTAAACATAAAAACAACTTTTTTACATGTAATAAAATCTTATTCTCATATAGAATTCGAATTACGCGAAGAGAAGTATAATCTCATAAACAGAATTAACAATTTGACATCTCAAACTAATCAACTCTTAAAAAATACTAATCAATTAACCCAAGACAACACCCAACTAACCCAAGACAACAACCAACTAACCCAAGACAACAACCAACTAACCCAAGACAACAACCAACTAACCCAAGACAACAACCAACTAACCCAAGACAACAACCAACTAACCCAAGACAA
>Ga0187851_10000732_pt1 | contig 32863 bp, 29 predicted proteins | sample June2016WEW_6_10_FD_132997 | JGI IMG/M metagenome (GOLD analysis project Ga0187851, IMG submission 132997) | Peatland microbial communities from SPRUCE experiment site at the Marcell Experimental Forest, Minnesota, USA - June2016WEW_6_10 | ecosystem: Environmental > Terrestrial > Soil >...
GTACTCCCGTTTGGAGGACAAACTCATAGTCAGGGCTTCGGTAACCATGAATATGAGTCAACGTATCGGCAGACTCCTCGTCCACCTCCCATCCCGGGTAACATTTAATTTGAGTCAACTCGCCCGGCGCTGGAAAACCTATGCCTTCATTGACACGACCGGCAAAGCCGTGTTTTTTGACGCCGACCATGTATATGGTTGAAGAAGCCAAACGGCTTGTTGAACAGCCTCCGTCACTGTTTTGACAGCCAAATTTTCTACGCGTCTCTGTGCTAAAAAATTCGTGTCCATTCGTGGTTGAAAGAATTTCGACTCCCCGCCCCGGCCCTCATCCGGCCTCCGGCCACCTTCTCCCATCCAATGGGCGAAGGAATTTATTTTGTAGGACGCAAACCCAGGGCAGCGCTCATTTCATTTCGCTTGCCCTGGGCTATTATCTTTCGCCCCTACAGGGCTTTCCTTCCCTCCTTCGGCCGGCTCCGGCGCGGCGGGTTGCAATGCGAGTTGTTCCGGCGGATTTGTCGCCAAGCCGGGTTCGGCGGTGACGGGCGCGGGCGGGCGTTCAACCACAATGCGGCGGAGTTCGTCCGCGGCGGGCAAATCTTCCAGACTGCGCAGGCCGAAGTATTCGAGGAACAACGCGGTCGTGCCATAGGTCGGCGGGCGGCCCACCACCTCGGCGCGGCCAACGGCCTCCACCAAACCGCGTTCCATGAGCGTCTGCATCGTGGCGTCCACGTTCACGCCGCGAATCTGCTCGACCTCGGCGCGCGTGATGGGCTGGCGATACGAGACAATGGCCAGCGTTTCGAGCGCGGGCAGCGAAAGCCGCGGCGGACGCGTCTTCACGCCCACGAGCGCGCGCAACCACGGTCCAAATTCCGGCTGCGTAACAAACTGCCACGACCCCGCGACGCACGCGAGGCGGTAGCTGCGGGCGGCGGTTTCATGTTCGCGCGCCAGTTCTTCCAACGCGGTAGTCAGTTCGCTTTCCTTGACCTTGGCCAGCGATTCGGCGGTGGCGTCGGCACCTTCCTGTCCGGCAGCGGCCGCGAGCACGTCACGAAGTTCCTTTACGCTCAGCGGCTTTTGCGCGGAGAACAGCAGCGATTCCAGAATGAGTTTAAGTTCCATTTTTGATTTACGATTTGCGATTTACGATTGACGCGCGCTTTCACCTTCTGCGCCAGCCTCGCTGGCAGCAATAGTTGTTTGCGAAACAGCCGGTTCGGGCGCAGGCGCCTGCGTGGCACAGGTCTCCGACCTGTGTTCTTTATGATCGGATTGAATCATTTCCCCTTTTGCCTCACTCAGACCAGAGGTCTGTGCCACATCTGCCGGCGGCGTGGCCAGGCGGATTTCAATTTCACCGAAAGCTTCGGGCTGCGAGCAGACGAGCTGCCGCAGGCGGATCAATTCCAGCAGCGCCAGAAAGGTGCAGATGACTTCGGAACGGCTGGCGGCGCTCTCAAACAATTCGGCGAAGCGCAGGCTGCCGCGGCCGGCAATCGCGCGGAGAATGGCCTGGATTTTTTCACTGACGCTCCATTTATCCTCAAAAATGTCGCCTCGGTCTTCACGCTTGGTGAACCGTTGCAGGACGCCGTTGACGGCGTTGAGCAAATCGAAGATCGAAACGTCCGGTTTGGGCGGCGGGGCGGCGCTTTCAAATTCGAGTTTGCCGGGCAGGCGCGGGAAGATGTTTTCCTGTTCGGCCTCGAGCATCTGCAGGCGGGCGGCGGCGTCCTTGAATTTTTTATATTCGACGAGCTGGCGGATCAATTCCCAGCGCGGGTCTTCGCCCTCCTCCTCGCCTTCCACCTGCACCTGCTGGTCCACGGGCAGCAGTTCGCGGCTCTTGATGTACATGAGCGTCGAGGCCATGACGAGGAATTCGCCGGCGATCTCCAGATCGAACTGGCGCATGAGGTCGATGTATTCGATGAACTGGGTGGCGAGCCGCGTGAGGTTGACCTCATAAATGTCCACCTCCTCCTTTTTGATGAGGTAAAGGAGCAAATCGAGCGGGCCTTCGAAGACCTCGAACTGGACTTTGTATTCCGCCATGTGCTGATTGAACTGTGAAAATTCTAAAGCGGGCGGAGGCGGTTTGCAATGGCGGAACGAAAAGGAAAAATCCTGTCGCGCTTGCCTTTTGGGAAGTTACGGTTCAGTTTTGATTCGATTGCCACCCATGCACCGGGATGCGATAGAAATTGACTTTCTCAAGAACCACGCGGCCTGCATTCCGCAACTGGCGAAAAATTCCCATGACGAATGGAAACCGGTATATGACAAGGCCGGAATGACATTGGGTGACGTCGTTGCCTCCTATGCCCGGCGGGTTAATACCGATACTTTGCCATTGGCTTTGGTGGCGATTTATCAAGGCATGGTCATCGGCACTGGTTCTTTGAAATGGCAGGATTTGGATGTGCGTCCCCAATTAACACCATGGATGGGTGGAATCTTCGTAGTCAAAGAATATCGAAGACGTGGCGTGGCGACTGCGCTTATCCACCGATTGATAAAAGAAGCGCGCCGATTGGGCATAAAACGCCTTTATCTTTGGACCTCTTCCGCTGAAGTTCTCTATGCGAATCTTGGCTGGGCGAGGCTGGAAAGGTTCGATTATTGCGGCCGGAAAATTTCGGTCATGGAGCGAGAAATTCGCAACCAGGTCAACCCACCGTCTAATATCAGGACACAGCCAAGGAACAAAGTTGCTTGACTAATGAATCAAAAAGTTGCAAAACTATCATTAAACACAAGGGTATTTGTCGCTGAAAAAAACGAGAGTTGATTATGAGCCGAACCACTGGACAGGTCTGTCCTGTTTCTGGAGTGTACCGTGCCGTTGGGAATTGCGGCCATTCGGTCGAGCGGGTTATTCCTCAAGGACAGGTGTTTCCCCCATGTGAATATTGCCGGGAAGAGGGCAGCCGCAAAGACATTACTTGGGTTCTGGTGGTGGAAACTCAACCCAAGTAATCCGCCTCACCTCAAATAATCGCCCACCCAAATTTCCGACCAGCCAGACCAAGGCGTGGGTCGGTCTTCAACAAAACGACGCTGACGTTCGGCCATTTTTACCAGTCTATTCGTATTCAGGGACAGGCACAGAGTTTGGAATGGCCGGCCTGTTTTCAGGCGCTGGCGGAACATTTGCCATTCCACCCCAAGGGTAAATGCGATTTCTGAGTTGACCCCTTTTAACGAATTGTCGTTCGTTTCAAAGGGTTCAACCAATTCATAATCACCCTCGTTCTTGTCCTTCATACGGGGCATTAAAGCAAGAACCGTGCTAGAACCGAACGGACTGGTTTTTAAAGGCCAAACTCACTGGAAACCGCCACCCCATCGTGGCAAACTTGACGGATGCGGCTAAAAAACCTAATCTTTCAGCCGGTTGGTGGTCGTAGCTCAATGGTAGAGTCCAAGCTTGTGGAGCTTGTTGTTGCGGGTTCAAATCCCGTCGGCCACCCCATTTTTCACTCGAAGCACAGTAAAGAGTGAAAAATGTCGCGCCGTGGTGAAACGAAGGCGGACAGAATCAAACTTCTCACCGAACTGTGGCCCAGCAAGCCAGCCTCCTCAAATCGAATAATCGTCGGAGAAAACCTTCACGTTCCGCAATTCCACGAACACCGGTTCGCCCGCTTTCAGCTGCAACTGCTGGAATTGTTCCTTGCTCAACTGCACGGTGAATTGTCCGCCGGTGTCGAGCCGCACCAGTTCAAGATTCGCCAGCGGGCCCGCGGCGTTGCTGCGAATGACGCGCGCCGCCAGCGTCGCCGGGCCGCCCGGCTCGCGGGTGACGCGAATGTCGTGCGGCCGCACGAAGGCGATGGCGTCCGAGTCGGACTCGCCGGCGGTTTCCGGCATGTCGATCTTGGTGTCGCCGATGACGACGGCGCCGTCGCGCATCCGGCCGCTGAACAGATTCACATTGCCGAGAAAATCATAAACGAAGGGCGAGGCCGGATTATCGTAAATTTCCTCCGGCGTGCCGATTTGCTCGACGCGCCCGACGCGCAAAATGGCCACGCGGTCGGCCACTTCCAGCGCCTCTTCCTGGTCGTGCGTCACAAACAGCGTCGTGATGTGGATCTCCTCATGCAATTGCCGCAGCCAGCGGCGCAATTCCTTCCGCACTTTCGCATCGAGCGCGCCAAACGGTTCGTCCAGCAGCAGAACCTTGGGCTCGACCGCGAGCGCGCGGGCCAGCGAAACCCGCTGGCGCTGGCCGCCGGAGAGTTGCGACGGAAACCGCCGGGCCTGCGGCTCGAGCTGGATCAGCTTCAGCAGTTTTTCCACGCGCGCGCGGATTTCGGCTTCGCCCGGCCGGGTCGCGCGCGGACGGACCCGCAGGCCGAACGCGATGTTTTCAAAGACGTTCAAGTGCCGGAACAGCGCATAATGCTGAAACGCAAAACCGGCCTTGCGCTGGCTCGCCGGAATCAGGGTCACGTCCTCGCCGTAATACAAAACCTGCGCGTCGCCGGGATCGGGGAATTCCAGCCCGGCGATGATGCGGAGCAGCGTCGTCTTGCCCGACCCGGACGGGCCGAGCAGCGCAACGAGTTCGCCGGACTCGATCTTCAGGTTCACATTGTCGAGCGCGGTGAACTGGCCGAATTTTTTGCAGACATTGCGGACTTCAACACTCATGCGATAAATCAGTTTTCCGCCCCGCGCAGCGCGGTGTTTTTGCGTTCCACCCACGTTTTCAGCACCAGCGTGACAATCGCCAGAAACGTCAACAGCGACGCCACGGCAAAGGCCCCGACAAAATTGTATTCGTTGTACAGAATTTCCACGTGCAGGGGAATGGTATTTGTCTGGCCGCGGATGTGGCCGCTCACGACCGACACCGCGCCGAATTCGCCCATGGCCCGCGCGTTGCAAAGGATGACGCCATAAATCAGACCCCATTTGATGTTCGGCAGGGTCACCCGCCAGAATGTTTGCCAGCCGCCGGCGCCCAGCACGTGCGCCGCCTCCTCCTCGGTGCGGCCCTGCGCCTGCATGAGCGGAATCAATTCGCGCGCCACAAACGGGAACGTCACAAAAATCGTCGCCAGCACAATACCCGGCACGGCAAAAATAATCTGTATGTTGTGCTCGATAAACCAGGGACCAACCAGTCCCTGTGCGCCAAAGAGCAGCACATAAATCATTCCGGAAACCACCGGCGAAACCGAGAACGGCAGATCAATGAGCGTGATGAGCACGGTTTTGCCGCGAAAATCGAATTTGGCAATCGCCCACGCCGCCGCCACACCAAAGACACAATTCAGCGGCACGGCGATGCCGGCGGCGATGAAGGTCAGTTTGATGGCGGCCAGGGTGTTCGGATCGTTGAACGAGTGAAAATAGTAACCGACGCCCTTGGCAAAAGCCTCGGTGAAAACCGCCGCGAGCGGCACGACCAGGAACAAGCCGAGAAACAACAACGCCACGCCGATGAGCAGCCAGCGCACGAACGGCGGCTCGGCCGTCACCCGGCGGGGAGCGGCTCGGCGCGGCGTGGAAAGGGTGGATGCGGGAACCATAAATCAAGCCGGTGCGTAATGGCGGTGGCTCCACCATTGCAGAAAATTGATGGCGAGCAACAGCACGAAGGAAGCAACCAGCATCACGACGGCAATCGCCGTGGCGCCGGGATAATCAAATTCCTCGAGCTTGGTGATGATGAGCAACGGCGTGATTTCAGTTTTCATCGGCATGTTGCCGGCGATGAAAACGACCGAGCCGTATTCGCCCAGCGCGCGCGCAAACGCAAGTGTGAACCCGGTCAGCAGCGCCGGCCGCAGCATCGGCAGCGTGACGCGCCAGAACGTCTGCCAGCGGTTCGCGCCCAGGCTGGCGGCGGATTCCTCAATTTCACGGTCGAAATCCTCCAGCACCGGCTGCACGGTGCGCACAATGAACGGCAGCCCGATGAACGTGAGCGCGACCAGCACGCCGAGCCGGGTGTAGGCGACCTTGATGCCCAGCGGCGCGAGCCAGTGGCCGATCCAGCCGTTCGGCGCGTAAATGGCCGTCAACGCGATGCCGGCCACCGCCGTCGGCAGCGCGAACGGCAGGTCCACCAGCGCGTCCACGAACCGTTTGCCCCAAAACTGGTAACGCACCAGCACCCAGGCGACGAGCAGACCGAAGAACAAGTTGATGAGCGCCGCCAGAAACGACGCGCCGAAGCTCAGGCGATACGAGGCCATCACACGCGGCGCGGTGACGATGTGCCAGAACTGGTCCCATGTCAGCGCACTCGCCTTCCAAAACGTGCAGGCCAGCGGAATCAGGACGATGAGGCCGAGATAAAGCACCGTGTAGCCGAGCGTCAGCTTGAAGCCGGGCAACACGCTGTTTTTTTTATTCGCCATGCTAAATCCTTTTGAGCGGTATAACCGTTGTTAACTTGCGACGAAAGCAATTCTTCACGCCGGCGGGATTAACCCGGCGATGGCGTTGTTTGATCTTCGCGGCTGATAACAAAGATGGCCAGGTCGGCGTTGAGATTCGGATCCTGCTCGACTTCAACCCCGGCTTCCGTATCCAGGGCAATCCGCCGGTGCACATGGATGTGCTTGCGGCGACAGAAGTCGTCGAAATCGGCAATGGTGAGGAAACGGATGTTGGGCGTGTCATACCATTCATAATGCAACACGCCGGCGGACCTGGGCGCACGGCCATTCTCGGAGAGCATGCGGCGCAGTTTATGGTAGGCAAAATTCGGAAAGCTGACGATGCCGGTGCGCCCGACGCGCAGCATTTCGTTGATCACCGCCTCCACGTCGTACACCGCCTGCAGCGTCTGGGAAAGCACGACACAGTCAAACTGCCGGTCGGCAAAGGCGCGCAAGCCCTGGTTCAAATTGGCCTGGACGACATCAAGATTGCGCCGAAGGGAGGCGAGAATTTTCTTTTCATCCAGTTCCACCCCCACCAGCCGCCGGTGATTTTTTTCCTTGAGGCGCGCCAGCAATCTTCCCGAACCGCAGCCAAGGTCGAGCACACTGTCACCCGGCGGAATCAATTCGGTGATACGGTCGTAGTCGAGGCGGCGTTCATGAAAGATGCTGGTCGGATTTTGCGGCTCGTCCTGGGCGGCGGCAGCGCTGGGGACGGCTGAAAGATTGTCCAAAAAGGCGCGGATCATCTCGCCGTAGGCGGCCAGATCATCCGGCAGCAGAAAGGCGTCGTGGCCGCAGTTGCTTTGGATGTTGCTGTAACTGACCGCGGCCTGGTTGGCGAGGAGCGCCCGGACGATGTCGTGGGATTGATCGGGTGGAAACAACCAGTCGCTGGAGAAACTGATCACGAGCCACCGGCAGCGGGCGTTGTGAAATGTGGCAGCCAGTTGTTCGGGCGTGCCGCCCAGGTCAAACAGGTCCATGGCCAGCGAGAGGGTCAGGTAGCTGTTGGCGTCGAAACGCTCCACAAATTTTGCGCCTTGATAGCCCAGATACGAACCGACGGAGAATTTCTTTTCAAATTGAATTGCCACGTCACGCGGCTGGAGACGGTTGGCGTCGAATTTCTCGGTCATCGCCTCGCGCGAGAGATAGGTGATATGGCCGATCATCCGCGCGATGGCCAGGCCGACGTCGGGACCGTGCGGTTTGTCGTAGTATTGCCCTCCGTGAAAATGCGGATCCCGCAGGATGGCATTGCGGCCCACCACGTCAAACGCGAGCGACTGGCTGGTCAGCCTCGGCGAGGTGGCAATGGGGATGACGCCGCGGACCCAATCAGGATGGCGCGTGGCCCAGGTCAACGCCAGATGTCCGCCAACGGAGCCGCCGATGATGGCCAGCAACCGGCGGATCCCCAGGTGTTCCAGCAACCGGCGTTGCACTTCGACCATGTCACCGATGGTGACCGTTGGAAAACTCCGGCCATAGGGTTTTCCCGTCGCGGGATTGATGCTGCCGGGACCGGTGGTACCGCGACAGCCGCCCAGCAGATTGGGACAGATGACAAAAAGCCGGTTCGTGTCAACCGGCTTGCCGGGACCAACCACAATGTCCCACCAGCCGGGATCGTCTTCATCATTGTGCCGGGCAACGTGTGAATCACCGCTGATGGCGTGGCAGACCAGCACGGCGTTGTCCCGGGCCGCGTTCAGCTGGCCGTACGTTTCGTACGCCACCGTCACACCCGACAATTCGCCACCCAGCTCCAGCTTCAACACGCCGTCCAGCATGGCCGATTGCACATGCCGCAACGGATTGGCGTGCCGGACGTTGTCGCTGCTGTCAAAAGGTTTGTCGGACATGATGTTTCCGGCTCAACCTTGAGATGCCTGGAGCGCCTGATCAATGTCTGTCTTGATGTCTTCCACGTCTTCCAAACCAACGGAGAGGCGGACATAGTCCGGCGTGGCGCCGGTTTCTTCCAGTTCGGCCGGCGTCAACTGCGAGTGCGTGGTCGAAGCCGGATGAATCACCAGGCTCTTGGCGTCCCCGATGTTGGCCAGATGCGAGAGCAGCTTTACCGAGTTGATGAATTTCTTGCCTGCTTCCAGTCCGCCCTTGACGCCAAAACCGACCAGACCGCCGAAGCCGTGCTTCAGATATTTCGAGGCGATCTTGTAGCTGGGATCGTCCGGCAGTCCGGAATAGGTGACCCATTTGACGAGCGGATGCGCCTTGAGCCATTTGGCGATTTCGAGCGCGTTGGCGGAATGTTGTTTCTGGCGGAGCGGCAGCGTTTCCAATCCCTGCAAAAAGAGGAACGAGTTAAACGGACTGAGCGCCGCGCCAATGTCGCGCAACAGCGTGACGCGCACCTTGAGGATGAAGGCCACGTTGCCCATACCGGGCACGTTGCTCAACGCGTCCCAGTAAACCAGGCCGTGATAGCTCGGATCGGGTTCGGTGAATTCGGGGAACTTGCCGTTGTTCCACTTGAACCTGCCGGAATCCACGATGACGCCGCCGATGGATGTGCCGTGGCCACCGATGTATTTCGTGGCGGAAGCAACCACGATGTCCGCGCCATGATCAATGGGCCGCACCAGGCCGACGCCGACCGTGTTGTCCACAACGAGCGGAAGACCGGCCTCGTGCGCGATTTTGGCGATGGCTTCAAAATCCGGTACGTCGAGTTTTGGATTGCCGACGGTCTCGATGTAGAGGGCGCGGGTCTTGGGCGTGATGGCCTTGCGGAACGCTTCCGGGTCGCGGGAGTTTACGAACTTCGCCGTGCGGCCCAGCTTGGGCAGGGTATAATGGAAGAGCTGATAGGTGCCGCCGTAAAGGTTGTTTCCCGCCACGATTTCATCACCCACCCGGGTGATGGCGAGCAACGCGAAAGTGATGGCCGCCGAACCGGACGCCACGCCCAGCGCGCCGGTGCCGCCTTCGAGCGCAGCGATGCGTTGCTCGAAGACATCGGTGGTGGGGTTCATGATGCGGGTGTAAATGTTGCCAAATTCCTTCAGCGCAAAAAGATTTGCCGCGTGGTCGGTGCTCTTGAAGACGTAGGACGTCGTCTGGTAAATCGGCACGGCGCGCGCGCCGGTGGTGGGATCGGGTATCTGGCCGGCGTGAAGCGCCAGCGTGCTGGGACCTTTTGTTTGAGTGCTCATGTTTTTTTGTTTTATTAACAGTGGTTGATGATATTGCGGAAGTGGCCGGAGGCAATTACGGATCGCGGAAAACAGCAATGCGAATAATGCCAGGCCACTGTATGTTTGCTGGTTTGTGGATGGTTAAATTGGGCGGCTGGAGACCGAAACAAGCCGCGTGAACCGGCGCGTTCGGAGGAGACACGCAACGAAAGCGCAAGCTGCCGTCCGGCCTCCAGCCTGGATTGACTGTTGATTAGAATTCCCATTTGGTGGTGATTCCCCAAACGCTGTTGGCTTCGTTGTTCAGGACGGTGCCGAAATGTCCATAGCCCACCGCAAAGGTCAGGTGGCTGTTGACCACATAGGCGGCATCAATCGTCCACCAGTCGCTCGCTTTTCCAATCAGGCCGGGTATGGCCGTGTAATCCGTGGGTTGTTGTTTGTATTCCGCCGCCAGCGCAAAGGAATCGGTCACGAACACAACGACATTGCCTTCAAAAAGGAAGTTGTAGCTGTCCGTGAAGCCGAGCAACCCGTTCCACACACCCTCGGTCGCGCGACCACCCAGTTCCACCAGCACCGGTCGCGGCAACTGGGTGAACAGTTTGGAAGCATAGAGCGTGAAGTCCACCCCGTCGTTTTGGCTGACGCCGATGGCTTTCAACGTTCCATCGAGCTGGCTGTTAATGTCGTCATAGGAATCGTTGTATTTGTAATGCACGCCGAAGGTCAGCGCCGGGATCCATTTTTGGTCGAACTCGCCTTCCTTCAGAATCTGCAACCGCGCGTTGAAGTTATGCAATTCAACGGAGGTTTCCGAGAGGTTGAGCGCACCGCTGGTCGCCTTGTAAACCGCCAACGGCAAATTGCCGAGGTTGAAGTTGTTGTAACCATACCCCAGCTCGAGACGGCTCAACGGAGCTTCCGTCAAGGTCAACGCCTCGAGATCCTGGCCGTGGCCGAGGTCAACGTAGGAAAAGCCGATGGCGGGCCGGCCGACGGGTTCGCCGTTGCGCGGCGGATTTACAATGTAGGCCGACAGCGTTGAGAAAATACCGCCGTTGCCTTCAATCTGATGCAACGGCAGGGGCGGCGGCTTTTCGCTTTTCGCCGTCGCGCTGGCGTTTGCAGGCGGAGCATTGGTTGTTTCATCGGCAGTTGCGCCGCGCGCCGAAGCGAGCAGCAGTGCCGCAAACAGGAGCACGAGACTCGTGTGCCGGTTTTGAATGGATTGAATGACTCGGACAAACAGGCTGATTTTCATTGGCTGTATTTTCTAGCCAGCAAACCTCCAGTGGTCCGGTCGGGCTGAACAAACATTGATTAATGATTTTTTAGGGCCTTCAGTTTTCTGATCGGTGTTAATTGGATGTTTTGCCGGCGGGAATCAAACCGGTGATGTCGTCCGCATTGGTGTCAATATCGGCAAACAGCCACGTCGAAAGGTAGCGTTCGGCCGACGACGGCACGATGGCGACGATGGTTTTCCCCTTGTTTTCCGGGCGTTTGGCCAGTTGCAATGCCGCCCAAATCGCCGCGCCGCTGGAGACACCCACGGGAATGCCGTCCAACTGGTTGACCTCTTTGGAAACCGGGCCGGAATCCTCCTCGTTGACCTTGATGACCTCGTCCACGATTTTCACATTCAGGTTGTCGGGAATGAACCCGGCGCCGATGCCCTGTAATTTGTGCGGGCCGGGTGCGCCGCCGGAAATGACCGGCGACTTCGCCGGCTCGACGGCAATCGCCTTGAACGACGGTTTGAGTTTCTTGATGACTTCGGCAACGCCGGTGATCGTACCGCCGGTGCCGACGCCCGCGACGACAATATCCACCTTGCCGTCGGTGTCCCGCCAGATTTCCTCGGCGGTTGTCTTGCGATGAATCGCCGGGTTCGACGGATTGGAAAATTGCTGGAGGATGACGCTGTTCGGAATCTGCTGGTGCAGTTCCTCGGCTTTGGCAATGGCGCCCTTCATGCCTTTGGCACCCTCGGTGAGCACGAGTTTCGCCCCGAGAATCTTCAAGAGTTTTCTCCGCTCCAGACTCATCGTTTCCGGCATGGTCAGGATCAGCTTCAATCCCTTCGCCGCTGCGACGAACGCGAGCGCGATACCGGTGTTGCCGCTGGTCGGTTCAATGATGACGGTGTCCTGTTTGATCTTCCCGGCCTTCAGGGCATCGTCAATCATGGCGATGCCAATGCGGTCCTTGACGCTGGACAGCGGGTTGAAGAATTCGAGTTTGAGCAGCACGTCGGCGATGGCGCCGTGTTTTTTCGCCGTGCGGTTCAGGCGCACGAGCGGGGTGTTGCCAATGGTTTCGGTGATGTCATTGAATATTCGGCTCATAAACAGTTATCGGTGCAATTACAGGTTTGGCGCGTATGCGATGAATTGGCGGTATTCGGTCAAAATGGTTTTGAGCGCCGCGACAAACGCGCATTCCTTCAAAAAGGTCGGCGGCGCCTGGGGCGTTTCGAGAATGATTTCAAACGGACGCGGGCGTACTTTCGGCGGCGCGCTCAACACGCCGTCGTAGGCATCGCGGATGACACTGTTCCGCGCCGGAAAACCGTCGATGATCGGGCGCGGGTCGCGCGGTAGAAATTTCCCGGCAGCCTGCAACGCGGGCTCAATGAGATGCTTGGTCAACGTCGCCCCGCGCACAATGCCATAAAAACCTTCGCTCGTGTCATCGGTGTGCAGTGAAATGATGCCGTTTAAGGAACGGGACGCGAGTTCCGCCTGCAACAGCCGGACTTCGGGTTCCCTGGAGTTGCCCCAGAATTCGCGGTTCAAATCCTTGCCGCTCCGCGAGTGGCGCGTGCCGTCTTCGAAACCGGTCGGATTGCAAACCGGGTAGAACGACAAATAATAACCGGCGGCCAGGTCGGGTTTGGCTTCGAGCAGTTTGAGAAACTGAATCACCGCGCGCACACCTTCCGGCTCGTCGCCGTGAATGCCCGCGAAAATTCCGACGCGAATCGGAGTATCGCCGCCTTTGGGCCCGACGAATAAATATCGCGACAAGGTGTAGGTTTCGCCGGCGGCTTCGAAGCGCGCCTCGTGGTTCGCCACAAGATTCGATGAATGGGCGGCGATTTGATCCAGCGGGGCAAGCAGGTCGGCGATGGAACGCCGGTGCGCCAGCGGCGGTCGAGCGACGACGGGGGATTGGGTTGCAACGATTGACATAATGTTTTCGATTGGGGTTGGTGGTTTTTCTTTTGCGTGGGCGGCGGCCGGCCTTCACCGGTCGCCGCCCCCGTTGCGGAGGAACCACATACCGGATTTATGGTTGGAAGATCTGGTCAAAGATGCCGCCATCGGCGAAATGTTTTTTTTGTGCCTTCTGCCAGCCGCCGAAAACCTCGTCCACCGTGACGAGCTTCACCGGGGCAAACTGGCCGGCATATTTGGCCGCGGCCTTTTCCGAACGCGGACGGTAAAAATTCCGGCCGGCAATGTCCTGGCCTTCGTCGGAGTATAGGTATTCGAGATAAGCCTGCGCCACGTCGGTCGCGCCATGCTTCTTCGCCACCTTGTCCACCACCGCCACCGGCGGTTCGGCCAGAATGCTCAAGGACGGCGTGACAATGTCAAATTTGTCCGCGCCGAACTGTTTGATGGCGAGGTACGCCTCGTTTTCCCAGGCCAGCAACACGTCGCCGATGCCGCGCTCCACAAACGTCGTGGTTGAGCCGCGCGCGCCGGAATCGAGCACGGGGACATTTTTGTAGAGCTGTTTGACAAAGTCCCGCGCCTTGGCGTCGTCGTGGCCGTATTTGTCGAGCGCATACGCCCATGCGGCGAGGTAATTCCAGCGCGCGCCGCCCGAGGTCTTCGGATTGGGCGTCACGACCACGACCCCCGGTTTCACCACGTCGTCCCAGTCCTTGATGTGCTTGGGATTTCCCTTGCGCACGAGAAACACGATGGTCGAGGTGTAAGGCGCGCTGTTGTCCGGCAGACGCTTTTGCCAGTCGGCGGGCAACAATTGTGCCTGTTGGGAAATGGCATCAATGTCATAGGCCAGCGCCAGGGTGACCACGTCGGCTCCCAGGCCGTTGATGACAGACTGCGCCTGTTTGCCGGAGCCGCCGTGCGATTGTGCGACCACCACGTCATCACCGGTCTTCGTCTTCCAATATCTGGCGAACGCGGCGTTGTAATCCTGATACAACTCCCGCGTCGGGTCATACGAAACGTTCAGGAGTTTGATTTCCTTCGCGCCGGCCGTCAGGGCGAGCGCACAAACCAATAGAATTTTGGCGAATAGTTTCATGGGTTGTTTCTGGTTCGGTTAAAATGACAATTGGATGCGCGTGAAGAAAACGTTTTCCGGCTGGCGCGTCACGATGGCCGGCGCGGTCGTGCCGGGGCCGCCACCGCCCGTGAACGTCGTGTGCGAGAAGCTGCCATTGACACGGATGTTTTTGTTGAGGTACCAGTTCAAACCGGCCGACCAGGCCTGCGCGGCGGAAGCCGACCGGGTCAGGTTGGCAAACGCGGGAAATGCGGCGTGATCAATGTTCAACTCCTCATAACGCCCGACCAGTTGCAACGCTCCCCACTGGCCGTTGTGCGGATCAAACGGATGCAGCGGCGTGACGCCGGCGAATGAGGCATTCTCCCCGGTCAACACCCAGCCGCCGGAAATTTCCCAGGCCGTATTCTGCAAATAGGCGCTGGCGCCCGTCGTCGTGTTGCGGACCCCCTGGTCGGAAATGGCATATTCACCCATCAAACTGAGCGGTCCATAATAATAACAGCCTTGCGGCGAGAGCCGCCAGTGTTCGCCGTTCGCGATGGCGTTGGTATTATAAGCAAAGAACTGCTGCTGCCCGTCCGTCGTGTACCCGGGCGATGTGCCACCGGTGGTTGCGGGCAGGTCCTTCAGATTTGAAGTGCCATTTTGCGAAGTGCCCGCGACACCAAAGCCGAGGCCTTGCAGAGCCGTAATGTCCGAATTCTTGAACGGTTGCGCGAACAGGCGTCCGGCAAACTCAACTTCGTTTTCAAAGGCTGCGTTGCCCGAATTTTGCGCGTCACCCACGCCGTTAAAAATACCCACCGCGTAACTCAACACGCCGCCGTTGATGTCACCCCACAACTGCAGACCCACATCACGATTCGGCACGAGGTCGGTGACCAGCGAGCGTTCGTTGAACGAGGTGTACACGTCCTCCTGCAACTGCTCCAGTCCTTCCGGGGTTTTGAACTTGCCCGCCCGCAATTGCACCCACGGCTCATAACGATAATTCCCGTAAGCATCAAATATTGTCGGCGTCGAAGGAGCAAAATCTGGCGTGAATCGGAAATCAAAATCGCGGTCCACCGTTCCTTGAAAAATCGGGCGCGCCCGACGCAAAAGAAATCCGTCGTTGCTCTTGATGGCGCTGTCATTGAAAAAAGTGCGGCTGTCCACCTGCAACACCCCCTTCAAGCTGAATACAAAGTTCGAATCCGCCGACACGGCACTGAAGCCGCTGGAGCCGACGGTGAATTTCGGTGCCGCCTTCGCCGCCGCCTGGTCCAGTTCACGCTGACGCGCCAGGATGCGCACTTGTTGATCCAGATTCTGGATTTGTTCCGTGGTCGCGGCCGTGTTGGTCTGCTGGTCCAGGTCGCGCTGATGTTCGAGCGCCTGGATTTTCTGGCCGAGATCCTGGACGGCTTTTTTCAAGGTCTCAATCTCCGCCGCTTCCGCGGACCGGGCGGCACCGCCACTCGCAGCCTGGGCGGGGATTTCGGTCTGCGCGGTGCCAGTGGAATTGGTGGCCGCGTCATCGGCAGCCCATGCAGGGAAGACAAATTGCAACCCGGCAAGGGTTGCCAGTACCAACAGCTTTGGTTTCATGTTGTTTTATTTGTTGCTTGTTTCGCCTCTGGCCAACCGCCACGTTGGTATTTATTTCAGATCGTCCCGAACTTCTTGAACGCGGGCTTTCTCCAGCCGGACGCGTTCGGTTTTCTCAATCTGCGTTACCTGTGAATCATGCACGACGATTTGCACCACGCCGTAATGAAGTGACCCAACCTGCCGGCGGACCATATCCAGCCAGCTAACCGGTTGATCGGCGCTGCCCTCCGATTTAATCTGAATCGAGCTCATATCAATAAAATTTCAAACTATTTTCAAAGCCGAATCGATATTTTTAATAGCGATGTTTATCATCGTTATTCTAGCGAAATAAAAACCGCAACTCCACTTGCCGCATTCTTTAGCAAAATGCAGCAACTTGAAGCTTTTTGTTCCATTTTGTAATTCATTCTATAAACGACTTATATTGTCGTTATTATCCACGACCGACTGGAATTGTCAACTGGTAATTTTGAATTATTTTTAAATGCCTTCTCCGCCAATGAAACCGGCGGTAACCTCCCGTTTTGACACTGGCGCGCCCTTGGCCACCTCGGCGAGTGTTGCGTGCTCCATCAACCCGGCAACGTAATTGCGCGCGTCGAGAAACACGCGTCTAAACCGGCAAACCGGCTCCTGCGAACACCGTTTGTAACCCGTGACCGAAACACAATCAATCGGCGCTAAAATGCCGTCAAATAGCCGCACCACCTCGCCCATCGTAATCTTGCCGGGATCTTTGGCGAGCACATATCCGCCGCGCACACCGGCCACGCTGTCCACCCAGCCTTGCGCCTTGAGTTTGAGCATGATTTGCTCCAGAAAGCGTTTGGGCACATCGTTCCGCCGGGCCAGTTCGCGAATCGGTATTGGCGCGCCGCCGAAATGATCCACCAAGGTGAACAAGGCGCGCAACGCGTAATCAGTTTCCTTCGCCACTCGCATGCTGAAAAACGATACGTCAGGTCGGGATTAAGTCAATTGCGATTTTTATGGCCATTTCAACAGATGTGGAATCAACCGCTGATAATACGACGGCCATCATCCAGGAAGATGCCCTTGAAATTCATCTCCAGCGCCTGGGGATTGGTGGCTTTGGACATGGCCTCCTTTTCACTCACACGCCCCGCCTTGACCAGATCGAACAAGGACTGGTTGAACGTGAGCATGCCATCATCCAGGCTGGTCTCAATGGCGGCGGGCAATTTGTCGAGGCGGTTTTCTTCGATGAGTTTTCTGACCATCGGCGTGTTGATGAGGATTTCCAAAGCTGGAGTTGCCTTGCCGTCCAGGGTGCCGACCATGCGCTGGCAGACCACCGCGTACAGGGTGGCGGCGATTTGCCGCCGGATTTGCTCGCGCTCCTCGGCCTTGAAGAATTCAAGGATGCGGTTGACGGACTGCGACGCGTTGGTCGTGTGCAGCGTGGACAATACCAGATGTCCCGTGTCCGCCGCGCTCATGGCCGCGGAAAAGCTGAGGTCGTCCCGCATTTCCCCAATCATGATGATGTCCGGATCCTGGCGCAGAACATATTTGAGCGCGTGATGAAACGATACCGTGTCCAGGCCGACTTCCCGCTGCTCAATCACGGATTGGTTGTCTTCAAAAATGTACTCAATCGGGTCTTCCAGCGTGATGATGTGCCGTTTGAAATTATTATTGATGTGCTCAATCATCGCCGCGAGCGTGGTGGATTTGCCGCAACCGGTGGCCCCGGCCACCAGCACGATCCCGCGGGGTGATTCGGCGATTTTCCGCACCTGGTCCAGCAACCCGAGTTCTTCAAAGCTTGGCACCTGGGTCTTGACGAAACGCATGGACAGGCACCATTGGCCGCGCTGTTGAAACAGATTGGTGCGAAAGCGGCCGATGCCGGGAATAAAATATGAAAAATCAATTTCCCGTTCCTCGTCGAGACGCTTTTTCAAATGCCCCGGCGTGATGCCTTCGACAATTTTTTCCATCCATTCCCCGGTCGGGTGGGGGGAATCCACCGCGATCAACTCGCGATTGATGCGGAAAACGACCGGGGTGCCGATTTTCAAATGCACATCCGATGCGCCGCCTTCGATGGCCGTCTTCAAAATGCGCTGAAACAGTTCCACGCGCCAAGTCTAACAAACCGCCAGGCCTGCGCCAACCGGTAAAAATGCTGGCGACTTTTGGCCGGGCGCATGCTATAAAACCCCCATGTCTAATCATCGCATTGGCATCATCGGGGGCACGGGCCTTTACGACATCGAAGGCCTCACCCATCAGAAATGGGTTGAGGTTGAAACCCCATTCGGCCCGCCGTCGGACGAGTTGTTGACCGGCAAGCTCATGGGGCGCGACCTGGTTTTTCTTCCCCGCCACGGGCGCGGCCACCGGATTCTGCCCTCAGAACTCAACCATCGCGCCAACATCTGGGCGATGAAAAAGCTCGGCGTTGACTGGATCATCAGCGTCAGCGCCGTCGGCTCCCTGCAGGAAAAATGCAAGCCGTGCGACATTGTGCTCGTTGACCAGTTTGTGGACCGCACCAAACAATCGCTTGCCCACACCTTTTTTGGACGCGGCATTGTGGCGCACATCTCCTTTGCGCATCCGGTCTGCGAGGAATTGCGGCAAACGCTTTTGAAGACGGCCATCGTTTGCCGGGCGCAGGCGCACAACGGCGGCACTTATGTCTGCATGGAAGGCCCGGCCTTCAGCACCCGCGCCGAATCGCTCCTGAACCATCGCGCCGGCTTCAACGTCATCGGCATGACCAATCTGGGCGAGGCCAAATGCGCCCGCGAAGCGGAAATCGCCTACGCCACCCTGGCGATGGCCACCGACTACGATTGCTGGAAGGAAGACGAGCACGTCACGCTCGAAATGATCGTCGCCAACCTCCAGCGCAACGCCGACATGGCCAAACAAATTGTCGCCCGCGCCATCCCGCAAATCCCGGCCGAGCCCAGCTGGCCGTGCCATTCCGCGTTGAAAAACGCGATCCTGACCGATAAAAAACTCTGGCCCAAGAAAACCGTGGCCGAGCTGAAACCGATTCTGGCGAAGTATCTTTGAAATCCATGAACACTGCATTCCGTTGCCTCGCCTCGTTCGCGATCATCGTCATCCTGTTCGCGGTGACCGGTTGCAATACCGTCTCCATCAATTCCAACCAGTACATCGGTGTGCCGGCCTATCCGCCGTCGAACCCGGCCCAGATCCAGATTCTGCGCAAGGAGCCGGACCGTCCGCACGTGCAGCTGGGCGAGATCCGGGCGGAACCCGCCAGCGATAATGTCAGTGTGCAGAAAATTGAAGAATCCTTGCGCAACGCGGCGGCCAAAATGGGCGCCGATGCCATTGTGATTGTGTTTGACCGGACGGAAGTCACGGGCGCGATGGTCACCGGGCCCTGGTATGGACGTTCCGTGCAGCAGATTGTCGGGCGTGTGGTTGTCGGTGTGGCGATCAAATATATGGACGCGGAAACGGGAAGCTGATTTCGAGACCAGACCGGCAATTTCGTGAAAGCGAAAGAGCCGTAACCACTGAACGGGATGGCCGGAACAACCGGGTCGAAGACGTTCCTCCCTTCGGCCCGGTTGCCGCCGCAGGTTGTTGAGATAAAAGCCGATGTTTGGTTGCGGTTGCAGGTGAACCGGGTAAGCTTGGCGACAGATGACGAAACGATGCGGCTGGTTTCTTCAGCCGGGCTTGCCGTGCGGAGGACCTGAAACCAGAGCAGTTTTGCGTAAACAATCCAAACCGGAAGCAAGGGATTGTTTTGGAAAAGACAAACGAACTTGAATTTAACAAGCTGAACAACCACTTAATCAAACAACAACAATCCGATGAAAAATCTCAAATATGCGGCGATGACGACCCTGTTGCCGGTCATTGCGCTGGCCCTGGCCGGCTGTTGGACACCACCCAACGCCAATGTACAGCCCGCAGGCGAACCCCGTCTGATCCAGAGCGGATTCACGGTGGAAGTCGTCCAGAATCCGGCGCCGGTGACAGCCATTGATGCCGGCCAGCGCACGATAACCCTCAAACGCACCGATGGCCGGACAAAGACCTACGCGGTGGGCCCGAACGTCAAATCCTTCGACCAGATCAAAGCGGGCGACCAGGTCAAGGCGACCGTGGAAGATGAACTCGCTGTTTACCTGCTGGCCAAAGGCCGGCTGCCGGACGGCACCACGGCTGAAACCCTGGGCGTCAACGCCAAGGTTTTGTGGTTGGATCCCAGCTACCGCCTGTTGACCCTGCAATATCCCAATGGCCAGTCGGAAAAATTTAAAACCGGCCTGGACGCCAGACTTCAGGAAATGGCCCCGGGCGATGACGTGGTGGTGAAGCCCAAGGAAGTAACGGCGCTTCACATCGAGAAACCCTGAGGCATTCACTTTTGCACATCATCCATCACCAATTGATTTTACCATGACATTTAAAAATCCACCGGCTCGCTGGACGCTGAAGTTCGCGATAACGGCGCTGATGCCGGCGGTCCTGCTGGCATTCACCTCCTGCTCGTCAACCCCCGCCACGGGAAAGGTGAATGGGCAAGCCAATCCCGCCGCCAACGCCAACACTCCCGATTTTGGCGGCGAAATTGTGACGGACGCCGCCTCGACCACCGCGACGGTGGTTTCCGTCGATCACGCCAACCGCCTGGTCGTGCTGAAACGCGCGGATGGCAGCCAGGTCACCTACAAAGCCGCCCCGGGTGCGTCCGGTTTCGATGTCGTCAAAGCCGGCGACGAGGTCAAAGTCTCGGTGGCGGAGGAACTCGCCGTGTTCCTGGGGAAAAACAGTGTGCCTGGCAGTGCCGGCGCAAATTCCGTGAAGCTGCGCGTCCGCCTTCCGGGCGGAACGCAAGCCGTTGCCACCGAAGTGGCGACCCTGTCGTTTACCGCCAAGATCACGGCCATCAACGCCTGGAATGACAGCGTAACCCTCCAATTGGCTGATGGCTCGGTCAAAACAATCCACGTGAGCGAAGCCGTCAATCTGGCCGATGTCAATGTGGGTGACAACGTCTCGGCGCGGGTCACGGAGGCAGCCGTGCTCTTGCTGGAGAAACCCTAGCCCCTCAATTTCACAAATACGAATCTCATCCCAACCCCAAAAGAGAGAAAGGAGCCAATGAACAAACAAATTCTAAAGCTAACCGCGATGCTGTTGATGCCGGCCGCCCTGCTGGCATTCACCTCCTGCTCGTCAACACCCAAACCGCAAACCGCCGCCGCCCCGGAGGCCATGCGAGGCGGTGTCGTCATTGATACCGCTTCGGCGGTCGCCACCGTGCAATCGGTCACTGCCAGCAACCGTACCGTGGTGCTCCAACGACCTGATGGCAGTCTGTTCACCTACGAGTGTGGGCCGGATGTGCTCAATTTCGACCAGATCCAGGTGGGTGACCAGGTCACGGCCCAGGTGGCCGAGGCCGTCGCCATTGTGCTCGTGAACGGCGGCGTACCGCCCAGCGCCGGTGCCGCCTCCGTCATGGTCCGGGCGGCGTTGGGAGAAAAACCGGCCGGCAAAATGGTTGATACCGTCGGATTCACCGCCAAGGTCATGGGTGTGGACAGGCTGAATCGAGAAGTGACCTTGCAGATGGTGGATGGTTCTACCCGGATGGTGAAAGTCGGCCCGGACATCAAATTGTCCAAAATTAAACCCGGCAACGACGTGGGGGTGCGGCTCACCCGGGCATTCATGATTGCAGTAACGACGCCCGAGCATGCTCCGGTTACACCTCCGCCGGCCGCAACTCTGCCCGCCGCGCCCGCCGCGCCCGCGCTGACGCCGGATGAGGCGGCCGCGATCGGCACCGAGGCCTACATTTTCGGCTACCCGCTGGTCACGATGGAATACACCCGGCGCGTGCTGACCAATGTGGAAAAACCCGAAGGCAAGGCCGCTCCCATGGGACAGTTCCTCCGGTTGCGGGAATATCCGACTCCTGACGACAAACAGGTGACGGCGCCCAATGCCGACACACTCTACACCATCGCCTGGCTGGACGTGAGCAAGGAACCGTGGGTTTTGAGCCTGCCCGAGGCAAATGACCGTTACTACCTCTTCCCCATGCTCGATGGCTGGACCGACGTGTTTCAGGACCCCGGCAAACGCACCACGGGCACCGGACCGCAGACCTACGCCATCACCGGCCCCGGCTGGAATGGCACGCTGCCCGACGGCGTGATCGAATATAAATCGCCGACCAGCCTGGTCTGGGTCCTCGGCCGCATCTACTGCGCCGGCGCGCCGGAAGATTATGACGCCGTGCATAAGATGCAGGACGACATCTCCGTGGTTCCGCTCAGTTCGTACGGCCAGGCGTACACGCCGCCGCCGGGCACGGTGGACACGAACATCGACATGAAGACGCCGGTCCGCAACCAGGTGAACGCCCTGAGCGCGGAGGATTATTTCAAACTGCTGGCCCGGTTGATGAAGGACAATCCGCCCGCCGAGGCGGACGCACCCATGGTCGAAAAACTGGCGAAGATCGGGATTGTCCCGGGGCAGAATTTCGACATCAACCAATTCGGCCCGGACGTGGCCAAGGCCCTGCAAGATGTGCCGAAACCGGCCTTTGAAAAAATCATGGCCCATTACAAGGATGCCGGCACCCTCACGAACGGCTGGATCTTCACCACCAAGGCCGGCGTTTATGGCACGGATTATCTCCAGCGGGCGACCATCACCGCCATCGGCCTCGGTTGCAACCGGCCGCAGGATGCCGTCTATCCGACCTCATTGACGGATGCCGCCGGCAATCCCTACATGGGCACCAACCAGTATGTTCTGCATTTCGACGCCGGCCAGTTGCCGCCCGCCGAGGCGTTCTGGTCGCTGACCATGTATAACGGCGCATTCTTCTTTGCGGCCAACCCGCTGAATCGCTACACGTTGAGCAGCCGGAATCAATTCACCACCAACGCGGACGGCTCGGTGGACCTTTACCTCCAGCACGAGTCGCCGGGGTCGGACAAGGAATCCAACTGGCTGCCGGCGCCCGAAGGCAAATTCATCCTGATGCTCCGGCTCTATTGGCCGAAGGAAACGCCGCCCTCGATCATTGACGGCACGTGGACGATTCCGCCGGCGAAGCTGGTGCCATCTGTCACTTCCAGTTGACAGAGACATGGTAAATCAACTGGTTCGATGGTGAAACGCGCGGGCCGCCTGATGGCCAGTCCGGCACGGACCGGCCCGCGGCTCTACGCGCGGAAGGTGGAGCCAAACCGCAGGTCGAACTTTTGAATACCCATTACAAAAGAACCTTTATTGCCCTGGCAATTGTATTTGCCGCAGCGTGCGCTTTTCTCTTTGGCCTCTTCTACCAGGAAGCCAAAAACACCGCCATCACGAAGCTGCATGAAGAGCAGATGATCCATGCCAGACAGGCGGCACATGGAATCGAAGATTTCTTCGCCACGTGGACTCGAAACTTAAGCTCTTTATCAAAGATGGATGAGATCATTGATGATGACGCGGTCGGCAGACGCTATATGCAACTGTTCTATGAGGCCAATCAGGAGCAGATCATGTCCATCACCCGCGTGGATGAAAGAGGCGTTATCATCTATAACTTTCCCCAAAGCAGCTCGGTGGGAGTTGATGTTTCAAATCAGGAGCACGTGCGTGAGATGCTGCGGGATCATAAGCCAGTGGTCAGCGATGTCTTCAAGTCGGTTGAGGGAATCAACGCGGTTGCCGTCCATGTGCCGGTTTTCCGGGGGACGGAATTCAAAGGGTCAATCGGAATCCTGATAAACTTCCAGAGCCTCGCGAAGCGCTATTTGGATGTGATCAAGGTTGGCCAGACCGGATACGCCTGGGTGGTCAGCCGTGACGGGACGATTCTTTACACCCCGATAACGGGGCTCGCCGGAAAATCCGTGTTTGAAGTCATCAAGGATTCCCCTTCGCTCGATGTCATGGTGAACGACATGCTCAAAGGCCATGAAGGCACCGCCATATACACCTTTGACCGGATCGGCGACCGGAATGTCGGGCCAACCAGGAAATATGCGGTGTATCTGCCGGTTCAGATCGGGAACACGTTCTGGTCCATTGCCGTGGCCTCGGCCGAACAGGATGTGCTTGCCGGCCTGATCTCTTTCCGAAACAAGCTGGCATTGGTCATCGGCGCCCTGTTCATTTGTGGCATGGTGTCTTCAACCCTGGGGGCAAGGGCCTGGCTCATCGTCCAGGAGGAAGAAAAGCGCAAACTGACAGAAGGAAAACTTTGGGAAAGCGTGGAACGGTTTCGTCAGGTGGCCGAGACCGCCGGGGAGTTCATTTGGGAGGTCAACGCGGAGGGCTTTTACACTTACGTAAGCCCGACGGTTGAAAAAATTCTGGGTTACACCCCGGAAGAGTTGGTGGGAAAGAAGCATTTCTACGATCTGTTTGTCCCGTCGGTCCGCGAGGAATTGATGGCCACTGCTTCCCGGGTGAATGCCGGCCGGCAATCGTTCCGGGATTTTCCCAATCCCAATGTCAGCAAGAGCGGAAAAATCGTGCACCTGGAGACCAGCGGTGCTCCGGTGCTGGACCCGGCCGGGAATCTCCTCGGCTACCGCGGCGCCGCCGCGGATGTCACCGGACGCAAGCAGGCGGAAGTGGAAATCGGGCAACAGCGCAATGAACTGGCCCACCTTTCGCGCGTATCGACGATGGGCGTGCTGACGTCGTCGCTCGCGCACGAACTGAACCAGCCGCTCACTGCCATCCTGAACAATGCCCAGGCCGGCTCGCGATTCATGGCCGCCGCCTCTCCCGATCTGGCCGAGGTCCGGGGTGCGCTGGAAGACATCGCTCAGGACGCCAAACGCGCGGGAGAGGTGATCCGCCAGATGCGCGCACTCGTGAGGAAGGACGAACCCCATTTGGAGCCGTTGGACCTCAATCGCGTCATTTCGGATATCGTCCGGCTGCTGCACAGCGACATGCTGGTGCGCAAAGTTCAGATCGCGCTCGAATTGGCCCCGGAGCTGCGCCCGGCGAATGGTGACAACGCCCAGTTGCAGCAGGTGATACTGAATCTCGTGCTGAACGCGTTCGACGCGATGAAGGATTCTCCGGACGACAAGCGCGCGGTCATCGTCCGCACCCGGCAACCGGATGCCGCCTCGATCCGGGTCGAAGTCAGCGATGTTGGAACGGGCATCAGCCCTGAACGGCTGGCCAACCTGTTTGAACCGTTCCGCAGTTCCAAACGGGAGGGCCTGGGCCTGGGATTATCCATCAGCCGTTCGATTGTGGAAGCTCACAAAGGCCGGTTATGGGCGGAGAACAATCCCGACCGCGGCGTCACCTTTTACTTTTCGCTGCCGGTGCATGAGCCTGAATTGAAGCTGACTTGATGAGGAAGGCAGCACCGACGACCACGAAACGCCTTGTTTTAAGATTTTTCGACGTTTCCAGTGGGTCCATCGCCGGGCAAAGAGTCAATGACTAAGCCCTAAACCATAATGACTAAATAATTTCCAAATGACCCAATGACCAACACGCCAGCCAGGCTGCTTATTCGAGCTTGGGGCTTCTTTCGTCATTATGGTTTAGGAATTAGTCATTCCACAACGCGGCATCCTTAATCGATACTGAGGCCGCAGGGCACCTTCTGCTTCCACTGAAAATGTTAAGGAGCTTGTTTAATGGTTGATTTTAGCCGGAACCGGGTGCACTCTTTTATGGCTTCGCTTATGGCAAGGGGAGAATTCAATTCGACTGTGTTTGTGGTGGACGACGACGCTTCCGTCCGCAAAGCCCTTGCGCGTCTGCTGGCATCGGCCGGTTACACGGTAGAAACATTCGCTTCCGCCCGCGAGTTTCTTGACCGTGGCCATCACCAGGACACCCCCGGTTGTCTCGTGCTGGATATCAGCATGCCCGGATTGAGCGGCCTCGATTTGCAGCAGGAACTGATGGCATTCACGCCTCCGCTTCCCATCATCTTCATTACCGGGCATGGCGATATTCCCACGAGCGTGCGGGCCATGAAGGGTGGGGCGGTTGATTTTCTGACGAAACCGGTCAACGACCGGGAACTCCTGTCACTCATCAAGCTGGCCATTGCCCGAAACGTGGAGGCCCGCAAGCTTCACACGGAATTGCAGGCACTTCAGCAGCGCGCCGCCAACCTGACACCGCGCGAGCGTGAAGTGATGCTTCTCGTCGTCCGCGGCCGGTTGAACAAACAGGTGGCTGACGAGCTTGGCACGGCCGAGAAAACCATCAAGGTCCATCGCGCCCGCGTCATCGAAAAAATGGGCGTCGAGTCGCTCGCGGAGCTGGTCCGCATGGCCGAAAAGCTGGGAATGTTTTCCCCTGAAACCAGAGCCGGCACGGCGCCTCCGGCGTCTGCCACTCTCCTGCCGCCACCGCCACGCATCTAAGACCGTTTAGCGTTCAGCCTTCCGGATGGATGTTCGATGTTGAATGTTGAATGTTGGATGTTTCCCACTGCCTTCAACCTTTGGCTTTCATCCGGCTCCGCTCCCTTCCGCCTCCGCGGCGCGCCATAGTGCCGCTCCGGCGCGACGGCGGCTGTTTGCTCCCGTTCGAGATCAGTTGACGCATTGGACCAAGGTCCAATGTTCACCCGCTCCCGCTTCGGCTAACTTTCGCTCGCAATTTCACCCGGCCGGCACCGGCCCGGTATCTTGCGCCAACCTGTGACCGCCAAAAAACCGCTTATTGCCGTCGTGGATGACGATGAATCGGTGTGTCGCGCCATGGAACGCCTGGTGCGCTCGCTGGGCATGACCGCGGAAACCTATGCCAGCAGCGAAGACTTCTTAAATCAGCTTGAGTCGCTTCCTTCCTTTCAAGTGGATTGCGTGATTCTGGACGTTCAAATGCCCGGCCTGAACGGCATCGAGGTGCAGACGCGCATCCACCGCATCCATAAAGATATGCCGGTCATCTTCATCACGGCCCATGACGATCGCGGCGCCCGGGAGCGGGCGCTCGCCGGCGGCGCACTGGCCTTCCTGCGAAAACCCTGCAACGACGCCCTGCTAATCCGAACCCTCGATACCGCGCTGGGACGCTGCGGGCCGGATGAGAAATCCGGCGGAGCGGATTGAAACCAGTTTATACAACACGATGAACACAAACCCAAAGTGCAAAGTGGCAAGGGGCCAGTGGCAAGTGGCCGAAGGCCTGTGTGCCCACCCGTCACTCGCCACCCGCCACTCGTCACTCAACCAAGATTTGTCCGCCAAGGAATGAAACAAGCAGTACCCGGACGGGGCAAAAAACAAGAGCATGAAACGAAACACCAAAAAATAAACCAAAAGGAGAAAACATGAAACGGAGCATCCTCATCAAATACGGTCTGACCGTGCTGACCGCTTCCACGGCGTTTATCGGCGCCGGCGGAACAGCCCAGGCGGCGGACAAGAAACCCAACATCGTCTTTATCATGGGCGATGACATCGGCATGTGGAACATCGGCGCCTACAGCCGCGGCATGATGGCCGGACGGACGCCGAACCTCGACAAGCTGGCCAGGGAAGGCATGTTGTTCACCGACTATTACGCCGAGGCCAGCTGCACGGCGGGCCGCGCGAACTTCATCACCGGCGAACTGCCCATCCGCACCGGCATGACCACGGTCGGCCAGGCGGGCGCCAAGATCGGCCTGCCGGCGGAAGCCTGCACCATCGCCACCGCGCTCAAGGCGCAGGGCTACGCCACCGGCCAGTTCGGCAAGAACCATCTGGGCGACCGCAATGAATTCCTGCCCACTGTCCATGGCTTCGATGAATTCTTCGGCTACCTGTATCACTTGGACGCGATGGAAGATCCGTTCCATCCCAACTATCCGCAGAACCTGCTGAACGTCGTCGGCCCGCGCAACCTCGTTCATTCCTGGGCGACCGACACGGACGACGCGACCGAGATGCCGCGCTGGGGCAAGGTCGGCAAGCAGAAGATTGAAGACTGCGGCCCGTTGCCGCCGCATCCCATGGCCGGCATCAAATACAATATGGAGACGGTGGATGGTGACATCCGCGACTTCGCCATCAACTTCATGGACAAGGCCAAAAAGGACGGCAAGCCGTTCTTCGTCTGGATCAACCCGACACGCATGCACATCGTCACGCATCTCTCGCCAAAATACACGGCGTTGGAGAACTCGGAAAATGGCTGGTCGGAAGAAGAAGCCGGCATGGTTCAGCTCGATGACGACGTCGGTCTGATCATGCAGCACCTTAAGGACATGGACGTGGATGACAACACCATCGTCGTCTTCACCACTGACAACGGCACCGAAGTGTTCACCTGGCCCGATGGTGGACAAACCCCATTCGCGCAGTCCAAGGGGACGGTCATGGAAGGCGGCTTCCGCGTGCCCTGCATCCTGCGCTGGCCCGGCCACGTCCCGGCGGACTCCGTGCAGAACGGCATCTTCTCTGGCCTGGACTGGTTCCCGACCTTCCTCGACGCCGCCGGCAACCCGAACATTACCGACGAACTGCTCCAGGGTTGGACCTATGGCGGCCGGACTTACAAGAACCATCTGGACGGCTATGACCAGATGGCCGCCATCACCGGCACCGGGCCTTCCACGCGCCACGAAATTTTCTACCTCGGCGAAAGCTCGCTCGGCGCGGTGCGCATTGACGATTACAAGTATCGTTTCATTGACCAGCCCGGCGGCTGGCTGGGCGTCAAGAACCATCCTGACGTGCCTGTAATCGTCAACCTGCGCCTCGATCCGTTCGAGCGCACGGCCTGGCCCGCCGACCTGACAAAAGAAGGATCAGAGCAATACTTCGACTGGTTCAAGTTCCAATTCTGGCGCTTCGTGTTCGTCCAGCAGGTGATGGCCAGGGAAATCCAGACCTTCCTGGATTACCCGCCGATGCAGCGCGGCGCGAGCTTCAACCTCGATGCCCTGAAAGCCGAGATGGCGGCCAAGATGCAACAGGCGGAGGAGGCGACCAAAGGCGTCAGCCAGTAACCGGATTGTCCACACAGCGGGCGGTCTCCTTTTCCTCCGGGGGAGGCCGCCTGCTTCCTTAACCCGTCAGATTTGCAATCAACCTTCAAACGTAAAACCGACCGTGAAAATTGAACAGGAGCAAACAGAGAGAACAGAGCCTGAAAAACAAACTCCGTTTCCTCAGTTGCCTTCTGTTCAAAACCTCAAAAAATATGAAACGCACCAAATCCCTCATCCTGATTGCTCTCGCGCTGGCCGGCAGCGTGTTCGTATCACCCCGAATGTTGGCGGACGAAACCAACGCGGCCGCCGGCGGCCAAAACACCGAAGAACTGGCCAAGGAAGCGCAGAATCCGGTCGCCAAACTCATCAGCGTGCCGTTCCAGAACAATTTCAACTTCAACGTCGGCCCGAACAACGTCACCCAATACATTCTCAATGTTCAGCCGGTCATCCCCATCAGCCTGAACGACAACTGGAACCTCATCACGCGCATCATCATGCCGATCATCAACCAGCCGTCCCCCGCGCCCGGCGTCCCGAACGCTTCCGGCCTGGGCGACATCAATCCCACGTTCTTCCTCTCGCCCGCCAATGCGAGCAAGAAGTTCATCTGGGGCGTCGGCCCGACCTTCACACTTCCGACTGCGACCGATTCCCTGCTCGGCAACAGTGAATGGTGCGCCGGCCCGGCGGCGGTAGCGCTGACGATGCAAGGCCACTGGGTCGTGGGCGCGCTGGTCAACCAGCAATGGTCCTTCGCCGGCTGGGGCGACCATTATGTCAGCGCCTTCCTGGCCCAGCCGTTCGTCAACTACAACCTGCCCCACGGCTGGTACCTGTCCTCATCTCCTGTCATGACCGCCAACTGGGCTGCGGACAGCCACGACCAGTGGACCGTGCCGCTGGGCGGCGGCATCGGCAAAATCCAATGGTTTGGCAAGCTGCCGATCAATTTCCAGCTTCAGGCCTTTGGCAACGTCGTAAAACCAAGTTACGGTCCCGACTGGCAGCTTCGCTTCCAAATCCAATTTATGTTTCCGAAATAAATCACTTCAACCACAAACAACCGAACACCATATGAACACTGAAAACGAAAAACCGAACACCAGTGAGAACAAGGAAACGAACGGCATGGGCCGGCGTGACATGCTGAAAATCATGGGCGCGGCGGCGGCGGGCCTTGCGGCAGGAGCCGTGACACCGGCGCAGGCAGCCGACCCGCAGCCAGATCCGTGCGAGCCGGTGAATCCCTACGGCGGCGGGCCGAGCACCGGCCTGCAATTCCCGCCTTACTACCGGCCAACAAAGTATGTTAAGAGCCGGAACAACTACTTCCCCAGCAGTGAGACCATCGGGCCGGACGAGATGCGCATCTCCTTCGTCGGTAGTTGCCCCATCCCGATGCGGCGCGACCAGGCCGGCACGTGCATCATGGTTGAACTGGGCAACGGCAAACGCTTCTTCTTCGATTTTGGTCCCGGCTGCGTCAGAAACATCATCGCCATGGGTGTCCCCATACAGGAGATCAACGACATTTTCCTTACCCACCTGCACATAGACCACTATCACGACCTGTCGTGGCTTATTCCGTTTGCGCCGTGGTGCGGACGGTGGAAAATGCCGCTGCGCGTCACCGGGCCGTCGGGGCGCACGCCCGACCTCGGCACCAAGGCCATGATCGCCAGCATGAAGCAGATGCTAAAATGGCACCTGGAAGCCTTCGATACCTGCCCGATTGGCGACGGCTACGAGGTCGAGGTCAATGAGTTCGACTGGAAGGACGAGAACGGCATTTGTTACGACAAGGATGGAGTCACGATTCGTCACTGGCGGCGCTCGCACACCAAGGATGGCGCCTCGGGCTATCGGCTGGACTGGAACGGTCTTTCGTTTGTGTGGACCGGCGACGGCCGGCCGGACGACCTGACAGCCAAATATGCCAAGGGCGTGGATGTGTTTGTCACCGAAACCCAGGCGGATTTGGCCCGTATCAACCAATACAAGTACGGGCTGCCCGAGATTCTCTACAACTACACGATTGATATTCACCATACGGTGCCTTATGCCGCCGGCTACCTCTTTAACCAGGTCAACCCGCGCTGCGCGATGCTCACCCACCTTGAGTTCGACAATGACTACCTCAATGAGATCAGCGCCGGCGTTCGTGCCCACTGGAAGGGGCTTTTTCTCTACGGCGCGCCCGACGTGGCGGTCGTCAATGTGACCAAGGACGCCATCTGGCACCGCATGGCCGCCTTGCCAGGGTTCGCCGGCCAGCCATTCCCGAATCCCACCCTGTTGTTCGGTGACCCGCTGCCTATCGCCACCGGCAAGGGCATTGTCCCACAGCCTCGGCTGCCGCGTGAGGAACAGCAGGAGAAATTGACCCGCGACCTCGAGATTGATCCGAAGAAGTATTATCCGCCGGACGTTTGGCGTGAGCAATTAACCAAGCTCAACAATCCGGAGGAGATCGATCTCCTCGAGATAGCGAAGGTGATGAACATTGATTTGAGCAAATTCATCCCCAAGAAATAGCGATATGGAAATCGCAACCGACCACGGCAAGGCAGTGCCGATAACCATCCTGACCGGCTTTCTCGGGGCGGGCAAGACGACGCTGTTGAACCGCATCCTGACCGGCAGCCACGGCCTGCGCGTGGGCGTCCTCGTCAACGACTTCGGCTCAATCAACATTGACGCCGAACTCGTTGTCGGGGTGAAAGACAACATGATCAGCCTGTCCAACGGCTGTGTGTGCTGCCAGATACGCGACGACCTGGTCGAGTCGGTCGTCGCCCTGCTTGCGCGCCCGGAGTCCATCGAATACATCCTGCTCGAAGCCAGCGGCGTTGCCGATCCGGCCGGGATTTTCGTGACCTTCAACGATCCCAACCTGCGCGAGCGCATCCGGCTGGACAGCGTCACCTGCGTGGTGGATGCGGAGCAGGTCTTTGCGCATCCCGAATACCCGCCGCTGATGGAACTCAAGCTGCGCCAGATCGGTTTTGCGGACATGCTCATCCTGAACAAGGTGGACCTGGCCGGTCCCGAACAGGTCGCAAAGGTCAAAGCCTGGCTCGACCAGCATTTCAACAACCTTCGCATCGTCGAGACCAATTACTGCGAGGTGCCCGATGAAATTCTGCTGGGCGTCGGCCGTTTCGATCCAACCCGGAACCACTCGCACGCCCATAAGCATGAATGCACCGACCCGGATTGCCATGACCATGGGCACGGGCACGACCACTCGAAGGTGTTCAGCACCTGGAGCTTCGAGACCGACCAGCCACTGAAGCTGGAAGCGTTGAAACAAACCATGCGCAAATTGCCGGGCACAGTCTATCGGGCAAAGGGCGTAGTCTATTGCACCGACGCGCCACGACAACGGGCGGTGCTGCAAGTGGTTGGCCGTCGCGTGGACATCTCATTGCAAGACGAGTGGGGCGAACGGACGCCGCGCACGCAGATCGTGGTCATCGGGGCTGCCGACAGAATTGACCCGGTGATGCTCCAGCAGCAGTTCAACCTGACGGTGGCGACGGGCGTGGCCGCCAGCCCGGCTTGAGGCAAAGCAAAGAGCAACGCAGCACAGAAGGAATAGATTTAGATTTACGACCGTCCTCACCCCGGCCCTCTCCTCCAAGGAGAGGGAGAACCACGCGCCGCGTTTTGGAAAATACCAGCGACGGGATTGGCCGGACGGTCGTTCGCAAAACCGTAGCGCGTATTTCCGGTTTCCTTCTCCTGGGGGAGAAGGCTAGGATGAGGGCGGACAACCAACTAAAAAGCAACGCGGCACAATCGCACGAATTCTATGAAACGAAATGACTTGCTTAAATACGGCCTGGCCGCGCTGACCGCTTCGACGACCCTGCTCGGCGCTGGCGGAACGGCGCAGGCACAGAACCCAGCCTCCGTTGAAGCTATGGCGGGGCAAGGCCAGAAGCCCAATGTCGTCTTCATCCTCGCCGACAACGTCGGCTACGGGGATTTAGGCGCCTACGGCGGCGGTGAGTTGCGGGGCTACCCGACACCACGCAGCGACCAGCTTGCCGCGGAGGGAATGCGGTTCACGCAATTTCTCGTGGAACCAGCCTGCACACCATCGCGCGCGGCGCTGCTGACGGGGCAATACTCGATCCGCAACGGACTGTCGCTGCTCTCCCCACCGAACAGTCCCTTTCAACTCCCGGACAAAGCCTACACGTTGGGTGAATTGTTCAAGGACGCGGGCTATGCAACGGGCATTTTCGGCAAGTGGCATCTCGGTGCCGGCCCGCAAGCCACGCCGACCGCGCACGGCTTTGATGAGTTTTATGGCATCCCGCCGGACACCTCGTGGAGCGACTGCCTGACGACGCCGCTGATTGTAATGACCCATTCCTTTCCCGGGACCGAGCAGCAATTAAATGAAAGGGGGGCATGGGTTGAATCGCAGAAGGCAGGCGAACCGGTGCAAC
>Ga0187851_10000733_pt1 | contig 32827 bp, 23 predicted proteins | sample June2016WEW_6_10_FD_132997 | JGI IMG/M metagenome (GOLD analysis project Ga0187851, IMG submission 132997) | Peatland microbial communities from SPRUCE experiment site at the Marcell Experimental Forest, Minnesota, USA - June2016WEW_6_10 | ecosystem: Environmental > Terrestrial > Soil >...
CTTCCCAAGTCTGGCGCGCCATTCCAGAGTCGTAGTTCACTTCGAGCATCCCAAGAATGGTCAGGATGCGAAGACGGGTCTCGGGATCCTTCGCTTCCGGGAGATCCAAATCCTTTCGCAGCAGAGCAATTTGGCTCGGGATGGAGGTAGAGGATTCGCTGCGGGCCGGTATTTGGCTCACACGCGCGTAGAGGGCCTTTGAGAGCTCATGCCTTTGAGTGAATTCCTGCTCGGCCTGCCGGTAAAGAGGCTCTGCCTCAATCCAGCTGTTGAGCCACGACATATCGTCGGCTCGCTGCAGCAACCCCTCTGGACCATGAGAATTCAGCTGTCGGACGACTTGGTAGCCGACAACACTCAACAGGACGGCCAGCAGTAAACCGGCGGCGATGCGAAACATGGGGGAGGACGCAATTCGCATGGCGGACCGTTCACTTCGGCCTTTATACTGCCAGATCACTGCTGACAGATCAACACGTAACACGCTAATCAATTGAAATTATTGTGGCTTAGATCCATCGAGTTCCCCTTCAGATGTCTGATTGGGTTTCCGATCAGGTGAAATCCACATTGACGTTTCGCTTTTTATTCCCCTAAGCTGCCACTTGTGTTCAACATTTCGCAAACCAGGCAGTGCGACTTCACGATTCGTTGCAAGAAATGCGGTGAAAACATCCCGGCGCCAGTTGGCACGATGCCAGATACCTGGATTACCGCACAGTGTCCGCTCTGCGGCGAGAAGAGGAACTATCTTCCATCCGAGATCTTCCGAGGCAAACTCTCGTACAAGCTTGGCCCTAAGCCTGTGCGATCGGTGGCTCTCTGATGGGTGAAATGAAGCGAGCAATTGCGCGAGAGCGGGAGGCTTGGGCGGAAAAAATGCAAGAGCAGATGCGAATGAAGTCGACGCTGGTCATTGCCGCCGCCATCATAGCGGCCGTTCGTCTGGCCCGGGACCCTGATATAAGCCGGCCGTCCCCTCGTCTCACCGCCGTGGTCTCCGAGAGCGTGAGCCTGGCACGGATGATTTTGGATCGAGTAGGCCGACAGTGAGTTGGCGCCGACACATATGCTAACAGGACGATCCATGGCCCTCAGATTGTGTGTTCCATATGAGGCTGGCGGCTAAAGTGCGGGCACCGGTCAGGAGTCGCTATTTATGATGTTGACTGCACCGCACAAGGAAGCAGATCCCATGCAGACGCTGACTATAGAAGTCACCCAGGACCATATCGACCGCCTCTCAAAAGCGAAGAAACCGGTGCTGGGTATTGCGGAGCTGATCTGGAACAGCGTGGATGCAGACGCCACCGTCGTGGATGTGCGGCTAAATCGCAACAGCCTCGGCAGTCTCGATCGCATCGAGGTCATCGACAACGGACTTGGCATCACAATGGCGGATGCGCAGGAGGGCTTCGGTCATCTGGGCGGTTCCTGGAAACAGCACGATCACCAGACGAAGCGGGAGAAGCGGATCCTTCACGGCAGACAGGGCCAAGGACGCTTTCGCGCTTTTGCCCTGTGCGATCGGGCCGAGTGGGACACGACGTATCTCGCCAATGGCGCGCTGACGGAATACAAAATTATCGGTACAAGCGATGACAAGCGCCGGTTCGTCATCACGGACGAGACGCCGAGCACCCGCGGCGAGACCGGGACGATGGCCACACTTACCAACCTGATACCGCAGCAGACCTCGCTCGACAGCGCCAAGGCCGTCCCAGAGCTGAACAAGCTCTTCGCGCTGTACCTGAAGCAGTATCCGCAGGTGCAGCTCTCCTACGATGGAGATGCCGTAGACCCCTCCATCCTCGAAGACACAAGGACCACATATCCGCTGCCGGCCTTCACCACGGAGGACGGCCGCAGCCATGAAGTTACCCTGACGATCATCGAATGGAATATCGATATTGAGCGCGGCCTGTGTCTGTGCACTGAGGGCGGCTTCACGTTGCGTGAATTGCCGCCCGGGATTCATGCGCCAGGCTACCAGTTCACAGCCTACCTGCGTTCCAAGCTGCTGGAAGAAATGGAGGAGAGCGGCACCATCGAATTGGAGGAGTTTACCGATCTGAGGAAGCTTCTGGATATCGCCAAGGATCAGATGCGCCGTCATTTTCTCCAGCGGGATTCCGAGAAAGCATCCAGTGTCGTCGAGCAGTGGAAGCACGAAGACATCTACCCCTATGCCGGCGAGCCCAAAGATATCGTCGAGGAGACTGAGCGGCAGGTCTTTGACGTGGTAGCCGTCAACCTGGACGCTTATGTCGAGGACTTCAAGGAATCTAAGCCACACAGCAAAAAGCTCACCTTCACTCTCCTGCGCTATGCGCTGGAGAGCAATCCATCCTCGCTCAATTTCATCCTGGAGCAGGTCGTCGGGCTTCCCAAGGAGAAGCAGGACGAGTTCGCGGCGCTGTTGCAGAAGACATCGCTCATCGCCATGATCAATGCGTCCAAGATTGTGACCGACCGGCTCGACTTCCTCAAGGGCCTGGAATACTTGCTCTATGACCCGAAGTCGCGCGCCACTTTGAAGGAGCGTTCGCAGCTTCATAAGCTCATTTCCCGCAACACGTGGATATTCGGGGACGAGTTCTACCTCGTTAATAATGACGAATCTCTCACCAATGTGCTGCGAAAGCACATGCAGAATGTAGCCTTCGACGTTGATCTCGATACCCCGGTGCTGCGGGAAGACGGATCGACCGGCGTGGTTGACTTGGGACTCTCCAACATCCCGCCTGAGCCCGAGGGAGAGAAGGATGTCATCGTCTCCAAAATCCTCGAACGTCACCCTTCGGAGGGCAAGCATCATCTCGTCATCGAACTCAAGCGTCCGTCCCAGAGCATAACGAGCGAGGTAATCGGCCAGGTGCGCAGTTACGCTTTCGCCGTCGCAGCCGACGAGCGATTCCAAAACGTCCGGACGAACTGGACCTTCTGGGCGCTGTCGAACAAAATGAACGAACAGGCACAGCTCGAATCCCAAATGGAAAACCAGCCGCAGGGCGTGGTCTACCAGAGCAAGGCAGATGCCAGGCGCAACTACAACATGACGATATGGGCCAAGTCCTGGTCCGAGATTATCGAGGAATGCACTGCCCGGCTGAAATTCTTTCAGGACCGCCTGAATTACAACGCCAGCCAAAGCTCCGGTAGGAAGTATCTGCGCGAGACCTATCCGAAGTTCATTCCTCCGAAGCCTGAAGACGACAAGCCGCAATAGCGGTTCTCAAGTCTGTGCATTCGCGGCCGATAACGCACTGAGCCGAAGTCACCCTCTGCTCGATCCCTTTTCCCCATTGCACCACCAGTGGACAGCCTGGATGTTGTGGGGGTGATCGTCCCGCCACGCTCCTCCCATCCCTCGTGGGCTGATGTGGTCCGGTACGATGTCGCCGTAGTCGGTGAACCGTTCTTTGCAGAGGGCGCAGATGCCATTTTGCGCCACAATCTTTCTGTCCATCAGCTTCCGCATCTCAGCATTGGAACGGATCTCCCGATATCCGCGAGGGTGTTGGGGATCGTCAATGCGGCGGACTCCCAGTTGGCGCTGGCGCCTCTCTCTCGGGATTGCCTCCCTGCCGCAGCAGAATTGAGAGCGGTGAATTGGGCAAAGTTGGTTTCGACGGAGTCTCATGGTTCTCTCCAGGGTGGGCTTTGGGGATCAGGAGCGGGTGACTTCGACCCTTCGAGTGGGTCGGCGGATGACCGGAGATATAATTGGGAATCCTCGTGGCGAGAATAATTCCGAGCGGTACAGCCGCTTGCGACGCCAATTTGTGGCAAAGATATGGCTGCTCCAAGCGCGATTCCGCAAGCTGGCCAAATAGTCCGCGCCCGGCAGCGGCAATACCTGGTTGAACAGGTGACCGATCCCGTTGGCCCCGGCGACTCTACGCTGGTGCAGCTCAGTTGCGTGGACGACGACGCGCAAGGCCAGCCACTTTCCGTCCTTTGGCAAAAGGAGATCGATGGGGAGGTGCTCTCGGCCGAGGCTTGGGACGCAATCGCTTCCCGTGGGTTTGATCCAGGCCAACAGTTCGCCGCATACTTGAACACGCTTCGCTGGAACTGTGTCACGTCCACTGATCCAAAGCTACTGCAATCGCCTTTTCGCGCAGGAATCCGACTCGACGCCTACCAGCTTGAACCGCTGCGCAAGGCGCTTCTGCTTCCGCGCGTGAACTTATTTATTGCAGACGATGTTGGGGTCGGTAAAACTATCGAGGCCGGACTCATCGCCAGGGAACTTCTTCTTCGGAAGAAGGTCCGCGACATCGTCGTTGCTTGTCCTCCCTCGATGCTGCTCCAGTGGCGTGAGGAACTGGAGAACCGATTTGGATTGCAGTTCGAAATCCTAGACAAGGACTATATCCAAAAGGTTCGACGGGACCGAGGTTTCGGCGTCAATCCCTGGACCACTCACTCACGATTCCTGATCTCCCATCGCCTGCTGATCGATGCAGCTTATTCCGGGCCGCTGGCCGATTGGCTCGGAACCTTTCGAGCGGGAAGTCTCCTCATTCTGGATGAGGCGCACCATGCGGCGCCGTCGAGCGGCCAACGTTACGCCATCGATTCTCAGATCACAAGAGCCGTTAGAGACTTGGCCCAACGGTTTGAGCACCGTTTATTCCTCTCGGCAACACCGCATAACGGCCATTCCAACAGCTTCTCGGCTCTGCTTGAAATCCTCGATCCGCAACGCTTTTGTCGTGGGGTAAAGGTCTCAAAGCGGATGCTCGATGACGTGATGGTACGCCGCCTGAAAGATGACCTCCGTGAGATCGTCGATGGATTCCCGAAGCGAGAGGTCGTACAGGAAAACATCGCCGATTTGCCGGCAGACGCTCCCGAATTGCGACTTATCGCGCTCTTAGATCAATACCGGCAGAAGCGCGAGGCGCGGCTCAGCACCGAGACTCGCAGAATTCAAACCGCATCGGGACTGCTCCTCTCTGGACTGCAACAACGACTCTTCTCTTCGATTGAAGCGTTCAGCCGAACACTACGCGTCCACAGGAAAACTGTTCTGAAACAGTGGGAGTCAACTCAGTCTGGAGCGAAAGCGCCACAGGCGGCTTCCACTGCCAAGCACAGCTTCCGAGTGCAAAGTGTTGGTCCCGACGATGAACGGGCGATATTTTCGGAACAGGAGCTAACCGTCGAAGAAGAAGCGGAAATCGCCGCGGTTTCCGAGGCGACGATGGGCCAGTTTAATACTGGTCCCGCGCAGACGTTGTTCGCCCAGGAACAGGAACTACTCGCGCAAATGACGGAACTCGCCGAGTCCAGCCGCGCGCTGCCTGATGCGAGAATGCGTAAGCTCATTGCGTGGATCAAAGAAAACATGTGCTCGGAACTGGGCAATTCCAATGCAAAGTGGAACGACCTCCGAGTAATCATTTTCACTGAGTGGGATGACACCAAGCGGTATCTTCACCAGCAACTTAGCGCCGCGATCGCCGGCTCCGACCGCGGCGACGAGCGAATCGCAATCTTCCATGGTCCTACGCCGCCTGTAGAGCGCGACGAAATTAAAGCCGCCTTCAACGCCCCACCTTCGAAACATCCGGTCCGAATACTCATCGCCACCGATGCGGCCCGAGAGGGCCTGAATCTACAAGCGCACTGCTGGAACATGTTCCACTTCGACGTTCCATGGAATCCCAGCCGCATGGAGCAGCGGAATGGTCGTATCGATCGTAAGCTGCAACCAAACCCGGTCGTCTACTGTCGCTACTTCTTCTACACACAAAGGCCTGAGGACAAGGTTCTTGCAGCATTGGTTCGAAAAACGAAGACCATCCGGGAAGAGTTGGGCAGCCTCTCGCAGGTGATCGACAGCAAGCTCGACCTGCTCATGAAGTACGGTATCCGCCGACGCGATATTGATGCTCTCACCAGCGAGATTGAGTCCACCGACATGGACCAAGAATCGCGAGCGGCAGTAGAGGAGGAGCTTGAGGCGTCGAGAAAACGTAAGACGGAGCTTCTGGAACAGATCGAGAATCTGAGCACAATTCTCGAAGACTCGCAGGAAGCGATTGCGTTCTCGAAAGATCATTTCCGATCCGCCATCTCCTGCGCCCTTCAGATTCTCGGTGCGGAGCCTCTAAAGCCTAGGCCGGACGGCTCAAATCGCGAGGAATGCGTATTTCCGGCCATGGACCAACGCGACGGCGCCGACCCGACATGGGCGGAAACGATGGACAGCTTGCGCGAACCGCGCAAACGCGACCAGAAGTTCTGGGAATGGCGACGCACATCTCCGATTCGCCCCGTTGTCTTCGAGGACCCCGGAGTAGTTACAGATGAGGTTGTCCAACTTCACCTGGAGCAGCGCGTCGTCCAACGGCTGCTCTCCAGATTCACCGCGCAGGGTTTCATTCACCACGATCTTTCTCGTGCTTGTCTCGCGCATACTGCCGACGCGGTTCCCCGCGTCCTACTCATTGGCCGGCTCTCGCTCTACGGCCCCGGCGCCGCCCGTTTGCACGAAGAGTTAGTCCCGGTCACCGCGCGATGGACCGATCCCGCAATCCGCAAGGACGGGTTGACACCTTATAGCCGTGAAGCCGAAACCAAAACGATGAATCTGCTTGACGCGGCTCTCCTCGAAAAGCACGAGCGCGTGATTTCTGAAGTGGTGCGTCACCAGCTGCTCACCTCGGCGCCGACAGACGTTCGAGAATTGCTGCCTCATCTTGAAAAACGCGCTGCAGAGTATGCGGCTGACGCCTCGGCGAAGCTTCAGAAGCGCGCCGAGGCCGAATCGAAGGCAATGCGCGAAATCCTCGAGCTCCAGCAAAAGCACATTGTGGGCACGATTGACCGCCATGATCGCTCACCGCAGTTGACCCTGGCGTTCCCTGACGACGAGAAGCGCCAACTGGAGTCGAATCGTCGGTATTGGAACCAACGGCTGGTTTCAATCGGGAACGAATTAGCCGGCGAGCCAGAACGAATCCGCAGGCTTTACGAAGTCCGCGCCACCAGAGTTGAACCGGTCGGCCTTGTGTATCTGTGGCCGGCGTCGAGATAGGGCCATGGCGAAGGACCCCGCGGTACTCGGGCACCAGGAGTGGCTGGGCTACGTACAGCCGGTCGGCCTTGTCGTGTCCATCCCTGCGATGCTGGACGCGAATCTCCGGGTAAACCAGAATTTCGCTCCGGATCATCGGCGCTTTCTCGAAGCGCTGCCATCTACCACTGAGGGTGATCCGATTCCTGAGATCGACGATTTCCCGCGCTTTGCCCAAGAGGTTTTGGGTTGGGCGCCAAGCGATCTCTGCGGAGCACCTGGGTCCGATCCCTTCCCGGTCTCATTCGAAGTTGCGCTGCCAGAGTACAACGAGACTCTTCAGCCCACTTACGTCCTCAGCGATTTCGACCCTGACAATAACGATCCCGGCTGGATTCTTCTCGTCAAAGTCCTCCCGAAAGGCGCGCGGTTTGACGATGCTGAAGATGTCGATGCGCGGCATTGGCAGGCGAGCCCGCTTGCGAAGTTCGAGCGCCTGCTTCGGCAAACGCGAGTCCCCATCGGTTTGCTCATCAACGGTCAGGAAATCCGGCTCGTCTACGCACCGGAAAAGGAACTGAGCGGGTACGCGACTTTCAAGCTATCCGAAATGCTCAGCGTCGCAGGCCGGCCGATCTTCGCTGCCTTCCACATGCTGCTGAATTCGGAGCGGCTTTACAGCGTAGCCAAGAAAGACCGCCTGCCGGCGATCCTCGAAAACAGCCGCAAATACCAGAACGTCGTATCTACGCAGCTTGCGAACCAGGTCCTTGAGGCGCTCTACGAGTTGTTACGCGGGTTTCAGGCTGCCGACGATCAGGCCCAAGGCTTGCTTTTGCGCGACGTGCTCGCCGCTGATCCCGACCGCGTGTACCGGGGATTGCTCACCACGCTTTTGCGAATGGTCTTCATTCTCTATGCAGAAGACCGCGGTCTACTTTCCACCGACGAAGTTTTCACCAAGTATTATTCAATCACTGGACTCTACGAACGGCTCAAGATCGACGATGGCCGCTACCCCGACACCATGGATCAGCGCTTCGGCGCGTGGGCGCAGTTGCTCACATTGTTCCGTCTGATCTATCGCGGCGGCAGCCACGGCGGCCTTCGCATCCCGGCGCGCGAGGGATATCTCTTCGATCCAGACCGCTATCTATTTCTTGAAGGTCGCAGCGAACCAAAGGATCCCGTCAGTATTCCGCGCGTGCCGGATGGAGTCCTCTTCCGAGTACTTTCGAAGCTCATGCTGCTCGAAGGCGAGCGCATCAGCTATCGAACTCTTGCCGTCGAGCAAATTGGCAGCGTCTACGAGGCCATCATGGGCTTTGAGCTTCACGTTGCCTCCGGTCCTTCCATCGCTATCAAGCCGGTCAAGCAGCACGGTGCACCCACCACGATCAATCTGGAAGAGCTGCTTCGCGCGGCACCAGACAAACGTGGCAAGTGGTTTACTGACCAGACCGACCAGAAGGTAACCGGTCACGCCGCTGAGATGCTGAAATCCGCGATGGACATCAACGGGTTAATGACGGCCCTCGACCGACAAATCGCTTCAGCAGTCACGCCCGGCATCGTCGCCAAAGGCGCAATGATCTTCCAGCCCTCCGATGAGCGGCGGCGCAGCGGTTCCCATTACACTCCCAGTTCGCTTACCGGTCCCATTGTGCAGGCGGCGCTGGGGCCGGTCCTCAAGCAACTCGGTGACAATCCCACGCCCGATCAGATTCTGGCGCTCAAGGTGTGTGACCCGGCCATGGGTTCGGGAGCGTTTCTGGTCGAGGCGTGCCGGCAACTGGGCGATGCTCTGTCGCGGGCATGGCACGCGCACAACCAGGCGCCGATCCTGCCGCCGGATGAGGACGAGAACCTCCATGCCGAGCGGCAGATTGCACAGCGCTGCTTGTACGGAGTCGACAAAAACCCCATGGCCGCCGATCTGGCGAAGCTGTCGCTCTGGCTGGCCACGTTGGCCAAGGATCATCCGTTTACATTTTTAGATCACGCGCTGCGCTCTGGTGATTCGCTCGTCGGGCTCTCGCGCAAGCAGATCACGGCGTTCCACTGGGACAAGACCGACGCGCAGCAGAGCTTTCTAGAAGACACGGTGCGCGCGCGGCTCCGGAGGATCGGCGAATACCGCCAGCGGATTCTGAATGCGCGCGACCTGATTCCCTATGCGCAACTGGAGCAGCATCTCGAAGCAGTGGATGAGGACCTCGGCTGGTTGCGGCGCATTGGCGACACCGTTATAGCGGCATTCTTTTCGACCGAAAAGCCAAAGGCGCGGGAGGCGGCGCGGCAGGGGTTGCGCGAGCTGACAGAAAAGACCGTGCGCAGCGTGATTGATCTTGAGAGCAATGCCAAAATCGAGGAGGCGGTTCGGAAACTGTACGCAAGGCCCAAGGGGATTCGGCCATTTCACTGGGAGCTGGAGTTCCCGGAAGTGTTTCGCCTCGATGAGGCGGGAGAGCCACAGGGGGGCTTCGATGCCATTGTGGGCAATCCGCCATTTTTGCATGGACGACGAATATCGGTATCGTTCGGCTCTGCTTATCTCGATTTCCTGATTTGCCAAGTCCCCGAGGGAGGCGGCCTCACAGATATTGTTGTTTACTTCTTCCGACGGTCATTCAGCATGCTCCGGCAAGGAGGAACATTCGGGCTAATTGCCACGAATACCATTGCTCAAGGGGATAGTCGTTCTGCCGGTCTGCGCTGGATCTGCAATAACGGCGGAACTATCTATGAAGCTAAGCGACGTGAAGAATGGCCTGGCCTTGCTTCGGTGACGGTGAGCATCGTGCATGCGATCCGGTCTAAGTCGCCTCATTCAGCGCGTCTCGATGGGCGTTCGGTGGGTGAAATAACTGCGTTCTTATTTCACAGGGGCGGGAATGAGGACCCTTCAAAGCTCCTATCGGTAAAGCGCAAGTGTTTCCAAGGCCAAGTGGTGTTAGGAATGGGCTTTACCTTTGAGGACGATGATCCTGAAGCTACACCGCTCTCGGAGATGCGAGCAATTCTGACTAGCTTTCCAGAATATAAATACCTCATTCAGCCTTTCATGGGAGGGGAAGATGCGAATTCGTCTCCAACGCAGCTTGCTCGCCGCTTCATTATCAATTTCGGAAAGATGAGCGAAGACGAAGCCAAGAAGTATTCGGCACTCTTTGAGATCGTTCGATCAAAGGTGAGGCCACAACGTCTCGAATCACAACGGGAACAATATCGGCGTTTGTGGTGGCAATTTGCAGAACGACAACCCGCGATGCTGGACGCGATCAGTGGACTAGATCGTGTAATGATCACCAGCTACGTGACCGCTCACCTTTCTTTCAGCTTCCAGCCCACCGACAGAGTGTTTTCTCATTCGTTAGCTGTGTTCGCTTTCGATGCATACTCAGCCTTTTGCGTGCTTCAGGCCCGCCCCCATGAGGTATGGGCACGGTTCTTCTCGAGTTCGCTAGAGGATAGGCTACGTTACACTCCTTCCGACTGCTTCGAAACCTTCCCCTTCCCTTTGGGTTACGAGTACAACACTGCTCTCGAAGAAGCAGGCCGCATTTATTACGAGTTCCGCGCCAATCTGATGGTCCGCAATAACGAAGGCCTAACCAAGACCTACAACCGCTTTCACGACCCGAACGAGGATTCGCCCGACATCCTCCGACTCCGCGAGTTGCACTCCGAAATGGACCGTGCTGTTCTGGACTCATACGGCTGGCAGAACATCCAGCCGATCTGTGAGTTCATTTCCGAGTTCGACGACGAAGAAGACGAAGATGACAATGGTCGGCCGAAAAGGAAGAAGTACCGCTACAAATGGCCGGAGGCGATCCACGACGAGGTCCTTGCCCGCCTACTCGAACTGAACCGCCAGCGCGCGGAAGAAGAACGCCGCGAGGCTGAGTTGGAACCATTGTCTTGGGAGAACGGCGCGATTGAGCCGACGACCAAGCCAAAGCGCGCGCGCGGCAAGAACGGTGCCAAGAGCGGTACGATTGCAGAGAAAGCTACATTGTTCAACTCCGAAGAACAGGAAGTGTAGCCTATGCCGGACGAGATGAAGCCGATCGCCGTGCGCGAAAAGTTGGTGGAGGCACTCCAAATTGACCTGATTGGCCCCGGAAGAGGCCTCGGCGATCCGAAGGAAGTGCTGCCCCAGGCACCCTCGCGCTGGTATTTGACCGGATTCCTGGTGCCGCTGGGCGCCAAACCTGAGCAGCGCAAGGACGAAACTGCCGAAGAAGAGCTTGACGAAGCCGGCGAAACGGGCGAGGTTGACGAGAACGTTCCGGTGGAGAAGGCCGCTGCACGGCCCCGCTTCTTTCCGTCTTCTATCGGCGCCAGCGTGCTTGTTCCCGCCGGTGCCGCGGATGTGAAGGTGCGCGTTTGTTGGGGAGATTATCGCCGCCGCTCCGAATCACCGGAGGAGTGGGAACGCATCAGCAGGGAGGAGACGGTTTCCATCGCTATGTCCCATGCAAGCGGAATAGCGAAAGAGAAGCCAGTTCCGAACAGCGACGGATTGATGATTGCTTTTCTCTCCCGGCCGGTGGGGCTGCTGGCCGCTGAAGCCGAAGTTCCCGCAGGGGCACGCATCCTCTCCATCTTTGTGGTGAACCGCCGCACGGAAATGCCTGACGACCGGCGCGATGAGGCGTTCGTGTTCCAGGTTCAGTTGGAATTCACCAGCGAAGCAGAATTCCTACGGCGTCCGAATCTCCGCGGGATGGCAAGCGACGACTGGGACGAGTCGGTAGCCGATCTGCAGTATCGCGATGTGGGTGAGTTCGCCGTTGGCCATAACGTGGCAACTGAAGCAATTCAGGAAGACGGGGTCTGCTGCAAAGTTGTCCGGACCCGCTGGATACCGATGGCCGAGGTCGAAAAGGTCGATCCCGCTGAGATTCCCGGCGTTGAACTGAGCATGGATGTACTGGCAAGCGTCAAAGACGGGTACGAGGCGAAAGCTAAGTTGGGTCCACTTGTCGCCGAGTACCGCGAATGGATTAAGAAGCAGGCTAAAGAAATTCCTGCAACGCCGGCGAAGCGAGCCGCGACCGGCAAAGAACTCATCGTGCGAGCGAACGTCGCCGCCGACCGCATTGAGGCCGGTATTGAACTCCTCGCCATCGCAGAGTGTCTGGAAGCCTTCCGCATTGCCAACAAATGCATGGCCGAAGCAGCTCGCCGCCGCCTGGGCGTGATGTTGGATAAACCAGTCAGCGAAGTAAATCCGAAGTGGCGCCCGTTCCAATTGGCTTTTGTGCTGATGAACCTGAAAGCCATTGCGGACCCCGGCAGCGATGACCGAAATGTTGTCGATCTTTTGTTCTTTCCAACAGGCGGCGGCAAGACAGAAGCCTACCTTGGTCTCGCCGCATTCACGCTTGTCCTCCGGCGGTTGCGAAACCCAGGTATTGCATCAGCCGGCTTGAGTGTTCTGATGCGTTACACCCTGCGACTGCTTACCTTCGAGCAACTCAGCCGTGCCGCAACTCTGATTTGCGCCCTTGAGCTGGAACGCCAAGACAATGTAGACAAGCTTGGCGAGTGGCCGTTCGAAATCGGGCTTTGGGTTGGGCGCGCAGCAACACCGAACCGGATGGGGAAACGAGGCGACAATGATTCGAACTCTGCTCGCAGTCGTACCCTCCGCTACTTGGACGACGATAGCCGACCCTCGCCAATCCCACTTGAAGAATGCCCGTGGTGTGGCAAAAAATTCAGTAAGAACTCATTCCAGCTAAAGCCGAACAGCGACCATCCCACTGACCTCCGCGTTTCCTGCGTGAACCGAGAGTGCAAGTTCGGCAGGGGCATTCCGTTACCAATCGTTACGGTCGACGAGCCAATCTACCGCCGCCTGCCGTGCTTCATGATCGCCACGGTCGACAAGTTTGCGGCCCTGCCTTGGACTGGGAATGTGGGAGCGTTCTTCGGTCGCGTCGAACGGTACGACAAGCAGGGATTCTACGGCCCTTGTGATCCAATGCTCGGCAACAAAATGCCCGTTGATCGCCTACAGCCTCCCGATTTGATTATTCAGGATGAGCTTCACCTGATTTCCGGTCCACTCGGAACAATGGTGGGATTGTACGAGTCTGCGATAGATGAGCTTTGCGCGCTACAGAAAGACGGGAAAACCATTCGGCCGAAGATCGTGGCCTCGACAGCGACGGTGCGTCAAGCAGAGACTCAGATCAGGGCGCTCTTCAATCGAGGAGTGGTAGACATATTTCCCCCACCTGGCCCAGATCGCCGTAATTCTTTCTTTGCGGAAACGAAACCAGCCAGTGAACGCAATGCGCGGCTCTACGTGGGAATCGCTGCGCAGGGGCGAAGCCCCAAGGTCGCCATGTTGCGTGTATACCTGGCGCTGCTCGGAGTTGCTGAGAAATACCGAACGAAGAGAAAGTCGCCCGGTCTCGAAGACCCAGCTGATCCTTATCTGACACTGGTTGGGTATTTCAATAGTCTTCGTGAATTAGGCGGCGCACGCCGGCTCATTGAGGATGAAGTGCGCAACCGGCTGGAAGGGTACGCGGACCGAAAGCGTATCGGAGAGACGTCGGGATTGTTCGATCGGCGCCGGATTGACTACGAGCCTGTCGAGTTGACGAGCCGGATCGATACCGCTCGAGTTTCAGAGGCCAAACGCCGATTGGCCCTTCCCTTCAAAGATGAAAAGCATGTGGACGTGGCGATCGCCACCAACATGATCTCCGTGGGACTGGACATAACCCGGCTCGGATTGATGGTGGCTTTCGGTCAGCCAAAGTCGAGTGCCGAATACATCCAGGCTACCAGCCGTGTGGGCCGCGATGCGGACCGGCCCGGACTTGTGGTTACGATTCTCAACGTGCATAAGCCAAGAGACCGTTCACACTACAAGCGATTCACCGCGTATCACGAGAGCTTCTATCGCAGCGTGGAGGCGACCAGCGTTACGCCTTTCTCGCCGCGATCTCTCGACAAAGGTCTAGCTGCGACTTTAGTGTGTCTGGTCCGACAGGGATACCGCTCGATGACTCCGCCTCTTGGAGCCAAGGCGATTCTTAAAGAGCGCAACCAACTCGATGCGGCCGTGGAGTCGCTCGCGAACAGAGCGCGAGAACATTCAAAGAATTTACCTCCGGACGAACTCGAACGACTGCGGCAACGAGTGCGGGATCGCGGAGCCGATCTACTGGATTCATGGGCGAAGCAAGCACAGGATCTTGCGATGTCTGGCGTTGGCCTGCAATACAACCAAAACGAGGCGGGCGGTGCGAAACAGCTTCTCTACGATTTTCTCGACCCTGACCTCAAGAATCTTCAACCTACACACGTCAATATGAAGTTTCGAGCGAATCGCTCGTTGCGAGATGTTGAGGAGAGCGTGAACATTTGGGTGAAGACATTGGACAACATCGACGTGGAGGATGAAGCGTCATGAAGGGCACAGCGAAACCACAAGGCGAAATTCGGCTGAGCCAGTTGGTCACGACGTTTGGTCCTGGCTCCATGATGGATCTGCCGAATCATTCTGTGCTCATCGCGGGGCTAGACTATTGGACGGCAGGCGGCGAGGCAATCTCGGAACCGCGCCTGAGTCGGAAGTTGGCGACGATCCTCAATGTGCCTTCAATCGATCTCCGCACACCACCGCCGGCCAGCAATGATCCGACAGCACCTCAACGTGGGATTGCCGGGTTTCAGTTTCCCGAATGGTTCATAGTGCAAGGATCCGAAGCCAGCGACGGCGAGAAGCATCGGAGCCGACTCCTGGTACACAGGAAGGCCCTGACCAAAGGAAAGTACATCGACCGTGACAAGAAGCGAAAAGCCGTTGTTCCGGTGCGCTTCGTTCGCGCTTGCAGGGCGGGCCACATCGCCGATATCGACTGGTATGAGTTTGTTCACAACGGACCTTCCGAATGTCGCCTGCAAGGCCGCCAGCTCTTCATAGACGAACGAGGAACAACAGGCGACCTGCAAGAAATCTATATTCGCTGCGACTGCGGCAAGGCTGAACGCAGTCTGGCGCAAGCTGCGGTCCTGTCGAACAAAGCTCTTGGCGCGTGCGATGGACCAAGGCCGTGGCTCGGAGCTTTCCACACAAAAGAATCTTGTGGTGAGCCGAATCGTCTGTTAATCCGTTCGGCTTCCAATGCCTATTTTCCTCAAATCATGAGTGTGATCTCTCTGCCGGACCGCGATCAAGCGATCCGTCGAGCAGTCGATAAGATGTGGGATCACTTGGAGCTCGTGCAGAATCTCGACGATCTCAAGCACGAAAGACGTAAATCGGCAGTAAGGGATGGACTGGAGGGGCTCACTGACGAGGAGGTTTTGGCTGAGGTTTATTCGAGGCACCTAGGTGCCGCAAAAACCGAAAAGTCTGTCAAAGTAGCGGAACTTGAAACGCTGATATCGGCAAAGGATGAAATCGGCGAAGACAGACCTGATGGCGTCTTCTTCGCCCGCAATCTTCCCCGGCACTTCTGGGACGTACCCTGGATGAGGCCGATTCAGCGCGTTGTTCTGGTACATCGATTGCGAGAGGTCGTGGCGCAAGTGGGCTTCACCCGTTTTGAGTCCGCTGCGCCTGACCTAGAAGGGGAACTCGATATCGGGGTGAAACGTGCAGCGCTTGCCCGTGAGGTCAGTTGGTTACCGGCCTTCGAGAACCGCGGGGAAGGAATCTTCCTCCAATTCGACAGGGATTATTTGAAGAATTGGATGAATCAGGATGCCGTAAGCAAACGTGCTGAGGAACTGCAAAGAGGGTTTGGAGAATGGCGCAAGGAGCATTCATCCAGTGCGCGCGTAGCAATTAGTCTTGCCTATTACATGATGCATTCGTTCTCGCATCTTCTGCTTACCGCAGTCGCATTAAAGTGCGGGTATCCTGCCAGTTCAATCCGCGAGAGAATCTACGCAATCCCAGAAATCGGTTATGGCGTGCTGTTGTATACCGGCTCATCCGATGCTGAAGGAACGCTGGGAGGACTGGTTCAAATCGGTCGGCAAATTCACGAAGTAGTGAGAAGCGCGCTAGAACTGGGAACTCTCTGTTCAAACGACCCCGTCTGTGCGCAACACGAGCCTGCAAGTCCACATGAACACAGGTTCCTACACGGTTCCGCCTGCCATGGTTGCCTCTTAATCTCCGAGACGAGTTGCGAGCAACAGAATGACTTTCTCGACCGCTCGCTGGTGGTCCGGACCGTCCAGGGAAATGGCGCAGAGTTGTTTTCGGAGGCACTGACGAATGAGGGAATCCCTGTTCCAACTTTCGCCAAATGAACTGAGAGCGCTGGCGAGTGCGTTCCGAACAGGAAGGATCAGTTCCCCCTGCAGCGCGCCCGCCCTCTCCCGCTATGTATCAGAACCGATTGTCGATCAGGTTGCAACTGCAATCGAAGAAATGACTAAGATCGGGTATTCGTCTGCCGGGATCTCTTATGCGCTGGATCTCGTTGCGGATTGCCAGGTCAACACTTCGAAGCTAGACGACGCAGTACAGCTGGTGATGAGTGGACCGCAATTAGCCGGATCCGAACGCCGTGACACCGGCGTCGTCGTTAGTGATCTTTTTCGCAATGCTCAAGAGAACGTGCTGATCGCTGGATATGCGATTTACCAAGGTAGGCGTTTGTTTAGTGAACTGGCAAACCGAATGGATGAACTTCCAAAGCTAGATGTTCGGATGTTTCTGGACATATCTCGAAAGCCTGGTGACACTTCAACGTCGGACGAGATTGTCCGGAGGTTCGCTGACCGCCTCCGAAGCGAAGAATGGCCGCACAGCTCGCGGGTACCTAAAGTCTTTTACGACTCAAGAGGTTTGGAACTGGATTGGACGGAACGTGCGTCTATGCACGCGAAGTGCGTAGTAGTGGACGGCCACCGCGTATTCGTCTCATCCGCGAATTTCACAGAAGCGGCTCAGGAGCGAAATGTGGAGATCGGAGTGTTATTCGAATCCGTTGCTGCTGCAGCGCGCATTAACCGCTTTTTTGCCGCACTCGCAGATTCTGGACAATTCCGACGGGCATTGTAATATCGCACAACGCAATAGAATTTAGAGTTGGGCCGCCGCGGCCCCTCTACCCCACCTTCTCCGGTGCAGAGGCGAAGAAGCACTACACCCCTCAGCCCGACGCTGCGTCGCATCCCACACCGACTAAAATTCAGTCATGAACCAGAGGACCAAGGATCTGTGGGTGATACCGTCGATCATCGCCCTGGCAACGGGCATACCGCTCGGTGCTGGGTTCATGTTTCTTGGACTTTGGCTAGCAGGGACGCCGATACAGCCGTCGTTTTCTATGCATTGGTTGAAGGCTGCGCTTTTTGCCTCGCTGCCGGTTTGGGTGACGCTGGTGGTCCTCTTGGCGGCAGTCGTCTTTGCTGGACTGTTCTTGCGGCAACGAGCGCGAACAAAACAAGCGTCCGCCCAATGCAATTCCTTAGTCCAGAAAGTCGGGCAGATGGAGGAACAAATCTGTACGGTGAACCGGGAACACCTGGCGGAGTTGGAAACTCTCCGTGCCAAGGAGCCGCGGTTGCACGGCGTATGGAACAACAGCCAGACCTTTTGGCATTTGGGTCGGAAGGGACAGGAGCCGATGATGCAGATCGGCGGGTGGATCGATCTGACCTCGGCGAACACCGAGGAGATTCTTTATCTTCTGGCGGCATATATCAACGGTCAACGGTCGGACATTTTCATGGACGTGGCCGTCAAGCCCCACATGGTCAACCGGGAACAGGTGGTCCTGTACTTGGTTCCCCCGCTTGAGACCGAGACGACGAAGCCGTTCACCGCCACCATCGTGGTGGAGGATCAATTCAACCGCAGGCATGAGTTGCCGACGCAAACCTTTCGATCCACTCCTGGGCCGTCACCTGTTCCTCCTCCCAAGGTCGAGAAACCCGGTCCGGTGCTCCATACCTCCTGGCGCGGAGATTCCGCTTGGGGGTGGGCATCTGCTTTTCCGCAAGAAGACCCAATCTATATGGTGCGCGGCGATGTGACGCTCCTGCTGGACAACGTTCCTGACCCAGTGATCATTACCGGCGTTGAGATTGAGGGCGCGGAGGCGATGGGGAATTTCGAGAACTTCCAATTAAATCCAGGTCAGAGCGAAACTCGCGGGTTGCGGCTCTATTTCCGCGGGAAAGCTCCGGCGGGAAATGACGACTATACCGTGCAATTGATCTTCAAGGATCTGCGCGGAAACCGCTTTCCCACCGTCGAGCATCGATTTCAGCCGCTGCCGATTCCGGAACGAGTGGGTATCGAACGCGGCACGCTCAGGGGCTAGAAGTCAGGCATCATTGGCCCCAGAATGGGCTTTCGCGCGGGAGACGCGCCCTTTCCTTGGCACACTCCCTACCTCAACCTTGCTCGCCGTACTTCACCGCTCTCTCGCGCTGCGGCGAGCTATGATGGGACCCGGGATGATGGATGCGATCAAAGAGAAACTGAGGCGCGCCTTCGCGAATGGTTTGGACACCGAGATGCAGGTGGTCTACGTCCTGGTCGAAATCAGGAAATACCTTGAACAGAATGCCGAGCTTCTCAAAAGACATCCGGCGCTCAATTTCTATTGCTGCTGGGCGGTCCACTCCGAGGCTGCCGGCCACGGAGCCGACCGCATTCTGGAGCGCTTTGACCGGTTCTACCCGCTGATGAAATCCGGGCTGAGTGCCAAGCAAAGCGAAGAGATCTTCCGCACCCTTACCCTGGGCAAGCTCAAGGAGGAGCTGCTGGACTTTCTCGACGCCTTGGGCATCGCGTCTTCGATCAAGAGCTCTCCGGCCGACTGGCTCAAGTTCCTCAAGGCCTACGCCGCGATCACCGAAGACTGCCCCTTCGTCCTGTCGAGCAATTCCACAGTGAAACTCCGGTATATCGACAACATCCAAGTCGAAACAGTACCGCTGCCTGCCGCAGCTTCTCCCGAGCTTCTTTTTGCCACGGTTTGGGTCTTACGAAAAGAAACGAAGATTGTAGCGGAGTACCATACCAACTTTACCGACAACTCCGTCGCAATCCCGGTGGAGGGCGTTCAGTAAGGCACTCCGCCCGTTTCGCCAAGGACACGCCCTTTCCCGTGCCGGTTAGCAGCTTATTGCGCATCGCTCGATTTCTTTGGCGGTGAGATCGTCCAGGTGGCGGCGCTGGGGTGCGTGTGTCGGCGGTTCAATGGACGTGCCGGCTGGAGGCACCTCGGCAGCAATGATATCTTTTGAGGGACGGAGCTGGTCGGTAGCGATCAAACGACTCTAATATGAAATCCCTGTCGCACCTCCGCGCCAGGCACTGCCTCATTCTGCGCCAGGGCCGCTTTAATCGCCTCATTATCCGGCCGGGTGTCCTGGACGGAGAACTCCAACCTCTTGGCAAGCTCATCCGGCAGGAGGGAGAGCATCGTCTCCCAAATGACTCCCGGAATCCGCGCCTCAATCCTGCGATAGCACACAGGCAGCGCAGCCTCATCAGTAATCCTCACCGAGTCCTGGCTGTTCTTCTGGGCACGCAATGTAAATTGTTGGCCTTCAATCTTCTTCAGGTCGCGGCTGAGTAGGTAATAGAGTGCCATGTTCTTGGTACGTTCTATCTTGTTCGCCGCGGCGCGGGCTCGGTCGGCAAGCCGCGCGGCCTCGCTGCGGCAGAACTGTTCGCGGGCCTCCATCATCCGCACGAAGCGACCGATTCGGTCGACCTTTTCGCCGTGTGCAGTGCAGAACTCATGGAACCGGGCTACCAAGACTTCAGAGGCTTGGCCTTCCGCCGCGACCTGCTCTTCAATCTCTTCGATAAGCCCATCGAGTTCCGCGTCGATTTCAAACAGCGAGCTTGCTTCCGCAATCGATACCATCTGTGTTTCTCCATCTTGAACGTTCTGAATTCTTCGCCGGCATTAGGCCGCCATTTTCTGTTGCACACGAAGAGCGCGGGCGGCTTCATACGCCAGTTCGTCTGCACGGCTCTGATCGCGATGCCCGCTGTGACCTCTGATCCACTTCCATCGGATGGGAAGACTTGTGTTCAACTCGATCAGCTCCGTCCACAATTCACGGTGCTGCAGTTGGGTTCCGCGCCGGTTTCGCCAGCCATGGCGCTGCCAGTGGAAGACAAATGCGCGCATTCCGTAGATCAGATATTCAGAGTCTGAGTGCAACTCGATCTGCGTTCGGCCCTCCACCGACCGAAGCGCCTGGACCGCCGCGACAAGCTCCATCTCGGAGATGGTCGTCCATGGATGGGCGCCCGACATCTCCCATCGTTCCCTTCCCTGGATTACGACGACGCCCCATCCGCCTGGGCCCGGATTGCCGATCGCGGAGCCGTCCGTGAAAATGCGATATATCTGATCCACAGAGAGCCTCCTTCCCTCAAACCAATTTGGGGCGTTCATCGAACGACTGGGTTGAGATCGAGTTCCGTGTCTAGCAGAGCGAACACACCGCAAGCTCTCGGCCCTCTGGGACTAGGCAGCCTGCATCGGAATGACGGCGCCGAAGGGGGCCTTCTGGCTCCCGGTCGAAGCCCATAGGACGGGATAGGCGGGAGCCGACGGCGGGAACGAGCCATACAGATCTGTCAGAAAGACGAGTGTCTGCGGCAGAATCCCGTGCTCATCGAGCCAATCAAAGCATGGGCCAAATTCGGTTCCTCCGCCTCCCACCGGGTTAAGGTGGACTGGTTGGCCAGATTCGTACGTCTCAACGTTGTGGACCGTTGCGTCAAAGTACAAGACATGCACACGCTGAGGCCGCTGGCCTTCGAGAATCGAACGCACCTCGGCCTCGAAGAGCCTCAGTTGCCGGGCATTCACAGAGCCTGAACAATCGACTGCGATCGCGATCTCACCGACGCCCTCGCTTATCACTCCCGGCAAGTAGAGACCAGCCCAGATATGGCGGCGGTTAGGGCGCATCCAGCTATAGTCAGCCGGGATCGTATCCGACCAGAGCCGCCGCAGCAGCTCTCGCCAATTAACTGCAGCCTCGGCCGCCCCTTCCAGTGTCCGGTGGAGACCGGCCGGAACCTTGCCCGCCTGCCGGGCAACCGTCGTGGCCTGGTTGACCGCCACGTCCCACTCCCTCGCCTGTTCTTCAATTGTTGGGGTTTCCTCGTCCGGCGGTGGCGCATCGAGGACCTGGCCGATTCCGCCTTCGGTAACGGGAGCGGAAAGTTCGTTTGAATTCCCGCCAGGGGACGTCTCGTCTTTCGATTCCTCTCCTTCGGGCTCGTCTTCTCCACCCGCTTTGCCGGAGTCTTGATCTGTTTCCGATTCCGATTCCGATTCAAGGAGGTTGTATATCTGTTCTGCGCTCATCCCCCGGAAATGGTTATCGAGAAGGACGCCCTCGGGCAGACTGAGCCCAGCGTCGACGAGCAAGGGATTGATGGCGAAGTCGCAGGCTACATTCCACCGTTTCGGATCACGCCCGGAACGCCGCACGTGATGGTGGAGCGCCGGGTGCATAACCTCGTGAGCCAAAGTTCCGGCCAGCGTCGCCGCATTGAGCGTGTCAACGAACTCGGGGTTGTAGTAGAGCGACACTCCGTCCGTAGCCATTGTTTTGACGGACCGGCTCTCCCGCCCCTTCAGGCGGAACAGAAGCGAGCCGAAAAAGGGATGATCCAGAAGCAATGCGGTTCGCGCCTTCTGGATACGTAGAGAAGTTGGATTTGCAGTCAGGATTTGCAGCATAACTCGGCCTTCGTCGAGCCAGGGGCTCGCGCGGAAACAACAGTCCGGACTGATTTGCGGTGGATGCGCAACAGCAGGCTTTCAGCGACTACCAAAGGCCCTGCCCGATTGCGTGGTTCGGAAAGACTTCAGAGAATCGTCTGGTCCCCATTTGCGGGGCTGAAGAGCGACGATTCAAGGACGGCGCCGTTGACGGCCGCAGCCGCATACTGGACACGGAAGTCCTGCCCCTCGACTGGCAGCCAGTCGTCGCTCATCAGATCGGTGACCAGGCTCTGAAGGTTTGTGCTCTTCTTGAGTTCCGGAATCAGAGCGTCGAAATGGACAATGGCGATTCCATCCTGCGGCTCGATCCAGAACCAATGATCCCAGACCACGAGCAGGTAATGAACATTTGCGTAGTCCTTGAGACTGCGTGGAAGCTTCCCGCGTTCCATCAGAAAGTCGGGATGTTTCCGCGCGTACGCTTGGATCAGTCGGAGCTGGCTCAGTCCTTTCTCCACGTCCTTGTCGCGCGCAATCCGCTCGAGCGTCCTGTTAGGCTTGCGAATCCATTTCAGCTCCGCAAGAACTACCGTGGACGAGGCCTCGTCCGACAGCAACGCATCGATTTCCGTTGTCTTGTCGGGCAGCTCAATCGAGTGCTCCACCCGGAATTGAGGAGACGCCTCCCTGATTCTCTCTCTCATAACCGCTTCCTTCTCCGTATTCTGAGCGGAGAAGAGCGCGGGATACAGATACGAATAGGACCGAAGGACGTTGTCGTCGACGGCACTCGCGAGAGGAAACTGCGGAGCTATCGCGAGGGTAAATCCATCCAGCGGCACGAACGGGTGAATGCACATGCTGGCGCCAGGTTGGGCCACCGGATCGAGTATGAGGTCTTCAATGATAGTTGCGCAAAGGTCCTTCGGCAGACCCGAGATCTCGCTCAACTTCGCAGCCCACGCTGGACGGGTCTTCACCATCACCAGGGAGGAAACGGGGATCGGCTGCCCCGATTTGTTGAACGGATAGCAGATATATTCGTGAATCGAGCACAGGATAAGCAGCGCGATGTAAAACGACTTGAATTCGCCCAGCGTGTATCCCTTGAGCTGGAACGTGTCGGGGTGCCTGAAGTTTTCGTCGAGGCGGTCCTGGTACTTCGGCCGCAATGCCTCAATGAGTCCCCGCGAAGGCTCGTAAGAGAACTTCTTGGCGCTCCCGTCAAGCCGCGCTTTCTGGTAAAGCTCGGCGAGCAGCCGCATGGCTTCCGGAGACTCGGGCTTGAGAGGCCCCGTGTACGGGAACGTGATTTCACTTCCTCTGGGCCGATAGCCCTGCTGAAAAGCGATGACTTGTCGTTGCCTCGGAGAATCCCGTGGAATGTAGAACCGGATCCGCCCATCCGGCTGCAGGTCTACTTCTTCGTGCCCTTTGTGCCACATCGGAAATACGTTCAGAAAGTGGGTGTACAAGTCCGTCACATGGAGGGCATGATTGGCGTCCTCGACAAGCGATCCGTGCCAAGTGAATTTCTCGGCAAGACGGGATGGCGGCTTGCCATGCTCAGCGATGAATTTGAACCCGCACGTACAACGATCCAGAGTGACCATCCTGATCTTATGGCGTGGACTGTTGGCCCCGGACTGCTCCTGAATCGTCTCCAGTTGAAGAGCCATGGCGGTCAGCAAAGCCCACCTCGCTTCGTTGGCCGGTCTTTTCAGCAGGCGCAAGAGCTTGAAGCATTCGTCGGCTCGATCCTCGATGGCCTGGACCGAGGCCTTCAACTCGTCGGAAGCATTGCTCAGCAGGAACGGCATTGGGCCTAGCTCGTCGAAACCGATGCAGCAGCATTCAAGGGAATGGCCGGCGCAAATGGAACCGTCTTGTAGGAGCTGCCTTTCCTCATTCTATCGAGCTTGGTGTCCCGCGGTGCTATGCGACCGATCGGAGTCCGGCGCTCTACGCTAACCCAGCTGCCGTTCCTCTCGCATCACGGTTCCTCGGGGTTATGCGGCCGCGGGCGCCTCCATGTACGCGGACATGCGGCTGAAGATGTCATCGGCGCTCGGCCCTTCAGCGGGTTCTGCCGTTTCGCGGCTCCGCAACAGGCCATCCATTTCGGCGACGATGTTGGCGGCGTCGGCGGCCGTGGTGACGCGCAGCAAGTCATGCTTCTTGAGATCCTGAGCGGAGTAGTTGCACAGCCGCTCTTTGACTTGCTCCGCAAAGCGGTTGAGGTCCGCGTCGCCGTTGACGTTGAGCCTGGGCAGGATCTCCACGAGGTCCAGAACATTGGTGACCAAGGAGCCGTGGAAGCGTGACTCCGGCTCGTTCAGCCGGTCGACCATGTGGGCGACCACATCGCGCAGGCGCTTCCAGAGGTCTTCCGTGCCGCGCATCAACGATTCGCGGACGTTGGCATCGATCTCGCGCGAGACCCGCGCCTGCTCCTCGGCCGACATCTGGACGCGGAAGTCAGCGCCAGACGGGATGGGCAGGACTTCAAGTTTGACCCCGAACTTTTTCCTCAGCTTTTCCACAGCCGGGTAGTCTTCCTCCCGGAAGAGCCCGTTCAACTCCGGCTTTACCTGCTCGATGTACTGGGGATAGACGCCGAGAAAGCTCTCGACGCCCTGTTCAAATCCGGCCTCGAACTCGCGCATCCGCGCCATGAGATCGAAGTAGAAGTTCGCCGGCAGGAGACGAAACCCTTCGTCAGACCAGGGCAACGTGATTTTGTAGAAGTATTGCCGGATCTGCCCGGCGAGCGTACGCAGTTCATCCAGCTTGTCTGCGCCGCGCAGCAGCTGCTTGTTATAACGGCCAGCGCCCTGGTGTGCCCCATGTTGGTCCGCGACATCGCGGCTAACCTTTCGGTCGTGTTTGACGGCTGTCCAGATGCTGATGTGGACGGCGGCGAGCATTGCGCGTTCGGTAATCATTGAATGACCTCCCGGTATTCCACTCCGAAGCGAACGAACTCCGGAGTGTGGGTTATGGCGGTGTCCCGCGCCGCCGCATCGCGCATGGCCATCACCCGCATCTCAGTTGGCATCCGGTCGAGATACGCGATTCCTCTCCCTACCGAGGTGTCGCTCAAGGCCCTGCCCAGGGCGGTAGCAATGGCGATTTGCGCGGAAGGCTCCGTGGGAAGCGACGCCGTCGTGGGGTTCAGAAGGATTTCGTCGATCGACGGCAACTGGCGAAACAGCCGAATGAAAGCGACAAGTTCCGAAGCCGCTGCCGACCCCACCGTTCCATCCAGGAGCTGCGCCTCAAACTCGCTCGTTCCCGCGAGCAGGCGCGTTTTCTGGCGCTGGGCGATGCCGGACAAAACATGAGACGCCATCTCCCAAGAACGCGGAGTGGGCCACGCATTGGCATCTGCGGTCACATCAGCCGTGTGCAGCATGTCCGGCTTGAAGCGCAGGAAGGCGATGATCTCAGGACGGACCTGAGCCTTGACCGCCCATCTGCACCAGTCGTCAAGATCCGGTTCAAGGTCCAGATGAACGAACCTGTTCCGTAACGGCCGCGGCATGGCGAAGTGAACGCCGCGTTCGGAAGCCGGATTCCCGGCGGCGATGACAACCCAGCCATCGGGCAGCACATACTCGCCGAGCTTCCTGTCCAGCACCAGTTGGTAGCAGCCAGCCTGGGTCATCTGCGGCGCGGAGGTCAGTTCATCGAGAAAGAGAATGCCTTTGCCAGTGATGGGGAGAAACTTGGGTGGCACCCACTCTGTCTGGTCTGCAGCGATACGCGGCAGACCTCGGAGATCGACCGGGTCAAGCTGCACGGCCCGCACGTCGAGAAAGTCGTAGTCGAGATCGCTAGCGACCTGAGCTACGATCTGCGACTTTCCAACTCCGCATGCACCCCAGATGTGCAGGGGCACACGTTCGCCGATCAGCGCGTGAAGCGCCTCATAAAGTTTTGATGGTTTCATTGAGTCTCCTTCAGATTGTTTCGAAGCGGACGCCGAGAATGAGCTCTGCAAAACTCAGCCCCGTTTACGCCTGCCTCCGCGAAACAGCGCCTCTCCTGACTTCAAGACGTCCGCAACAGATTGAAAATAAATATCTTGACAGCAAATTCTTGCATACTATACATTTGTATAGTATGCAAGCGAGCCTGACCCCGGCGCAGCAGAGAGTTCTCGACTTCGTGTAGTCGCGCATCGCAAACGGGGAGAATGCGCCAACTTATCGTGAGATTTGCAGGAAGCTAAGATACCGAAGCCCAAAGGCCGCAGCGGACCATGTAGCTGCGCTTGAACGAAAGGGATTCGTGATCCGGGAACGGGGCAAAGCGCGGAGCATCAGGTTGACGAGCAAATCGTCTGGCGTTTCGCTCCTGGGGCGAATTTCTGCTGGATACCCAAGCGACTCGCCGTCGGAGTTCGAAGCCCGCCTGCCTATCGATCCAACTGCATTCGGCATTCGTGACCGCTCGAAGGCATTTGCGCTTCGAGTTCGCGGAGACTCCATGACTGGACGCCAAATCCTCGATGGTGACATTGTGCTCGTCGAGCAGGAACGATCGCCCCGAAACGGCGAGATCGTCGCTGCCATCATCGATAATGAATCGACGCTGAAAACTCTGGTAAGACGGGATGGAGAGACGTGGCTGCGGGCAGAGAATCCGCTCTACCCGGATCTCGTCCCGGCGATGGGTCTTACGATCCAAGGTGTCGCACGAGCTGTCATCAGGATTCTTAGCCTATGAGCACGGTTCTCGAGACTCTTCACTTTACGCCGACTGGCTCATTGCCCGGACTTGTCCCGGTCCGCGGCGAGTTGCCGGAGAGGATCGAGGAACAGTACGCAATATGGCAGGCAAGAGATATCGGCGATATTGATTACGTGTTCTTCCGCAGATTCGTGGATGGCCGCTCTTCGCAGCCCGCTGCGTGTGTCGTCGACAACAGCGACGATCATTTAGATGAAGCTCGTCTCGCGAAGCTCCACAGTAGACTGTGGCTCAACGGTTTCTCTCCTCTGCTCTACGTAGGATGGCAAACGCGTGTCGACGTCCTGAGTTGTGCTCGCGGGCCCGATTTCTGGAAGGAGTCGAGAATCGAATATGGCCCGGCCGAGAGTATTGAACTCGCCAAGCAGATTTCATTCGCCCTCGATGACGACAGGCTGAGCCGATTCTCCGCGTTTCGCCTCAGTGACGGCACCTTCTGGGATGACCCGGCGAACTCTGGCCTGGCCCAATCGGAAAAGGCTGCCCACCAGCAACTGGTCCGCGCGGTGGTTGAGACTGACGAGGAGATCGACGGTCACAATCAACCCGTTCTTCGTCGGCTTCTGCTCCTGACGATTCTGATCAAGTATCTCGAAGATCGAGGCGTTTTCCCAAGAGATTGGTTCAAACAACTCCAGGCCGGGGCGACTTCCTTTTTTGATTTGTTACGGCAGGGGTCACCGGACACGATCCGAGAGTTGCTGGCCAAGCTGGAAAGAAAATTCAATGGCGACGTCTTTGAGCTTCCCGAGACCGGGCAGCGCCTCACTGTGAAAGCCTTGCGCCGCTTCGCCGATCTTGTAGAGGGAAAAACGCTGGGCTCCCAGCGGTATTTATGGGAACAGTTTTCCTTTCGGCATATCCCAGTTGAGGTTCTAAGTCACCTGTATCAGCATTTTGCGCAAGCGGGGAAGGGTGCGGTATTCACTCCTCCAATGGTCGCGACGCTCATGCTCGACTATGTGATGCCGTACAAGAGTCTCACAGGTCAAGAGCGCGTCTTGGACCCAACTTGTGGTTCGGGGATCTTTCTTGTCGGCGCGTTTCGTCGGCTCGTGCATTTCTGGCGAAGCAAGAACAACTGGGAACAACCGGAAGTCGCCACGCTGAAAAGAATCCTCAAACAGAGCATCTTCGGAGTGGAATTGCAGGAAGAAGCCGTCCATCTGACGGCGTTCAGTCTCGCGCTTGCGATTTGCGACGCGCTTCAGCCCAACGTTATCTGGCGGGAATTGCGGTTCGACAAACTGGTGGGAACCAACCTGCACATCGGCGATTTCTCCGAATGGCTTAGGTCTCGCCAGGGAGATGCGAGTAGTGACCGTTTTTCTGTCGTGGTTGGAAACCCTCCCTTTATGTCAAGGCTGAATCAGGCGGCATTGCAGTGCCGCAAGCAGCAAAAGCGCTCCGTGCCCATTCCCGACAATCAGATGGCGTATTTCATCCTCGAGCAGGCAACGTCGCTCCTCACGAATGAAGGACGGCTCTGCCTCATCCAGCCGCATGGCTTCCTGTACAACGAGAAGGCCCGCTCGTTCCAGCAGTCGTTCCTCGGCGCGGCCACTACAGAGGCAATCCTGGATTTCACTTCTATTCGCCAGCTTTATGACGGGGCCGATCCAAAAACAGTTGCCGTGCTATGTACCGGCCGGAAACCCCGAGACAATCACCGAATTCTTCACCTGACGTTTCGCCGCACCTTCAGTGTGAAGGAAAGAATCGCCTTTGAGCTTGACCATTACGATCGGCACTTCGTAATCCAAGGATCGAACGAAAAGCACCCGTGGATTTGGCGAGCAAATCTCCTCGGAGGTGGGCGCCTGCAAAATCTGGCTGCGCGGATGGATGAGTTACCGAAGTTGCGCGATTTTCTAAGAAAAATGCACTGGGACTACGGGGAGGGTTTCGTTCTCGCTGAGACAGGCAACCGTCAACCTGCGCCATGGCTGACCGGCAAGCCATTCCTACCCACGAGCGCTTTAGACGAGAGCGGGATTGATGCATCGAAGATAAGCACTGTGACCGCGAAGCGATTTCGCTCGTCGTATTCCGAGGCTCGTTACAGTGCGCCACTGGTGCTCATAAAAGAAGTTGAGACTCTGCCTTGCGTCTTTTGGAATCGAGGGTTTCTCGCTTACCGACATCAGATCGTCGGAATACATGCTCCGAGAAGAGAAGAAAGTCGCCTTCGCCAGTTCCATGCGGATTTTATCGAGAATCGACGAACGCTTCGAGCTATCTGCGCGGTGCTCGGAACTCGTGCGCTCTCCAGCAAAGCGACCTCCATCCTCAAGCGTGACATTGATGTCCTACCTTGGCCGGAGGAGGAAAGCGAGAAGCAACTCAGTTGGTGGGAGAAGTGTCTTTGCGACGATGTCGTTGAGTATGCGGCCGACTTCGTGAGGCTGGGACAGAATTCACGCCTCTTCAGGGAGCAGGTCACTACAGACTACCTAAGAGTTTTCTCAGACGTTTTCGTCAGGGTGCTCGGCAGTGTATATACCAACCTCCAGCCTCTTGAATCAGGGCTGCTCAATGGTCTCGCCTACCAAGCGTTCTGTTTCGGTCCGATTTCCAATCTCGATTGGCCTGAGAATTGGGGAACGCAAATTCGGGAGATTGTTTACCGAAACGATGGCGATGCACTCCGAACCGTTCGCATACTTAGGTTCTATGAAGGCAACACCATCATTGTGGTGAAGCCGGATCGCTTGCGCTACTGGATTCCTTCCACTGCGATTCGCGACGCCGATGAAACCTTAGTGGATCTTCAGAGGCAGGGCTACTGATGGCAGATTCACTTCCTTTGGCCAGTTCGAGCCGGGGCCGGATCACTGAAGGTCCCACAACATCGCTCGTCGAACGGACATTGGAATTCGTATCTTCGGAACTCGCTCTTTGGCGTGATGATCCGGATCGTCCACCCGAAGATGCTGAAGAGCGCCTCAACGCTCAACTCTGTAAATATCTCAACGTGGCTGCCTCGAACCGATTTCCCATGGTTTTCTTTCATCATGAGGAAAAGCAATCTAGCATTCGTCGCGTCGATATCTCCGCGCTACCAAAGGAGGGGACCATCCTCAGTCTGACCTACCACTCGATTTATGACCCATTCCTGGTCTTTGAAGGAAAGCGGTTGCCAGCGCCCAGTGCAGACCGCGAACGGGAATATGTGACTGGGCGAGCTAAGAGATCTGGTGGAATTCAGCGCTTCAAGCTCGCCCTTCATGGCGCTAAACAAAGGACTGCGGTAATCGTTGGATATGTCCAGTCGGGAAACCTGCGCGAATGGCTGTCGAAAATCAATGGCTGGATCGAAAATGAGGTGGAGAGTAAAGACGCATCGGGAGAAGACTGGTCATTAGCGGAACAACTCCTCTATTTCAAAGAGGATCCCAGCTTGCGCGTGGCCGTCTCATCATCTGCGCATACCCGCGACAAATCTGCAGCGTCCCGCGAGATCCAACTCCGCCATTTTTGGGTAGCGATGGCAAATTGAAGTCGCCCGAACAAAGTGCCGGCCAGAACTCAATCCGGTCAGGGAGTTCTGCTCGCATCGATCTTAGCTGCCCAGTGGTAAAGCCAGCTGATCGATCGCCAATCTGATGTACCTGTCATTGAACAGGCGCAGTTTTCGCTCGGCAGCGGCAGGTCCTGCAGGCCACTTTCCGAGACCGGCACGAATTCCGGCAAGGGTCGGTTCCCTGTTCTCTTTCACGATTAGCCAGTCAACCGTCGCGAGAACTTCCATCCCCAGCGGCGACTCGAAGCCATCGATGCGCTTCGCGGTCAGGTCGAGGACCTTCCTGAGAGGCTGTGAAGCCTCCTGCTGGAGGAACAGGTCGAGGTGCTTGCGACGATCTTCGTCGAACCAAATCGTATCCGAAGGCCCCGCATCACTGAGCCGCTTGTCACAATGAAGATAGGTTCCGTCAAGAGCATTCAGCATGTGGCGGAGGCGGTCCGAGAAGGGGCCGTACTTGTCAGCCGTGAACTGGAAATTAAGCGGATCGTCGATCCCTAGAGTATGGATGGTTCGCTCCAGAAACCATCCCAGCTTCTGCACTTCAAGGTAGGTGCACTCAATTCCCAAGACCCAATAGCGGCGAATCATCTCCGCCATGAGCGCTCTCGCCGGTGTCAGTTGTTCGACGCCGGTCCGCTTGGCTACGTTTTGATATTTCGCGGTCGGTTCGAAAACAAGGATGTCGACCCCCTCGAGATCGCCCAGGATGCGTTCCACCTCAGGCCGCACTTCGCTCCACTCCAGCCCCCCGTTCCCTGCCCCGAGAGGCGGCAAGGCGATGGAACGAATCTGATGTTCATCGATGAATCGCCGTAGGTCCCCGAGCCCATCAGTTATCCATTCCAGTTTCGAAGGCTGCCGCCAGTGTTTCTTCGTTGGGAAGTTGATAATCCAGCGCGGTCCGGAGAAGGTCCGGTTCTCCGTCACGAACATCTCGCCAATCTTGACTTTCTTCTCTTTGCAGGCATCCTCGTAAGCTCGGAAATTCGCGGGGAATGCCTCCTTGAACATCAGAGCGATTCCTTTGCCCATCACGCCGACCGTATTCACGGTATTCACCAGCGCTTCGGCAGAGGCGTCGAGGAGATTGCCTTGGGTAAATGTCATCATTAGAAGTACCAATTCCCCTGTACGCTCGATTGTACGGTCAGGGCCCGTTTGGCCAACTCAGCCTTCACGAACGCATCGACAGTCGCATCACAGCTACAGATTCCAAGGAGCGCTTCAAGAGGAACGTGCTTCCAGATCAGCGCTTCCGCCTGGTATCGCTCCTTCTTTCCCGGATCGTCCGGGTCATGCTGGAAATCTCTGCGGTTCAACAGGCCCCAATCGATCTCGTCCATTTCGTGCAAATCCGTGTAATAGTTCGCCATCGCGGGATAGGCGTGTTGATCCGTAAACACGAACGGAATTCGAAGTTCCGCCATCCTGACAAGTGAGGAGACGAGGATCAGAATCTCCTCGTTCGGAACATGCCGCACGTTGTAGCCCGTGTGGATGTTGTACATCATGATCGAGAATGGCGTGAAATAGAAAGGAACATAGTCGTTCAGCGTACCTCCTTGGCCAACACGAACCCGACGGTGATTCCGTTTCCCAATGAGATCGACATTGCCGATGTTGCGGTAATTCGGGTCGGAAATCTCCCCATTGCTGGCGTGCAGTCCGTGATCGAGAATCCACGGAAGGTTATCTCGATGGACGATTCGGAAGATCAGTGCTTTCTCGGGATTGAGTGTCATCGCCATCTTGGTTCGAGGTCTACTGATCCGCCAGTCGTACGTGAGCCGACGGAAATTATGGCTGTTTAGAGTCGATCAAATACCAGAAAACGCTTGACTTGTGATCCAGCCACGGTGGTCGGGATGGGCCTTCATTATTCTATCGGAATGGGCAGAGGTTTAAGCAGCGCCTCATGCCATCTAGGCGGCCTCATCGAAATCTTCGCCCCTCTCGGCCAGCGCCCGTTCCGCAACTTCGGCAAGAATCTCCTCATCCTCATCCACATCTGACGCGGGGACGGGAGCCGCCGCTGGTGCCGGTCCCGTATCAAACAGGCTGGCGTTGCGCGGTTTCTGCGGTTCGACGGGCCTGGGCGCTTGGTCAGCAGGCTTGGTTGTGTCAACCGCCGCCGCCTCCGTCTTGGCAGTCGGAGTCTTCGCTGCTGTCTTCGACCGAGCCTCCGCTTTTGCGGCCTTGGCTGCCTCGGCCATCTGCTCCTTGGCGGTTTCGAGCGTGTTCTTCAGTTCGAGATGGGCGCCGACAAACTGGACCAGTGCGGAAGGCAGGTCGGCGTCCAATTCTTCCGCCGTGCCGGCCACGCTAAGGGGAGTGGTGAGCGCGTCGTTTTCGCTTTCGTTGAGCTTTCGGGGAATGACGTTGACGCGGATTGTGTCGTCCTCCAAACGCGTCAGGATCATGACAACGGTCCTCTGCCGAAGCAGCGGACCCAGTTCTTTGAACATGGATTCACCTTCCTGTGAGAATGAAATTGTGGATTGGATGGTTATTGTTCTGGATCGTCCCAGCGTTGGGTGTATCGCGCTCCCAGAATGAGAGACTTTCCATAAGCCTCACTGTCGTTTTCTCTCTGCCATAGCAGAGAGTAGACCTTGTTCACGGCTGCTTTCATGATCTTCTTCATCTCTTCGTCGGAGATGTGGGAGATCTCTGGATTGCCATTGCAAGCTGCGCAAGCCCTTCCCGCGTGCAGATCCTCAATAGGACCGTTGCGAAAGGCCAAGGCGACCAGCGCCTTCGCTTCCGCTGCGAGGGAAGGATCGAACTTCATCGTCATGGGGACCTCTGGTA
>Ga0187851_10000735_pt1 | contig 32793 bp, 27 predicted proteins | sample June2016WEW_6_10_FD_132997 | JGI IMG/M metagenome (GOLD analysis project Ga0187851, IMG submission 132997) | Peatland microbial communities from SPRUCE experiment site at the Marcell Experimental Forest, Minnesota, USA - June2016WEW_6_10 | ecosystem: Environmental > Terrestrial > Soil >...
AAGCGGCGGACCAGCTTCGAGCAGTGCCATTGAGACGCCCAGATCGGCCAGCACTTTGGTGACGGTCCCGCCTCCGCCGGATCCAATGATGACCACGTCGTAGACCGGGGAACTACTGCTGATTTGGAACATTCGCTTCTGATTGTACCCCTCTTGTGGCGCAGGGCCATGCCCTGCTAATGGCAGGGCATGGCCCTGCCCCACGTTAGCTACTTCACTTCGCCGTCAGGTTTTGCGAACTTTTCGTCTTCCACTGGAACATTGTTCTTCACCTCGGCGATCTGAATAGTGAAACGGCCGTTGGTGCGCGACAAGGTCCAGCGAAATGGAACTTTCACACCATCCACGGCGCGATAGTCCGCATAATCGATCTGCGTCGGATTCCGGCCCAACGGTGTTTCCCCGTAACGGATCTGCCGCAGCAACAGTCCCGACTTGGCTTCGAAGTAGAGCCGGACCGGCGGACGGCCGGGACGTGTGCCGATCAGCGTGAGGCACTCTATTCCGTTGATTGACTCCGGACGGCCAGTGCGCACTTGCTGGAAAATCTGCGGAAGCCGGAGTGGCAGATAAAATTCCGCATCGAGCCCCGCCGCTTCCGATTCAGCCAGCGACATGCTTCGCGGCGGACGGCCCGTGCTGCCCAGCCAGCCCGCCGTTCCATCAAACGCGGTGTAGCTTTCGCCCTTCGGCATATGCGTGACGGAGATGCGCTTGTTGGGAGCCTTCAGGAACAATTCGATGGGTGTGTCGCTTCCGCCCGCCACAATGACGCCCTTCTCCACGCGGCTACTGAACTTCTTGATGGCATCTTCGCCGCCCAGCGCGGTTACGTATTTTTGCAGAATATCGTTGGCGTTGGGCGCATCGCCCGAAGCGGGCTTGGCCGCAGCCTCGGGATGCATGGGCATATCGGATTCCAATACCGGCGGCGTCCCGGCCGGATGCTCCGCGCCATGGTGGCAGGAATAACAGGTCACTTCCCGCCGGCCGCCGAAGCTCTCTTTGTTCAACGCCGCCGTCATAGCCATCATTTCCCGCGCGGTCTTCTTGGTTGGTTTATCATCCAGATCCATCTTGCCTTCGACATGACAGAAAGTGCACTCGACCCCGAGCGAGGCGGAGATAAACGTCATGGCCGGAACCAACTGGTCGGCAGGCGTGCCCTTGAGCTGAATAATGTTCTTGAAAGTCTGTTCGGCGGTCTTCGGCTCGGCGGTTTGGGCGTGTAGCAGGCCGGCCGCGAAAATGGTCGTCACAAGTAGCTGGACGCGCTGCATAGATGCTCCTCTGTGGTTCCTGAATTGTATCTGATTCTAGAACCTGGTGACTTCGGTGAAATGAAAATCGCGCACTTTCATGGCTGGCACCACCATGTCGAAGGCCTCCTCTCCCGACGCGCGCACAGCCGGCGACAGCGCTTCCACATTGTTGAGCAATTCGATGAGTCCCTGGTTGAAGCGGAAATTCCGCAGACCGCGGGTCAGGCGGCCATCTTCAATCAGGAATGTGCCATCGCGCGTCATACCGGTCATGATCTTTGCGAACGGATCTACCTCGCGGATGTACCAAAATCGCGTCACCAGCACTCCTCGCGCTGTGGAAGCAATCATCTGCTCGATCGAAGTGGACCCTCCGGCGATGACGATGTTCAGGGGCGCTTCGCCAATTTCATTCGGCACGGGAAAACCGTGGCCAGTGGGTTCAACACCGGCTTTACGGGCGCTGGAACGCGCGTATGCCACTTCGCGCGGAACTCCAGCATCCACCAAAGCAAGTTTGCGCCGCCGGACTCCTTCACCATCAAAGGGAACGCCGGCTTGCAGCGGGTGGGCCACATCGTCCCAGATTTGGATGTTGTCGCCGAACAGTTTCGTGCCTAGCCGATCGTTGAGAAAACTGCGTTGGTCGTCCAGAGCCGTAGCGCTGAAATCGCCGAACATTTGCCCCACCAGGTCCAGCACTGCGGCCGGCTCCAGAATCACCGTATAGCGGCCGGCCTCAACTTCCCGCGGAGCGCGCGACAGCCGGGCCTTTTCGCTTGCGCTCCGCGCCATATGGACGGGATCGATCGCGCCACATGCGACGGCCGATCCTTTCGCCCAGCCGGAGCTGTCTTCCGCCATGGCTGTAATGGAAAACTGAGCCATCGTTTCGCCATGCAGCGCGGTAACGCCGGCAGAATTGAAGATGGCCTCCACCGACTGGCCGGTGGAATAAATCCCAGCCGCCGTCTGCCCGGCCTCTTCCACGATTCGGATAGCTTGGGCAACCGCTCGAGAGCGGTCCATAGGGCTGGCTGAAGCTGTCGCGGAATCAAAGCGCGGGATCTCGGGAATCGGCGAGGGTTCCGCTAACGGCAACAGGTCGGGATCGGGCGTCACGGATTTCGTCAGAGCAATGGCCTGTTCTACAACAGACCGGACGGAATCGGCGTCGAATCGATTCGTAGTTGCGCGGGCTGTTTTCTGATCGAACAACACGCGCACCGAGATCCATTGCCCTTGCTCGGACACGTTTTGATGGATGGTGTTGTTCGCAAACCGGGTGAGCGCCCCGCGATGCGCAGCGAAGAGCACCTCGACATCGCGAACACCGAACGATTGAGCAGCCCGTTGGACACTTCCGAAGAGTTCGCGGCTTTTCTCGATCGACAATATCGGGCACTCACCCGGCATAAGCGGCTCCGATCTTGACGTCGTGGAAACGCGCCGGACTGGCTCCATGCCCGGTCCCGATCACCTGCTCGGGTTGGCCCTTGCCGCAGTTCGGCACGCCCCACAGCACCCAGTGATCCCGATTCGCGATGGCCGCGCAGGAATTCCAGAACTCGGTGGTGATGCCGCTATAGGTGGGGTTCTTCAGCATGCGGCCGCGCTTGCCGTCGCGAATTTCCCATGCGATCTCACAACCGAACTGAAAGTTGTAGCGCTTGTCGTCGATCGACCAACTACGGTTGGTCTCCATGTAGATGGCGTTGCTCACACCGCCCAACACTTCATCCAGCGTCTGCTGGCCCGGCATCAGGCTGACGTTGGTCATCCGGATAAGCGGCAGGCGCGACCATCCAGTAGCGCGCATGGTCCCGTTCGAGCGTGCCTGGCCGATAGCAGCCGCAGTTTCGCGCGAGGTCATGTATCCGACGAACTGGCCGTTCCGAATGATGTCGGCGCTCTGCGCGGGAACGCCTTCGTCGTCGAAAAGAAAGGTGCCGAGGCCAGGGCCATGCTCCGGACGCGCATCGCATACCGCGTTGACAATCTCGGAGCCATAGCGCAGCGTATTCAGCTTGTCGAGCGTAAGAAAACTCATGCCGGCATAGTTGGCTTCTGAGCCAAGCACGCGGTCAAGCTCAATGGGATGCCCAATGGATTCGTGAACCTGCAGGCCCAGTTGGCTGCCGTCCACGATCAAATCAAAGCGGCCCTCCGGGCATTGCATGGCCGAATGCAGCGCCACGGCTTCCTCGGCCACGCGCGGTGCGTGATGAAGCAAATCCAGTTCATGAATCAGCTCGTAACCTTTCAACTGGTGCTGCCCGCCGAACGAATTCGGATAGGAGCGCTTCTGGATTTCCTCTCCGCGGAAACTGTGCGCGTCGAATCCGGCGCCGCTCGCGGTGCGGGTTTGATCGATCACGCTTCCGAGCGACGAAACAAAAATCTGCCGGTCCCGGTGAAAGGTCATCGAGGTCTGCGCCAAGGTGACGCCGGGATTGCGCCGCAGCTCCGCGTCGATTTGAAGCAAAAGCGAGAGCTGTTCCTCCACGCTCACCGAAAATGGATCTATCCTGCACGGTGAAACCCAGGTAGCTTCGTACTTGTCTTCGGGCGCGAGCACGACATCGTGTTTCTTCGCCAGGGCGCTGGAACGCGCGATTTCCACCGCAAGCGCGGCTGCCGACTCCACTCCGGCTTTACTCAAATCGTCGGTGGCCGCAAACCCCCAGCAGCCTTCGGCCAGCACGCGTATCCCCAAGCCGGCCGATTCGGAACTCGATACCTGGCCCGGTTTTCCATTCTTCGTCGAAAGATCGCGGTCCCGGCTCTCCACCAGGCGGACATCGGCATAAGTAACTCCCGGCCGCAGTGCGGAGTCCAGCGCTTCGAATGCAAGTTGCTTCATCAGTATTTAGGATACGTGGAACGAAGACCGTGGTCGATGTGCCCGGTCCTAATGTCAAAACGATGAAAAAATCAGAGGATATTCTTGAACTAGGAGATTTGAAAACCTCCGACTTGCCGTATACTGCCAACTACTGGAGCCCAAAATGGAATCCGGAAGGAGATAGCTTTATGACATCTCGACGTAGATTTGCACAGTTGGTGATGTGCATAGCGATGCTGGGTCTGCTGGCATCACCCGCGCTCCGAGCCGATCCCAGCCTCTGCGATGCGATCGCAGGGAACCTTGTTACAAACTGCGGCTTTGAAACCGGCACGTTTAGCGGCTGGACCGTTACGCCAGGCGCCAATCCGAACTTCAGCGACGTTGGTGTCATCGCCGGTAACGCCCATTCGGGAACCTTTCATGCGTTTTTTGGGGCGATCAACGAGCAGTACGACACGATCTCGCAGACGCTGGACACGCAAGCGGGCACCAGCTACCTGCTCGGTTTTTGGCTCGGGAATTTTTCCGCAACTTCTGAAGCCGATTTTCAGGCACTATGGGATGGCTCGCCCGTGGTTGATGTGCCGGGCACAAGTGCCTTCCCCTACACCGATTATGTTTTCCTCGTAGCTGGAACTGGAAGCGACGTCCTGAGTTTTAAGGGTTTTCAGGAAGATACCATTTACCGTTTGGACGATGTGTCGGTTGTGCCAACGCCGGAACCTTCCAGCGTGTTTCTTTGCGTGGGCCTGCTGGGTTTGGGAGGCGTGCTAAGGCGCTTCGTGCGGCTAAGGCGAAATGCAATAAGATTGTGAAATGTTCTCCTGGCTGTTTTCCGACCCGCTGCGCGTGGGTGACGATGCGCCTGACTTCAGTCTTCCCGATCAAGACGGAAATACCGTTTCGCTCGCAGGTTTGTCCGGCAAAAATGTCGTCCTGGTCTTCTACCCGGCTGACGAAACGATGGTTTGCACCAAACAACTCTGCGAGTTTCGGGACAGTTGGGCCCTCGCCCAGCAAAAGAACGCCATTGTTCTGGGCGTGAATCCGGCCGGCCCTCAGAAGCACGCGGCCTTCAAATCGCATCACCAATTTCCGTTCCCTCTTTTGGTGGACCGCGGTCAGCAGGTAGCTTCCAGCTATCACGCCAATGGACTCATCGTGAAACGGACGGTCTATCTGATTGGAAAGTCGGGAAAAATCCGCTATGCGCGCCGTGGGAAGCCAGACCCGCAGGAAGTTCTGGCAGCTGCGGAATAAATCAGGACGCCTGGCCGGCCGACGATTTCTCGCCCGCTTCCAAAGCCCCTAGCGCCGCGTCTTCGGTGGGATAGATGGGAATCACATTGGCGAGCCGCGTAAGTTCCAGGACGTCGCGCACCCGCCGATTCAAATTCGCCAGCACGAACCGGCCAGTCGAATTCTTGAGGATGCTGGTGTAGATTCCGATCAGAAAACCGATGCCGGTGGAATCGATATAAGAGACTTGGCTGAAGTCCGCGAGCACCTTTTTGTATCCCGCGGTCTTAATCTCTTCGGTCCTGGCACGCAAGTATGCGGAATCCTGCCCGGTCGCAAATCTGCCGTGCAGACGCAGAATGCAAATGTCGCCGCGTTGCTCGAATTCAACCAACATGAGGTCTTTTGTAATCGTACTACAAACGAACCCGTTTCTGGTTTCTTGTTTCTGGTTTCTGGTTGCTGGCAGCCCCAGTCCCTAGTCCCTAACTTGCTATACTTCGCCCATGCGGCGACTATTGGTGCTCTTTGCTGTGATGCTGTTCGGACTGACGCTCTCGGCGGCGGATCTTTCCGGTACCTGGAGCGCGAGTGTGGTGCTGGATGCCGGCAGCGGCACCGCCACGTTTGTCCTGAAGCAGGCCGGGGATACGCTGGCCGGTTCTTATTCGGGCGCGCTCGGCGAGGCTAAGGTTATCGGTTCGGTGAAGGGCGATGAAGTGGAATGGGCGTTCGAAACCGAAGATGCCGGTAAGGTGATCTATAAGGGCAAGCTCGACGGCGCCGCAAAGATCAAGGGCACGGTTGAGTACGGACAGTTGGGCAAAGGCAACTTCACCGCGGAGAAAACGAAATAAAACCCGTTTCTGGTTTCTTGTTTCTGGTTTCTGGTTATTCTTCGCGCAGAGCCACGACCGGTTCCACTTGGGTGGCGCGGCGGGCTGGGATAAACGCGGCGATTGCGGACACGCCGATCAATACGGTAACAACTGTTAAGAATGTCCCTGGATCGGTGGGGCTGACGCGATACAACTGCGTGGCTAGTAATCGCGTGAGCGCCAGCGCCGCTAAGGTTCCTGAGACCAGGCCCACAAGAGCCAGGGCCAAGCCTTGACGCAGCACCATCCCCTGCACCTCGCGAGCGGAGGCGCCCAGTGCCATCCGGATGCCGATCTCATGCGTTCGAAGCGACACTGTATAGGCCAGTACGCCGTAAAGACCCACGGCGGCCAGAACCAGCGCAAGCACCGAGAACACGCCGAATAGCACGCTGACAAAGCGCTCGCGCCAGGCGCTGCGATCCACAATCTGGCTGAGGCTCAGGATCTCGCTGACGGCGATGTCCCGGTCGATAGAGCTAATTCGCGCGCGCACAGCTTTTGCGAGTGTCGCTGGATCTTGAGCGGTCCGAAGAATAATGTTGGACACGGAGTAATCCGCGCTCGCCGGTATATAAATATTCCATCGGCCTGCAAAATTCAATTGCTGATTGAGTACGTCCCCTGCAACACCGATCACGGTGTGCCAAGGCTCATTTTCTTCCGGCGGACCGAACCGCACTCGCTTGCCAATGGCGCTCTGATTCGGCCAATATCGCTTGGCCAGGGATTGATCGACGATGGTAACGAAACGATGATCCCAATCGGAGTCTGTGAAATTCCGTCCCTCCACGATGGGAATGTCCAATGCACGGAAATATCCCGGCGTTACCACCGTGTGGTTGATCATCGGCGCATCTTTGAGCGGAAGAAAAGGAGCGCCTTCCACGGTGAGGCTGCGTCCCCAGCTGGATTCCAACGGAGCACCGGACGCAAATGCGATCAAGGAAACTCCAGGCAGGCTCGCCAGCTCATGCCGGATTTGCTCCAGAAGTGCCCGCGTCTTCGGCCCCTGTGGATAGCGTTTGCCGGGTGTTCCAAAATCGAGCGTGAGAACTCTCTCCACGTTGAATCCAAGAGATTGGGTTCGTAGCGCGAGAAAACTGCGGACCATCAGACCCGCACCTACCAGCAGAATCAACGAAAGCGCTACTTCGGCCACCACCAGGCCATTGCGCAGAAAATGACGGCCTCGACTGGCCGTGCCTGCGCGTCCGCCTTCCTTGAGAGCACCAGTCAAATCTACGCGGGACGCACCGAAAGCCGGCGCTACGCCAAAGATCAGGCTGGTGAGCAATGAGACAGCCAGGGCGAATCCGAGCACTCGCCAGTCGGTGGAGAAAGTCATCCACATTGGAAGATCGATTGGGATGAGCGCCAGCAACAAGCGAAGCCCTGCCACCGACAAAATGATACCGGCCACTGCGCCGATCAGACCGAGCAAAATGCTCTCCGTGATCAATTGGCGGACCAATCGGGTACGCGAAGCGCCCAAGGCTGCCCGCAGCGCCATCTCGCGCGTCCGCACGGAAGCTTTTGCCAGCAGCAGGTTGGTGATGTTCGCACAAGCGATAAGCAGCAGAAATCCGACTGCACACAATAAAGTGATGACGGCTCGGCGGTAGTTGCCGGCGATGTAGCTCCGGAACGAAATCGCGTGTGCGCTGTTGCCATAGCTCGTGGTCGGATTCTCTTCATTGATCTTTTGCATTAAAGACTGCAATTCGCCAGTGGCTTGCTCCACCGAAACACCGGGCCGAAGCCTTGCGACGGCTTGCAGCCAGTGATCGGTACGCGTGGCGCCTCCATCGTGACTCCTCGGGTCGAGCTGCAACGGTATCCATATCTCAGCGCGTTCGGGGAATCGGAAGCTGGATGGCATGACGCCAATCACGGTCCGGCGCAAGTTGCGGATATCCAGGGTCTTTCCAATGATATTCCGATTGCCGCCGTAGCGCCTCTGCCAAAGATCTTGTCCGATAACGACAACGGGCGGCCCGTTGGGCACGTCCTGCTCCCGGCTGACAAGGGTGCCTAGAATGGGCTTCACACCTAGAACTGAAAACACTCCGTCGGTGACATAGGCGGTCGGAACTTGCTCGGCATTTCCTTCTCCACGAATAGTAGCTTCGCTTTCCGAGTAGAGCCCGATTTCCTGGAGCAACCGCGTGCGAGCGCGGATGTCTTGATAGTTGGGAAATGCCACTGCATTTCCGAACTCGCCGCCGGAGTTGAACTCGGCCACGGCCACCAAACGATCGGGCTCCGGATACGGAAGCGGGCGCACCAGAATCCCGTTCACCAGGCTGAAGACAGTAGTTGTGGAACCGATTCCAAGCGCCAGGATAGCGATGGCCGCGGCGGAGATGGACGCATCTTTCCACATGACGCGGAGCGCGTGTCGAATATCTTGAAGCATGACGTGATAGTGCTCCCGGGGGGCTTCGGCCAGGACGCCGAAAGCCGCGTGAATCCAGACCATGAGAACGCCTACGCGGCTGCGTTGCGCGCAGCAACGATCCGCCAGCGCGAGACACAACTCCCGCCCATACTCATCCCGGAACTCGGCCGGGTATAAGATGAGCAGGCTGCGGTAGAGGCGCACCATGTGTGTATTATTCCATAGTTCGCTATAGCGAACAACGGAATAATAAACGGTTCATCGGTTATTCGGTTATTCGGTTCGGAAACAGGGATTGTGGGTAAGGATAGAGATCTCACGGAGTAACGAACCGAGGAACTGAGCAACCGATGAACCGATGAACCGTCTAGAGCAGCCGGAAGTTGACTTCGATAGTAGCTTGAACGGCGACGGGCTTTCCGTCTTTCATGCCCGGTTTGAACTTCCACTTCTCAACCGCCTCGATCGCTTTTTGATCCAAACCGAGGCCGAGCGGACGAATCACCTTTAGTTCGCGCGGGTTGCCCTTTTCGTCCACCACCACGAAGAGAATCACGGTCCCCTGGAACTTCGCCTTGCGGGCTTCTTCGGAATACTCGGGCTCCACTTTGAGGATCACGCTGGGCGGAGAGACGCCGCCACCGATCCGGTAAGCGCCACCACCCATGTTTCCGCCGGAACCCGGACCATAGCCAGGACCGCGGCCGGAACCAACGCCGCCGCCGGGACCGGTGCCGATGCCGCCGCCCGATCCGGACCCGTTCGAGGCGATTCCGGACTTGGCCAGCGGATCACCCAGAACATCCATGTTCACTTTCGGAATATTGGCGTCTGGCTGAATGATCAGCGTCGGCTCCATCACCAGCTTTGGATCCGGATTGTGAACCACCGCCATGGGAGGCACAAACTGTTTGTCAGCCAGCCGCGGCAGCTTGCCTTTGCTGGGAGGTGTTGCGGAACGGTCGCCGCCACCGCCGCCGCCGTGCATCTCATTCTTTTTCACGGTGGGTTTGTACGGCGAAAGGTCCGGAGCGATCAGATCGATCTGCTCCTTTACGGCTTTTTGCACTGCCTTGTTCGTGCCGATCAGGAACAGCAGCCCGAGCACTGTGACGTGAATCGCCATGGAGCTGAGCCCGGCGCGCTTCTCCTGCCCGCCGTAGAAGCCCCAGATTTCCTTCACTGGTACAGGCTTCGAGGTTACCTCCAATGGCGGCAATTTGGGCGGATGGAGGAATTCCTTGAGATCTTTCCAGAAGGTGCGGTAAAAAGGCTCTTCACCGGCCGCGAGCAACCGTTCCAGATGGAGATCGGCGTCCGAGCCTTGAGAATTATTAGCCCCAGGGTTTGTTGGTTGGTCGTGAGCAGCCATCGTCTTCTTCTACTACGTATCAGTAGTCTTCCGATTGTCTCAAACGGTAGACGTTTTCTCGTTCCCTAAAGTTGCGCCGATACCTACAACTGATTCTATCACTTCCATGGAATTGTCAAGTAGGTCTATGGAAAATGGAAGGCTACGTATCCGACCCAGGTACCACATACAACCTACACTAATTAAAGCATGTCCGACAAGCCACTGCTCATCTTCGATGGAAAGTGCGGGTTTTGCCGGATTTGGATTCAGTACTGGGCGCAGCTCACTGGTACCCGAATAGAATACGCCGCCTCCCAGGAAGTGGGCGCAAGCTACCCCCAGATCCCGCCCGAGAACTACGGCCAATCCGTGCAACTGGTGATGCCGGAAGGTGATGTGGTGAGCGGAGCGCGCGCAGTGTTCACAACACTGGAGTACGCGCCGGGGATGACGTGGCTTATGTGGGTCTACGATCATGTGCCGGGTTTTGCACCGGTGACGGAACTGGCCTACAGGCTGATCGCGGCGCATCGCACCTTTTTCTATCACCTCACCCGGTTCACTTTCGGACGAAACATTGCGCCGCTCCGTTACGCCGGCGTGGAATGGCTTTTTCTGAGGATCCTCGCGGCAATTTACTTCATTGCATTCACCTCCTTCGGACTGCAGATCCGAGGATTGACTGGCGCGCACGGCATCCTGCCGGCCGGACGGTATCTCGCCGCCGTTCACAATTATTTCGGTCTTGAGAGTTATTGGACTGCGCCGACAATCTTCTGGATCGCGCATAGCGACGCGTTCCTGACAGCTGTGTGCGTGGCCGGCGCTGTTATTTCGTTAGTGCTGCTGGCGGGATACCTGGAACGTACTGCCCTGCTTCTGTTGTATGTTTTGTACCTTTCGTTATGCACCGTTGGTCAGGACTTCATGTCGTTCCAGTGGGACATGTTGCTGCTGGAAGCGGGCTTTCTCGCGATATTTTTAGGATCGTCCAAAGTTTTGGTCCTCTTGTTCCGGTGGCTGCTGTTCCGGCTGACGTTCCTTTCTGGTGCCGTCAAACTGCTGAGTCACGACCCAACCTGGCGGAACCTGGATGCTATTCGCTTTCACTACTGGACGCAGCCGTTGCCAACGCCGATCGCCTGGTACATGGAGCAACTGCCGCTCTGGTTCCACCGGTTCTCCACCGCCGCGGTGCTCTTCATCGAGCTGCCGATACCGTTCCTGATTTTCATGCCGCGGCGTTGGCGGTTCTTCAGCGCAGGCTCCATCTTGTTCCTCCAGACGCTCATCTTCATTACCGGCAACTATACGTACTTCAACTTGCTGACCATGGCGCTCTGCCTGTTTCTGTTCGACGATGCGGCGCTAGCGAAGCTTCATTTGCGGATGCGCCGCGTTCATGCACGGCGTGCTTTGGTTGGCGCGGTAGCGGTGGTGATCCTGACGATCAGCGGACTCGAGTTGCGGGACATGTTCTTCGGAGGCGACAGCACCGTGGCACGCGTGGCCGCTCCATTCGGAATTGCAAATACATATGGATTGTTCGCCGTGATGACGACATCGCGGCAGGAGATCATTGTGCAAGGGTCGAACGATGGCGACACCTGGCTCGATTACGAGTTCAAGTACAAACCAGGCGACTTGAAAAAGCCGCCCCGCTGGGTAGAGCCTTTCCAACCTCGTCTGGACTGGCAGATGTGGTTCGCCGCGCTCTCCAACTTCCGGAGCACCTCCTGGTTCAGCAACTTCATGGTCCGACTCCTCGAAGGCTCGCCGGATGTGTTGGAGCTGCTGGCCAAGAATCCATTCCCGGGAAGTCCGCCGAAATACATCCGCGCTCTGGTATTCGATTATTCATTCACCGATCTCGCGACGCGCAGAGCAACTGGCGATTGGTGGGGGCGCGTGCCGCGTGGTTCGTATTTCCCAGCTATGACGTTGAAGGCGCGGTAGCTGGGAAGTTATTCGGTTGTTCGGTTATTCGGTTACAGAACGACCTTCGCTTCCAACCGGACCGGCAACGTACAGCGCCGCCGCAGACGCACCATCGGCGACGCTCGGTTGTGGGTAGGTCCAATGCTCTTGAAAAGCCGGACCCGAGGAAAAGCACGAGCCTGGTCTTCGGGGGCTTCGGCGCTCGTTGTCATAATCGTGGCAGGTGAACGCATCTTATTCTAAAAGCTCTTCCACGGCTGTCTAGCACGGTGGTGTCTGAAATGTGCCAGACACTACCTCTAGCACGAGCTCGACGACGCAAACGGGATACACTGAGAATATGGGGGATCTCACGGCCCGCATCACTATTAACCCCGATCAATGCGGAGGCCGTCCCTGCGTCCGGGGAATGCGTGTCCGAGTTTCCGATGTTCTCGATCTTTTTGCCGCCGGCTTGAAAAGCGAAGAGATTCTTGAAGAGTTGCCTTATCTGGAGCCTGAAGATTTGCAGGCCTGCCTCCAATACGCGGCACGTGAAATTAATCATCCTGTCCTTACGTCTCGATGACGATTTGGATTGATGCTCAGATTTCGCCCGAACTCGGACGCTGGCTGACTGATCGATTCGCGGTTGAGGCGCTTCATGTCAGGGATTTACAAATGGTCGAATCAACAGACCCAAACATCTTCGACGCTGCGAGAATCGCTGACGCCGTCGTCTTGACTAAAGATCGCGATTTCGTCGACCTGGTGAGGCGCTTTGGCGTTCCTCCACGCGTCATCTGGCTCACTTGCGGAAATACTTCAAACCGAGAGCTGAAGCGCATCCTGGATGCCACTTTTCAAAGAGCGTTCGATCTTTTGGCATCCGGCGAACCGGTAGTCGAGATTAAGGGTTAAAGGGTTATCCCTACAGAACGACCTTCGCTTCCAACCGGACCGGCAACGTACAGCGCCGCCGCAGACGCACCATCGGCGATGAATGCTTCTCTCCAAATACACAGGATCGCCAGCTCTCCACTAGCTCGCCGCCCTCGGGAAGCACCAGCCGCGCGCGAGCGGCCAGCGATCCCAGATGCCACACCTGCTCGACATCATGTTCACCGGGCGGCCCTTCGATCTCGTCGACGATCAAAACGACATTGGGTTTCTGAAACTCCACGCTGCGCCGGTGCGTGAAACCTCGATAGCGGCACTCCGCTTCCATCGCGTCGCGCTTGGCGTTGGCCTTCCAGGAAAGAATCGTGACCTCAGGATGATTGGTCCATCGGAAGGGACCGGCCGCCGTCGCCTGATCGCGGCCGTCTATGCGAACTGTGTTGTGCGCTTCCGTCCCGCGAAACCAATCGCGCCACTTCTGCTCGCCTACGTACGTGCATGTGCCCGGATCGATCAGAATTTCTTCATCGCCCGAGCGCACCACAATGCTCAGCGCATCCGCATGGCTGTGCCCGGCGCCCCACGGTCCGAAGGATCCCGCGTCGAACAGAACTTGATTCGCGCCCGCCGTCATCGCGGCCACGCCGGCATCCGAAAAAAGCCGCGACTCCCACTTCCCTTCCCCCGGCTTCCGATCGAGCGCGCTCACGCCCAGCCACCAGACGGCCTGTTCATGCAAATCCGTTGTGTCCCACTGCCAATGCTGGCGATCCAATACGATGCCGGCTGTTGCCAGAGTGGCGCGGCCGAAATGACTGCGATCACCGTAAGGATGAAACAAACGCCCGCCATCGTCATCGCCCAGAAACGGCAGAATGCGCGACGGACCCATCACGGCATTCAGATACTCGACCATTTTTTCCAGCTTGTCCATGTACTCCCGGTCGGGCTTCGCCAGAATGGCGTGCAACAGAAACATGTCGGCCGCGTAAAGGTGATAATACGTGGACTGCTCGAAGTGGCTTCCGTCCGCGCGTACCTGGCGCTCCATTTGCTCGCGCATCACGCGCGCGCCAGTTTGTTCCCAATGGGCGGCTCTCGGAAGTCCGGCGAAGAACAGCCCCAACACGTGCAGCGCCAGCGCTTCTCCTAGCAGATGCGTGTTCGGTGAAAAATAGAACGAGAGATTATTCTCCAAATGACAGGCATGCTGGTAAAGCTGGCGGAGCCACTTCATGCGGAACTCGGCGATCATCTGGCCGCCCACTAAGTGATACGTCCAGATCCACGATAAGGCGCGGAACGCCACTTCGAGCGCGCTCGCCCAGTTGATTCCACGATTGTATGGATTCGCCAGGAACCAACTTTCGAGTTGCGCGCGAATCTCGGCTAGGTCGGCGGAGTCTCCAGTGAAGCAGAACGCCTGCGCCAGAAGCACCAGATGTTGATGGCGATTGGGCTCCCAGATCACTTTGTGATCGCCCGTGCGCCGCACGTCCAAGTAGGGAATCCGGCGGAAATAACGCAGATCGGTCTCGACGCCGCTGGTGTAATCCCGGCGCCAGGGGATTTCCGGGCCAGTATCGACGGTCAGTCCAAGAATGGGAAAGCGATGCTGTCGAATCTGTTCCGCGAGCGAGCGTACTTGCTCGGCGAACGCGGTTCCTTGAAGCGCCGCGGCAATCGCGGCCGGATCGGGAAGCTGGATGCGCGGCTTGAAGTTGGGATCAAGCTGAACGTCCGGAGGCGATGCATATTGATAAGCGTTGACAATCTCTTGCTTGAGACGGAACGCGATCTCGGCGGCGCTGCGCAATGTAGTTCATTCTACCCCGAGCAAAAACATATAGGCCGCGAGTGAACGCGAATGCACGCGAATAAAACATTTGCGTTCATTCGCGTTTATTTGCGGCCAATTCCATTGTGTCTGAACTGCGATAATCGGATCACTGCAACGATGTGTGGCATTGCTGGACAACTTCTGCGCGAGCGGAACGCCGAGCTGGCTGATATCCGTTCGATGTGCGATCAAATCCGGCATCGTGGCCCGGATGATGAAGGCTACCACGTGGACGGCGGCTGCGGTCTCGGTATGCGTCGGCTCAGCATCATCGATCTTGATACCGGGCACCAGCCCATCTCGAACGAAGACGGCACCATCTGGGTGGTTTTCAACGGCGAGATTTACAACTTTCAGGAATTGCGCGCCGATTTGCTTCGGGCCGGCCATCGCTTCAAAACCGCAAGCGATACGGAAACGTTGGTGCACCTCTATGAGGAAGAAGGGACGGGCGGAATCTCGAAGCTGCGTGGGATGTTCGCCTATGCCATTTGGGATTCGAAGCGTCGCTCACTGCTGCTGGTGCGCGACCGCTTCGGCAAAAAGCCGCTCTACTTCGCCGCACTCCCCGAAGGTTTATATTTTGGTAGTGAGTTGAAATGCCTGCGTGTAGCCGGCGTCCCGCTCGAAATTGACCGCGCCGCGTTGCAGTTATATTTCCAGTTCAATTACATTCCGGATCCCTGGAGTCCTTACCAGGCCATTCGCAAGCTGGCTCCCGGCGGCTGGCTCCGCTATTACTCGAACGGGACAATAGAAGAGGGCCGTTACTGGACGCTTCCCGCGCCCGCCGAGCAGGCTAGCCCCGGATTCACTGAGCCGGACGCGAGAGAACAACTGCGCGACACGTTCGACGAAGCAGTGCGCATGCGGCTGATCGCGGATGTTCCACTAGGCGCGTTTCTGAGCGGCGGGATCGACTCCTCGTCGGTGGTCGCTTCCATGGCGCTTCAATCCAGACAGCCGGTTAAGACATTTTCTATCGGCTTCGAAGAGCCCGAATTCAACGAGCTTTCGCTGGCTGCCCTGGTCGCCCGGAAATATCACACCGAACATCAGGAAATCATAGTGCGGCCCAATTCAGTGGATCTGGTATCGAAACTGGTGCGTCACTTCGATGAACCCTTCGCCGATTCATCCGCGATCCCAACGTATCTGGTATCCGAATTCGCCGCGCAACATGTGAAAGTGGTTCTGACTGGCGACGGCGGCGATGAGCTGTTCGCAGGCTATCAAAGCTTTCTCGACATCCAGCGACAGCGCCCGATGGACCGGATTCCTTTGCCCGCGCGAAAAGTGCTTTCGATGATCGCGGACGCACTGCCATATTCCGCTTATGGAAAAAACTATTTGCGGATGATCAGCCGGCCGACGGCTCTGGAGCGCTATTTCGAACATGATTCGCCGCACTTCTTACTAAAAAGCTTGCTGACACCAGATTGGATGCCACCCGCAGCCACCCATCTGGCACCGACACTTCCAGACGGCGCCGATATTCTTACCCAAGCACTTTATTTCGAAGCCACCGCGAAACTGTCGGGCGACATGCTGGTAAAGGTGGATCGTATGTCCATGGCGAATTCGCTCGAGGTGCGCTGTCCCATGCTGGATGACAAGTTGGCCGCGCTCGCGGCCCGCATTCCGCACGCGTGGAAGCTGCGCAACGGCCGGGGCAAGGACATCTTCATTCAGGCGCTGGGCGATCGTTTGCCGGCTGAACTTCTGCGGCAGCCCAAGCGCGGATTCGGCGTTCCGTTGGAACATTGGTTCCGCGGCTCGCTGCGCAGCTTTCTATGGGACCACTTGACCAGCGCCACGTTTCTTAACCGGGGCATTGTTTCGCCGGATTTCGTGCGCTACTTGCTTGAGGAGCATGATCGTGGTCGCCGCAACAACTGTCATCACCTGTGGAAGTTGTTGATGCTGGAGTTATGGTTCCGTGATTTTGAATTACCCCGCCCGCGCCCGGCGGCTCTACACGCGGAGGCTCGCGTCGTTTAATACGGTGCCATTTGAAATCATCTTCTGGAGCGCCGTCCTCCTGGCTTTTTACGCGTACCTCGGCTATCCGCTGGTTTTGCTGGCGCTCCGGCTGGTGATTCGCAGAGATGTCCGAAAGAAGCGCATCACCCCGTTCGTCTCACTGTTGATCCCCGCTTACAACGAGGCTGACGTGATCGAGCGGAAGATCAAAAACTCGCTGGCGCTGGATTATCCAGCCGATCGAATCGAAATCGTGGTAGCTTCTGACGGCTCAAGCGACGGAACCGCGGCGATCGCCCAAGCCCACTCCGACGGCAAACGCATCCGCGTGCTGACATTTCCGCAGAATCGGGGCAAAGTGGCCACGCTGAACGCAAGCATTCCCGAATTGCAGGGCGAAGTGGTGGTTTTTTCGGACGCACCGGCGATGCTATACCGGGATTCTGTGCGAAAGCTGGTGGAGAACTTCGCCGACCCCTCGGTCGGCGCAGCGAGCGGCTTATATAAGGTCGTCAAAACCGATGAGGTCAGCATCGGAAGCTCTGAGGATTTCTACTGGAAGTATGAAACCTTCCTGAAGGTGAACGAATCGCAACTGGCCTCCACCCTGGGCGGTCACGGCCATCTACATGCGATCCGCAAGGCGCTCTATCCGTATCCGCAGGCTGGAACAATTAACGATGATTACGTGATTCCAGTTTCAGTGCTGGCCAAGGGCTACCGGGCCGTCTATGAGCCCTCCGCGATCGTGTATGAGGAAGCGCACGAGATGACCGGATTCGGCCGGCGCGTGCGAATCATGGCGGGAAACATCCAGCAGTTGCGGGAAATTCGAAGTTTGATGCATCCCGTCCGTCTGCTGCCGCTGTTTTTCTTTCTGTCGCACAAGCTGACGCGGCTGCTGGTTCCAATCGCGATGCTGGCAGCGTTGATCGCAAATGTGTTCTTGCTCGATTCGCCGCTTTACCTGGCCACCTTCTGCACCCAACTATTCTTCTACCTACTGGCCATCGCCGGCTCCCTCTTGCGGCTGCAGCCCAAAGTTCTGATGCTGCCATTCTATTTCTGCATGATCAACCTGGCAACATTCTTCGGTTTTTATCACGCGCTAACAGATCGGCGCACGCTGGCCTGGAAGTGACCTCACCCAACGAGAAACGAGAAACGAGAAACCAGAAACGTTTTCGTGACTATACTTAAAGTTACGCATGCCCCGGAGCATTATCTCCGTCGACGTGGAGGATTATTTTCACGTCGAAGCCTTCGCGGACATCATCCCACGCGCTAGCTGGGGCGATTACGAAAGCCGCGTTGAGCGAAATACAGAACACATCCTCGATGTGCTGGACGATTGCCGCGTCACCGCTACGTTCTTTATTCTGGGCTGGGTGGCGGAGCGCTATCCAAAGCTCGTCCGCAAGATCGCTGAGCGCGGCCATGAGCCGGCTTGCCATTCTTATTGGCATCGATTGATTTATAAGCTGACCCCGGATGAATTTCGCGAAGATACATTGCACGCTAAGAATGCGATCGAGCAAGCCGCAGGCATCCAGACCCAGGGCTATCGCGCGCCGAGTTTTTCCATCACCAGCCGTTCTGCGTGGGCACTGGACGTGCTGGCCGAGCTCGGATTTAGCTACGATTCCAGCGTTTTCCCAGTGAAACACGATGTGTATGGGTTGGCCGGCGCGCCGCGCGGCCCGTTTCGCGTGGAGACGCCGTTTGGCGAAATCATTGAATTTCCCCTGGCTACTTTTCGCTGGAACGTCGGCCCCAACCTCCCTGTTGGAGGCGGGGGATATTTGCGCATGCTGCCGTATTGGTACACCAGAGCGGGCGTCCAGCGAGCCTGGCGCGAGGGGCTGCCGGTAGTCAGTTATGTGCATCCCTGGGAGTTGGATCCGGAACAACCGCGGTTGAGCGGGCCGTTGAAATCGCGCCTGCGGCATTACACGAACTTGAAAGGCGCCGAGATGCGTTTGCGGAAGCTGCTGGCCCTGGGCGAATTTTCAAGTTTCCGCGACAGCGGGCTGGCCGTATCCGCTCCTACACTCTCTTTTAAGGAAACAATCCCCGGATGAAGCAAGACAACATGCCGCAGGTGGCCCGGTTCTGGAACACCATCGCGGAGGAGTTCGACGCCATCTATACGGGCGCGAACAAGAGCTGGGCCAGCCGGTTCTTGGACAGATTCTTTCGCAAGGACATCTATCAGCGGTTCGACTGGGTGATGCAAAAGTGCGGCGATGTCCGTGGCAAAACCATCTGCGACATCGGATGCGGTTCCGGACGCTTTGTCACCGAATTTTCAAAGCGCGGCGCCGCCCACGTTACCGGAGTAGATGTGGCTCCGGAGATGCTGAAGCTGGCTCAAGGCCTCGTGGAAAGCGATGGGGTTCGAGACAAATGCGACTTCGCGTTGAGCGATGTTTTGAACTGGAAGACCGATCGGAAGTTCGACATCACGATCGCCATCGGGTTCTGGGATTATATCGAATGTCCGCCGGAGCGTCTCCGGCTGATTCGCAATCTCACGAACGAAACATTCCTTTCGGCGTGGCCGCGGTTCTGGACCTGGCGCATGCCAGTCCGAAAGGTCCGCCTCCAGTACATCCGTGGCTGCCCAGTCTATTTTTTCCGCAAGCCGCAGGTTTTTAAGATGCTGGAGAGCGCCGGGTTTCAGGTAGTGAGCTGCGAGACAATCGGCAAGCTCTTTTGCGTGGAGGCCCGTCCGAGGTAGGGTAAGCCTCCGGCTTGCCCGGCTCGGTCCTACGACGAAGTCCGCGAAAAAAGCGATAGTAGCCCCGATAACGAAGTTCCCTTTTTCGGCATCTCTGAGCTTCCCCCCAACCTATCCACCAATCCGGACATGCTTTTCCCGAAGGCGGTATTGGGCGCCAGCGGCTTGCCTTCCATGAGGGCCTTTTGGATAGCGTCGTAATCGGCGGGCATCAAATGATAGATGTCGGTGTGCAGGGCAGTTCCAATTACGTCTTTGCCCAGCCCGGTGTGGCGATCGTAGCGATTCACGATGAGCCGCACCTTCCAGCGTCCCACGCCGTTGTTGTCCAGGTAGGTGAGCGCCCGTTGAACAGCTTGCAGCGAGGTGAGCTCGTTGGTGGTGATCAGCAGGATCTCATCGGCCATTTGCGCCTGGCTGAGGTTCCAGTCCCCATAGACGCCGCCCGCGTCCAGCACCACCAGTTCGTAGGTACCGCGGGCGTACTCGATAATGGAACGGGCATCGGCAACTTCGCTCACACCTTCCGCCATCACCTCCGGAGAGAGCAGCACATCCACTCCCTGACGGTTGGTGACCACCGCTTTCCACAAATCCACGTCCATCTCGCCGGATCGCTGCAGAACATCCATGAAGCTATAGCTGGACTTGATCTTCAGAAGAAAAGACAGCGTTCCGGCCAGCGGGTCAAGATCGGCCAGGAGAATTCGTTTGTCCCCCAAACGCTTGAACTGATAGGCCAGATTGCTTGCAATGGTGCTGGCGCCACATCCGCCTTTGGCAGGCATGACACAGTACACTTTGCCAGGGTTCTTGGTGCGGCCGGGATGGAGTCTGGCTATCTTCTGTAGCGCCCCATCCACCTGTTCGATGGTGAACGGAAGCATTAGAAAATCGCTGGCACCTTGGCGCAGGCAGCGCAGAACCACCTCCGGATCGTTGCTCGGGAGCACCACCACGATGGGCAGCTTAGAGTCCACTCGGAGCAACTCCGGGATCAGGGCTAAGGCCCGATCAGCGGGATCGCTGACTTCCAGGAAACACAAACTGGGTTGCTGCGTAGTCAGCAAATCCGCAATCTGATGACGCGTCGGATAGGAGGAAACTTCGTGGCTGGTGAAGGCCGGCAGGAAGTGGTGCAGCAGGGGGCCTAACTCTTTAATTATCTTAGGATTGGGGCATATAAACAGCGCTTTCCAATTACCATTGATTCGGGCGGCTTCCGGCTGGGGCATTGGCGCTGGACGGACCTCTTCCTTTGGAAGTCCTATCGATCAAATCGGCTAGAAGCAATGATAACATGAGAGCCTTCCGCCCCTGATTCAACTAAACTTTCGAACGCCCTCGCCGATGAGGTCAGCCAAGGTGATGTATGGCCCGCGCCGCGATGAAAAAGGGTGTGTCGCTAACAAAAGAAAGACAATGTCTGAAACTCACACAAAACAAACCATAGCAATCTGCGACACGCAGCCGATCACGGCCGAAGGTTTGAAAAACCTGGTGGGATCGAGCCCTGACCTGGAGTTCTTGGAAACCTTGAACTCGCTCGAAGCGGCTGCGGAATTCGTACGCGCCAAATTGCCCAATATCGTCGTGCTGGATAAGGGCTTTGGAATGCGCGCAGTACTGGATTGGATTCACGACCGTAAGGTGTTGAGCTCCGCGCCCATCCTGATGGTTTGGGGCGTCTCTATGACGGAAGCTGAGGCCTTGCGCCTGCTTCAGGCGGGCGCCAGCGGAATCATCCGGAAGACCGCCGAACTCACCAGTCTGCTCGCGTGTCTCCGAACTGTTGCCAGCGGCCGCACCTGGATGGAGGACTCCGTCTTTCGCGATTCCTTGCAGCCCGGCCGCCACCCACGCTCCGAACTCACCCCCCGTGAGCAGCAGGTGCTGCAACTGGTGGAGCAAGGCTTCAAGAACAAGGAAATCGCCGTGGAATTGGGCATTCGGCCCGGCACCGTGAAGATCCACCTGAAGCACATCTTCGAAAAAACCGGCGTTCGCGGCCGCTACGGCCTGGCCCTGAGCGGATTGAAAGAGCGGGGAGTGGTGTCGATCGCCTCCTGAGGGGAGAATCCGGGAGCCGGGAGCCAGAATTCAGAATGGCTGCACGCACCTTTGAGGATTTGATCGTTTGGCAGAAGGCCTACCAATTCGTTCTGACTCTCTACCGGCTTACTGATTCGTTCCCTAGGCATGAGATCTACGGCCTCACCAGTCAGATGCGGAGGGCGGCAGTGCCCATTCCTGCCAACATCGCTGAAGGGTTCAAGAAGCGTTGCAAACTGGACAAGGTTCGCTTCATGAATATAGCCCAGGGCTCAACCGAGGAAAGCCGCTGCTATCTGCTTCTATCAAACGACCTTGGTTACGGCGATACCAAGTCGTTATTGACGAATTTGGAAGAGGTCAGTCGCTTGCTCGAAAGCTACTCCGAGCAATTCTGAATTCTGGCTCCTGAATTCTGGATTCTTCATTCTTGCTATCCTAAAGCTTCGTGCGCTTCCTCCCGCTTCTGGTCGTGTCCCTCCCCCTTGCGGCCGCATCGCAACCCACTCTTCTCGATATCTTGAACGACGAGCTGCAACGGAATTTTTCCGTTCTGAAACAGAAAGCGGATCCGCCTCCTTATTACATGGCTTACACCGTCACCGATGAGGACACTCAAATCCTCAGCGCCAGCCTCGGAGCCATCAACAGCCGGCATGCCTCGCACCTCCGTTATCTTGACGTGACAATCCGCGTGGGCACTCCCAAACTCGACAATTATCACGTCGTGAACGGCCAGCGATCCCGATTTACGGCCGGCGGGGTCCTACCGCTCGACGACGTGCCCGACGCAATCCGCCAGAAGGTTTGGCTCGAGACCGACCGCACCTACCGGCTGGCCGCCCGGCGCCTGATTGAAATAAAATCCAACGCGCAGTCCCAGGTCAAACAGGAAGACGACTCGGACGACTTTTCCGTCGAACCGCCCTCGGTGCATGAGGAATCTCCTCCCCGGCCGCATTATCCCGACGAGCAGTGGGCTGGCCTTCTGCGCAAGTGGTCCGCCCAGCTATCCAGCGCGAATGGAGTTTTGAATTCGAACATCGTTTTGGCCGTCGAGCGAGAAACAAAATATATGGTCAGCACCGAGGGTACACGGCTGCTGGACGGGCGTAGCTTTACCAATATTTCCATTGCCGCTCGGGGGAAAGCCTCAGATGGAATGGATCTGGCCGCGATGCAGGATTTTCAAAGCACTGACCTCGACCGGCTGCCCAAGCCGGAAGTGATTGCAGCCGCGGTGAATCGTGTGGGGGTGGACCTCGCCGCCCTTCTGAAGGCGCCTACAGTCGAGCCGTTCATTGGTCCCGCGATTCTTTCCGGACGCGCCGCCGGCGTCTTCTTTCACGAGATCTTCGGTCACCGTGTTGAAGGACATCGTCAAAAGGACGAAGCGGAGGGCCAAACCTTCACCAAAGCCATCGGGACACCGGTGCTGCCGGACTTTTTATCGGTGGTGTTCGATCCCACTCGAAAAGCGATTGGTTCCACCGAGCTGAACGGCACTTACGCCTACGATGACGAAGGCATCCAGGCGCGTCCCGTGACCGTGGTCGAAAACGGGATACTGAAAACGTTCCTGATGTCGCGCTCCCCTATTAACGGCTTCGATCATTCCAACGGACATGGCCGGCGGCAGCCCGGCGCCGAAGTGGTTTCACGCCAGTCAAACCTGATTGTCGAATCGAAGAAGACGGTCTCGGACCAACGTTTGCGCGAAATGCTTCTGGCTGAAATCAAGCGTCAGAAAAAGCCCTACGGATTGTTTTTCGAGCAAGTGACCGGCGGCTACACCACCACCCAGCGGCGCGGTCTGCAAGCCTACACGGTGATTCCCTTGATCGTTTATCGCGTGTATCCGGACGGACGTCCTGACGAACTGGTGCGGGGAGTTGATATTGTTGGCACGCCGCTTTCCAGCTTTGCGAAAATTCTGGTCACGTCCGACCAGCCGGACGTTTTCAACGGCTATTGCGGCGCCGAATCGGGTCAAGTGCCGGTTTCAGCCGTCTCCCCCGCCCTGCTGGTCTCTGAGATTGAGATCCAGAAAAAAGACCATGCGCTGGACCGGCCTCCGTTGCTTTCTCCGCCGACGGAGGAAAAGTGAGCGGAAGAATCCAGGAGCCAGAATCCAGGAGCCAGAAGGTGAATCGGTCGGCGGCGCGCGTAGTCTTCTGGCTTCTGGCTTCTGGCTTCTGGATTCTTCCGGGGCAGGTGTTAGAGCCTCCCCCAGAACCCGACCCTCTGCTTCGCGCCATGAAGGATGAGCTGCACCGGGCACGCCAACTGCGCATCATCAGCCTGGATGTGCCTTACTTCATCGAGTACCGCGTCGCGGATGAGGCGAATTTTTCCGTGAATGCATCTCTCGGTGCGTTGGTCGCAATCAGCCAATCTACTGTCCGCTTTCCTCTGGTCCTGGTACGCGTGGGCGACTACGCATTCGACAACACCAATCACATATATTCGGAACACTATTCCGGCTCTCGCTACGATCCCGACCAGCTTTCGCTCGACGATGATTACATGGGCTTCCGGCATACGCTCTGGCTGGCCACGGATCGAGCCTACAAAACCGCCGAGGATGCCATTGCACGCAAGCGATCCTCTCTCAAGAACATGAATCTGCCGGATCAGCTTCCGGATTTTTCGAAAGTCCCCCCAGTACAAGCGGTACTTCCCGTTCGCCGTCGACCGGTGAACGAATCCCTCTGGAAGGATCGCGTGGTGAAGCTTTCTGCCATCTTCGACAAATATCCACGCGTGTTGTCGTCAGCCGTTGAGATGCAAATCTCGCAGGCTACCAATTTTCTGGCGAATTCAGAAGGTAGCGTGTTGCGAACGCCGGAGAATCTGGCCCACATCCGCATCCTGGCCCGCGGCTTGGCGCCGGATGGCACACAAGTTCGCGACGCCCAGGTGATGGAAGCCTTCGATGCCAGTGGGCTTCCGCCGGAAACTGAATTGCGCCGCCAAGTGACGGAAGTGGCCGATCACGTTACCGCGCTTAGTGATGCTCCCATAGGCGAGGCTTACGACGGCCCTGTGCTGTTCGAAGCCGCAGCCGCCGCGCAACTGTTCGGTCAATTGCTGGGCGACAATCTGAAAATAACGCGCAAGCCCATCGTGGATGGCGGCCACAACGCCCCTTACGTTCCAAGCGAGCTGGAGAACCGTGTCGGGTCACGCATCCTGCCGGAGTGGATAGACGTGGTGGACGACCCTACTCAGACCGAATGGCGCGGCCACACGTTGCTGGGGCACTACCTTTACGACATCGAAGGCGTCGCTCCGACGCCGTTGGCGTTGATCGAAAAAGGGACGCTGAAAACGTTTCTGCTGACGCGCACGCCGGTGCTCAAGTCGTTCGACAGTTCCAACGGACGCGCGCGTGTCACCGGACCCTTCGGCGCTGACGCATCTGGCTTTGGCAATCTTTTTGTGCGCGCCACTCAGACCATCCCGCTACCCGATTTGAAAAAGAAGCTCATCGATCTGTGCCAGGAGCGCAACAAGCCGTACGGAATATTGGTCCGTAAATTGGACTATCCGTCGTCGGCTTCGGTAGACGAGCTCAGGCGCCTGGCACAAGCGAGCGGAAGCACGCGTCCGGTCAGCCTGCCGCTGCTGGTGTATCGGGTTTATCCGGATGGCCGGGAAGAACTGGTGCGCAGCCTCCGCTTCCGCGGCGTCTCCACGCGTTCGCTCAAAGATATCGTTGCTGCATCCGACGAGAGTTACGTTTTCGATTTCATCGATTCCAACGCCCCTTTCGCTTTAATGGGCGCAGGCAGTTTCACCACCAGCGCCTCAGTAATCGCCCCGTCCCTGCTGTTCGACGAGCTGGAGCTGGAGCCTGTTCAGGAGGAAACGCCAAAGCTGCCGATCGTGCCGCCTCCGCCTCTGGGCGGAGCGAAAACAGAATCCAGAATCCAGAATCCAGGAGTGGGACCGGGGTCGGAACGCTCAGAAGCATTCTGGATTCTGGCTCCTGGCTCCTGAATTCTTCTTATGGGCTTGCTGAACCGCGCCATCTTCCGCGAAGTCGCCGCAAGCGCGCTGCTTGGGACCATCCTATTTACGTTTGTGATTTTCCTACAGCGCGTCGGCAAGCTATTCGAGATCCTGGTGCGCAGCTCCGCGCCCCCTCCTACTGTCGCCTACCTGTTCGGTCTGGCTATCCCGTTCACGCTGACCCTCACCTTGCCTCTGGGAGTGCTGGTGGGAGTCTTGATCGCTCTCAGCCGTATGTCGAGCGACGGAGAGGTCACCGCCATGCGAGCCGCCGGTGTTCCCAGCCGCAAAGTGATCGGACCGGTCCTTACGTTCGCAGTGGTCGGCATGCTGGTGGCTGCGGCAGCCTCGCTCTGGCTTACTCCTTGGGCCGCGCGGACAACATATAGAGTCCTGAATCAGTTGGTGGCGGCCGAGTTGACCGCCGAAGTGCAGCCGCAGGTTTTCGAGGAGCAATTCCCCAATCGCGTGCTGTATATTCAGGATGTCATTCCCGGTGCACTCCCCCGCTGGCGCAATGTTTTCATTGCGGATATTACCCCTCCGGAAGAGCAGAAGAAATCGGATCACGATCGCGGCGAAGGCCCCCGCATCACTGTCGCCGCTGACGCGATCGCGGTTCCGGATGTAAAGCATAATCGCATACAGCTCTCCATGCAGAATGGCCTCACTTACGAGGTGGGGAAAGACATCACTGAATACTACACGACATCCGGTAAAACAGGCGAGCAGATTCTGGAAGCGACCAAACCGAACGATGTGCCCGTTCAGCCCTATACGGAAATTGATACGATTCCGCTATATAAGATCGCGTATCACGATCCGAAGCTGGATGCCGACAATAAGATCCAGTCCCGCATCGAGCTGCACCAGCGCCTGGCTCTACCGCCCGCGTGCTTTCTGCTCGCCCTGATCGGCATACCGCTAGGCATCTCCTCCCGCAAAGGCGGTAAGTCCAGCGCGTTCGTGCTGACGGTCGCGCTGGCTTTCATTTATTGGATGGGACACATCGGCGCCAACGGCTTGGCCAAACAACACAAGCTGCCGGTAGGGCTCGCCATGTGGATCCCCAACGTAGTCTTCGCCGTGATTGGAATTTTGCTCCTTACGCGTTTGGAGCTGCCTGGCGACAGGGACTGGGTCGCCATCGCCTCTGATTGGGTTCGATCCTTATGGGATCGATTGCGTGGCGCGCTCAGGTTGGCGCCTTCGGTGGTGCGCGCCGGCAGGCGAGGATGGCGCATTTTCCTGGCGCCGCAGATTGCCGATACCTACGTGCTCTACGGCTTCGTTTTTTATTTCGCGCTTCTGTTGGTGAGCTTCGTGCTGATGACGCAGGTCTACACGTTCTTTGAATTGCTGAGCGATATCGTGAAGAACAATATCGCCATGTCTCGCGTATTCACCTATCTTTTCTTTCTCACGCCACAGCTCATTTACGACTCAGCTCCCATCAGCGTATTGGTAGCCGTGCTCATCACATTCGGAATCCTCAGCAAGCACAATGAAGTGACCGCCTTCAAGGCTTGCGGCATCAGCCTCTACCGGCTGGCCATCCCGGTTCTGGTCATGTCTTTGCTGCTCAGCGGCGGTTTATTCGCTTTCGATCACTATTACGTGCCCGGCGCAAACCGGAAGCAGGACGCCATACGCAAAGAGATCAAGGGCAAGCCGGTCCAGACCTATCTGAATCCTGGCCGTCACTGGGTATTCGCTCCCGGCTCGCATAACGATCCGCACATTTACTACTACCAGTATTTGGATCCTGCTCAAAAGCTGATGGTGGGCCCGCAGGTCTTCGAGTTGAATCCTTCCAATTTCCGGGTTCGCAAGCACATCTCTGCCGAAAAGGCCCGCTGGGAACCCACGTTGAAGGCCTGGATCTTCGAGAACGGCTGGAGCCGCGATCTTACGGGACGCGATGAGAAGCTTCTCAACTTCAGCGGGCAAGCAACGACGTTTCGCGAATTGGAGGAAACGCAGGACTACTTCTTGCAGGAAGTCTTGCAGGATCAGCAAATGAACTTCCAGCAACTGGCGTCTTACATCCGCGATCTGCAGCGCAGCGGAATCGATACAATCACGCTGCAGGTTCGGTTCTACCGGAAATTTGCAGTGCCGTTGTTCGCCTTGGTAATGGCACTGATTTCCGTGCCATTCGCGTTTATCGCGGGCACCCGCGGCGCCACTGCCGGAGTGGGCGTCAGTTTCGGCATCGCGATTGCCTACTGGGCCATCGGCAAACTGTTTGAGCAATTAGGCGACATCAATTTGCTACCGGCGACGCTAGCCGCATGGTCGCCCGATTTTCTGTTCGCGATGGCCGGATTGTATTTTTTCACCAGGATGAGAACGTGAAAAACCGTTTCTGGTTTCTCGTTTCTGGTTTCTGGTTGGCGTTGCCGACCCTTGCTGAAATGCGCGCGGGTGCGGCTGTCCGCACCGTTACTCCTGATCTTGCCAAGGGGCCTGTATTCATGGCCGGATTCGATAATAACCGCCGCGCTACCGCTATCCACGACGATCTTTTCGCGCGCTGCCTGGCTCTTCAACCAGGCGAGACACCGCTGGTAATCTGCGGCGTGGATTCCATCGGCTTGTTCTGGGATGATGTTGTCCGTATTCGCCAAACGGTGAAGACCAAGCTTGGACGGAATGCTGACGTAGTCGTCGCCGCTCTGCATGATCATCAGGCGCCCGACACCATGGGATTGTGGGGGCCCAATGCTGCTACCAGCGGAATCAACGAGGAATACTCGAGCTTCGTCATCGAACGAACCGCCGAAGCGGCGCTCGCGGCCATCGCAAATCTTCGGCCGGCATCCATTGCACTAGCCAAAACACATCCGCCTGAACTGGACACTTTCATCCACGACAATCGCCCGCCGGATGTTCACGACGCCGAACTGATTCTTCTGGCAGTCACTGGCGCCGATGGCAAACCAATCGCGACGCTCATCAACTGGGCCAATCATCCGGAGACGCTGGGCTCACGCAACACGCAAATCACGGCCGATTATCCGGCGGCCATATATAAGCGTCTCGAAGAACGCCGCGGAGGCGTCGCGGTTTTTATCAATGGCGCAGTGGGCGGAATGCAATCGCCGCTGGGAGCGAAGCTCCCGGGCATCCCCGATAACAGCTTCGAGAAAGCCGAGCGCATCGGCCAGCGTGTGGCCGACATTGGAGCGGGCGCGCTGGACCTTGCCGAGGCAGTCAATATCACCCGCTACGAATTCCAGGAACGCATCGTCCACATTCCGATCGCGAACAAGGGCTTTGAGCAAGCGGCCCAGGCCAATATCTATCACGGGCGAAAACCATCGGTGGACGGCCAGACCAGCGTGCCGGTAGGGCTGATCCGGTTGATGGATGGATCGAAGCCAATGCTCGAAATCGCGCTGGTCCCCGGCGAGCTTTATCCCGAACTGAGCGTCGGCGGTATTCAGAAATATGACGGCGCCGACTTTCCGGACGCGCCCGCGGAACCTGCCATCAAGAGCCTCATGAGAGCGCCATACCGGATGCTCTTCGGACTCGCCAATGACGAGATCGGCTACATCATTCCGAAATCCGAATGGGATAACCAACCGCCCTGGCTTCAGAACGCGCCCAAGCGTTGGTACGGCGAGCAGAATTCCGTCGGCCCGGAGGCCGCACCAATCATCGCCGCCACGCTGAAAGAACTGTGCGGGGCAGATTGGTAGTCTGCGCGCCGATTGGCAATCGGCGCCACTGCTCGGGTTACCAACCCGCTGCAGGATGCAATCCCCTTGTCACCCAGTTTTCCCAGAATCTAGAGTTTGAGGGCCGGTGGTGCGCGGCGATGCCCCATAGGCGCTAACTTATCGGTAGCGTCGAGGTTCCCGAAGCGTTGTTCCTGGCCGATTTATTGATGCGGGGGCTATTATCGACATCTATCGGTAATGGTGCAACCGGGAGAATCTATTGCTCCCACAGGGATCAGGCCACTGGCCCTGGCCGAAGTCCGAGATGCCGACTTATACGGACAAGTAGAACAGTAACTTCCTTGAACTGGTCCCAGTACGTCCGAGCACTTACTTTGGCGGGAGGTGCCGTTTAGTCTAAGTACGATTTATATCGTTGACATACGATCAGGATCGTATTACACTTCGAAGCATGGCTCTCCGCTCTCGCCGTAAACATCCGCCTCGCACGCCGCTGCCTTCGGACGCTGAGCTCGATATACTGGCGGCACTCTGGCGTCAGGGGCCCAGCACCGTGCGTGAAATTCACGAAGCGCTTCGAAAGGACAGCGGTTACACCACGACGCTCAAACAGATGCAATTGATGACGGAAAAGGGCCTGCTCGTGCGCAGTGAGCGCTTTCGCTCGCATGTCTACGAGGCCGGCGTCGCCAAAGAACAGACCCAGAGGGAGATCGCCGCGGATTTGCTGAAGCGTGCGTTTGAGGGCTCGTCCAAAAACCTTGTCTTAGGGGCGCTGGCCGCGCAGCCCGCCTCCGACGAAGAGTTGGGTGAGATCCGGCGAATCCTGGACAAGCTTGAGAAGAAAGGGGAGTCCCGATGAAAAGTCTACAGCTTTTATTCGCACAGCCTCTGGCAGCAGACCTTGGCTGGGCACTGCTTCACTTCGTGTGGCAGGGCGCATTGATTTCGGGACTGTTCGCGGCGGTGCGCGGGCTGGGTGCCGGGTCGACCAGCGCTCGTGCTCGCTACGCGCTCGCCTGTTTGACCCTCGCCACCATGGCGTCTGCTCCGATCCTCACGTATGGTTTCCTGGCAGGCTCAGAAACCTGGCAATCGGCATCCGTGCAAGTGTCTGCAATTCCGCTGACGCTTGCAGCCTCGGGTGGGAGCTTGGCGGCGCCTTGGTACTTGTCCTGGTCAGGTGGATTGCAGCGGGCCCTACCGTGGATCGAGATGGCTTGGTTCACGGGTGCAGTTGTATTGTTGATTCGCTTGGCGGGTGGTTCGTTTGTCGCAGCTCGCCTGCGGTCCAATGCAAATCGTCCTACGCCTCATCATCTGCAAGATGCGCTCGATAGAATCGCGGCCCAACTCGGTGTGTCCTACCCTGTCCGCCTGCTCATGTCGTCGCTGGTGGAAGTGCCTGTCGTCGTCGGCTGGTTTCGGCCGGTGGTACTGATGCCGGTCGGCGCGCTCACCGGGTTGGCACCCGAACACATCGAGGCTCTACTGGCCCACGAGCTTGCCCACATCTGCAGACATGACTATCTGGTGAACGTGCTGCAGAGTGTCGTCGAGGCAGTACTGTTCTATCACCCCGCGATCTGGTGGGTCTCAAATCAGATCCGTAAGGAACGCGAGTTGTGCTGTGACGATTTGGCGGTGGCTGCTAGTGGCGACGCCTTAACGTATGTACGCGCCCTCGCCGACTTGGAATTGTGCCGGCCCACCCATGTTCGTGCCGCAATCGCAGCCAACGGCGGCTCTCTCTTGGATCGAATTCGCAGGCTGGCTGATCCATTGCAACCGGTCTCCCACACCGTCATCGGGCCCGTGGCAGCTTTTGTAGTCACTCTGATGGTGCTGTCCGGCGCCGGCGTGGTCGTGCTCAGGGGTGCTCAAGCCCCAGCCGCGCCCGGAGGCGTAGTCGACCGCAACACCATTTGGGTAGACACGGTGAAGCGAGGCGACATGCCGGTCGCGCTGCGCGGGCTCGGTAAGCTCACCACCAGCAGCACGGCTGATCTGCTACTTCCCACGTCGCTGATAAAGGAGGTGCAGCCCGGGCAGATTGTTTCCATACAGTTCCACGGGCAGGCCGAGCTCGCCACCGGTAAGGTGACGCGAATCACTCCTGGTGTGCAACAGAGCACTGTTACCGTGCAGATCGAGAGTGGGCTTCCGCGCGGAGTTCAGCAGGGTGTGGAGGTGGACGGCACAATCGAAATCGGCCACTTGAGCGATGTTGTCAAGGTGGGCCGGCCAGTAGAGGGCCAGACCAATAGTGAAGGTGCTTTGTTCAAACTGGAACCGAATGGAGACCACGCAGTGCGAGTAAAGGTAAAGTTTGGGCGCGCGTCGGTCAACACGATCCAAATCCTAAGCGGAGTCGAGCCCGGCGACAAGGTGATCCTAAGCGACACCTCGGCGTTCAAGGGATACGACCGCATCACTCTGAAATAAGTTTCTGAGGTGTCAGGATATTGGCTGCCACGACTTGCTGGTAAGGAAGGCGTTCTGGACTAAGGCCGGGCTGATGTGCCATAGGGGTTGACAGACTCGGACTCGGAGTCACGGCGTTGTGGAGGTTGAGCGGGCGCTTGTCCGTAGAACGCCCGTTGCTGACATTTGCTGGGTGCTAGAACCTCCCTGGCGCCGCAGGGTTTACAAAACCCGTACCTGGCGAATCCCCTTGCCACCAGCAAAGGCCGCCCAAGAAGCTTATCCGAGGAAAATATGGTACGAAGCGGCAGCGCTCATGAGGGCCATGCCCTGCCTACGGCCGATTGTCGATCGGACCGAATGCTCACCTTTCGCCCGACAGCGGCGGTAATCAACCGCCGCGCAGGCTGCCAGCCTGCCCCACACTGAGGGTGCTTTCCCAATCGGTGGGAGACAGAATCGAGTGCGGGATCAGCGCACATAGCAACTTCCAGCGCATTTTGGCGAGACCGGTGACCGGGCGTCCGTCGGCAACGAGTGGAATCAGTCGAGATGCGCTGCGTGCCAGACGCTCGCGTTGTTTGCAGAAGTTGGATCCGTGGCGAGGAGAATATTGCGCCCAACCAATGGTGTGCAGCAGACCCGCGGGTCCAAACTGGTCCGAGCGGAGCATCTGCTCAACGAAGACGCGAATGGGACCTTCGAACTCATGCAGAGTATCGTGAATAGCGACGATGGCCCCGTCCACAAGATAAGGGAAGAATAGATCGAAGTCTAATTTCGCGCCGGCGTACGTGTGGTCGCCGTCAATCCATAGAAAACCGATGGGCCGGTTCCAGCCCGCTGCGACTTGTTGTGACGGAGCGCGATGAATTTCCACGTGCTGCTCAACTCCCGCATTTTTCAATGCCGAGCGGAAATCATCGAACGAAGACGCCTGATGGCCGAGTTCCGGGTCAGTGGCGGATGGGGCATTATGTGGGTCAATGCTGACGATGGAATCCAGCCCATAGCGGGCGGCGAGCGCTGCCAGTCCGACCGTCGACTTGCCTTTGAAGCTCCCGATCTCGACTGCGGCGCCGGTTCTCGGAGCGCCGGCGAAAAGCATGGCCAAGGCGCGAAACTCGCGGTCGCCAATATAGCCAGGAACATCGCGCGCTTTGTCCCACGCGGAGTCAATTGCGCTTTCCAAGTCCTTCGGGAGGGACATTCTTGGAGTTTAGCGTAACGCTTTGAACGAACGCCCGTCGAA